>Ga0164290_1000116_pt1 | contig 295432 bp, 261 predicted proteins | sample Micstemetagenome_FD_108782 | JGI IMG/M metagenome (GOLD analysis project Ga0164290, IMG submission 108782) | Contaminated culture microbial community from soil near Moab, Utah, USA - Microcoleus steenstrupii SON62 (Illumina Assembly) | ecosystem: Environmental > Terrestrial > Soil > Soil crust... | reverse complement strand
CATCAGCCCCTGGTTGGTCACGCTGCCGTAGCTCGTGCCCACCGTGATGCCCTTGCCCGCCGTCTGCGCGCTGATCGTGCCCTGGTTCACGATCCCCGTGTTCGTGCTGCTGGTGTAGATCCATCCGTTCTGCAGGCTGCCCGCTCCACCCACCGTCACGTTCGGACCGATGGTCAGGTTCGTCCCCGCCGTGCTGTTGTTGTAGTACAGGGCGTTGGTGTTCGTCGTGCTCGTGTCACCGAACACCATCGAGCCCGTACCCAGCAGGTTCGCATTCGCGCCGTTGAAGTACACCGATCCGCCGTTGGTCAGCGTCACGCTGGTGCCCGCTCCCAGCGTCAGATTGCCCGTGGTGTACAGGGTTGTGCCGTTGACGACGATGTTCGTCGCCAGCGCTGCATCGCCCAGCACCGCGCCGTTGCCGAACACGTATGCGCCCGTCCCGGTCCTGGCGAGCGTCGCCGACTGGATGCTCGAATTGCTGCCCAGCGTGAAGTTGCCCGCGCCAGCCAGCGTCAGCGCGCCGCCGTTCAGGTTGAGCGCCGTCGAGTTCGCCAGCGTGACACCACCGCCACCGCTCGCATCGGAGTTGGGCGTGACCACGAGGTTGAGCACACCACTAGTCGACGCGATACCGGCGTTGATGGCGATGTCGTTGTGGGCGGACAGCGAGAGCGTGGCCGCACCCCCGTTGGTCTTGTTGATGGCCGCGGCGATGGTGATGTCGCCGGCCTGCGCGTTAGTCCCGGCAGAACTCGTCGTGATGCTGACGTTGGTGCCGCTGTTGAGAGCCGTCAGAATCGAGGCGACCGTGACGATCGCGCCGTCGTTCGTGCTGGTGAAGTTCGGGCCCGGGCTCGCGTTGGTGTCGGTGCCGGTTGCCTGCACGGTGATGTTGTTCGGGTCGAGCAACCACGTGCCCGATCTGCCCGCCGGCGCGCTGGCATCGACCGCGCGCGTCACGTCCAGATAGTTGCGCCCCGACGTCTCGACGAATCCACCGTCGCCGCCGTGCTGGCCGCCCCGCGCGGAGATACCGCCGTAGACGCGGGTCGTGTCGTCGGCCCAGACGATGATGCGGCCGCCGTTGCCGCGTTCGATCGCGTCGGCGCGAATCACCGACCCCGCCGAGACGAATGTCGCGTCGGCATTGAAGGTCGTAACGCTGCGACCCTGGTAGTCGCCACCGACGAGTACCGTACCGCCCCCCAGCGCGCCCGAGGCATCGATGAAGGATTCACGGACGAGCCCAACGTGCCTGCCCAGGATCTGGATGGTGCCACCGGAGCCCGTATCGCCGCGCGCCGTTACCTTGCCCTCGACGAGCGTGATACCGCCCGATTCGATGCGGATGTCGCCGCCGCTCTTGCCGTTGGCGGTGACGACGGCATCCGCCGTCACGGTCGTGTCGCCGCTTGCCTTGAAGCGGATGCGTCCCGCTTCATCGACGACCGCCTGCGTCGCCTCGACCGTACCGCCGGCCCGGATCGTCCCGGCGTAGATGCCGACGTGGCTGCCGACCAATCGACCGACGTTGATCGCTTCGCCGCCCGCGGTCACTTCCACTTGCACGTACGGGCGGTTCGAATCCATCAGCGTTGCGGTCTTGCCCGCGGCCAGGATGACGCTCCCGTCCCGCGCCGTGATCACGCCGTTGTTCTCTACCGACGATGCGATCAGATAGATGGAACCGCCGTCGAGGGCGCGCAGCGATCCGTCGTTGCGAATGCCGCCCGCAACGGCACTCGCCGCAAAGGACATGCGTCCCGAGAGGAAGTCCCGGTTGCTGATGTCGAGCGTGGACGCCACCAGCCCGGCCACATCCACGCGTGCACCGGCCCCGAACAGGATGCCGTTCGGGTTGATCAGGAACACCTGACCGTTCGACTGCAGCGCACCGAGGATCTGGCTGGGATCGCCACCCGTCACGCGGTTCAGCACCTGGCTCGCGGCCGACTGCTGGACGAACCGCGTGACTTCGTTCTGACCGATGGAGAACGCCTGCCAGTTGATGACGGTGCCGGGCGTGTTCGTGACGGTGAGCCTGTTGCCGTGGTTCTCGAACGTCGCGCCGCCGTGAACGACCGTGGGGTCGAGCGGGTTGCCGAGAGTCACCACCGGAAAGCAGGTAGCCACGGCCAGCGCGACCGCTCGCGGTGTGAAGCGGTGGCAGCGGCGAGACGGGTTTGCGTTCACGGTTCCGGCCTCAGAAGTACAGGGCGGCAATGCCGTGCAGCCGCTGATCGCCGCGGGCCTGCTGGCCGCCCGGCTGCATCACCACGCCGTAGTCGAGGCGCAGCGAGAACGTGCTCTTGTAGTTCGCGCGCAGGCCGACGCCGGCGCTGCTGATGGATTCGGTGGTCGGCTCGCCCGGCAGCGGGCGCACGCGCGTCACCTGGCCCGCGTCGATGAAAGCGAGCGCGCGCGCGGTGGCACCCGTCACCAGTTTTCCGCCAAAGTCGGGACTGTAGAGTTCCAGCGCGACGCGGCTGCCGCGATCGTTGACGAATTCGCGCTCGGTGAAACCGCGTACCGAATCCATGCCGCCGATACCGTACTGCTCGCCGCTCACTAGCATCTCGGTGGTGTACTGCGCGTTGGCGGAAAGACGAATCTGCAAGTCCCAGGGCAAGGTCTGCGTCAGCGCACCGCCGTAGCGATAGAGCGTATAGGTGGAGCTTGCGCCCTGACGCGACGCGTTGAAGGCAGCGGCGTCGCCGTCGCTGCCGCCGGGGATGTTGTGGAACGCGGACAGGAATCCCGAGAGATCGGTCTTGTCGCCGGCCCACCGTACGGAGTAGCGGGCGCTGATAGGATGCAGCGTGATGTCGGGGACCTGGCTCTGCGACGAACCGGGTGCGGTCACCTCGTTGCGGAACTCGCGCCAATCGAAGCCCAGCGAGATGCGCTGATCGAGGTCCAACCGACGCGGCAGATTCCAGTTGTAGCGCAGCGTGTAGAAGCTGCCGGAGCCGCTGATGCCGAGGAGACCAGCGGCGGTCCCCACCTGCCCCGAGTTCACGTTGGAGTAGACGTATCCGAACTCCACGGTGTCGCCGAATCGATAGAGCGGCACGCGGTACCCGACACCGACGATATTCACGTCGCGCGGGTTCTCGGTCGAGGTCACGTATTGCGCCGACAGCGCGTGATCGCGGTCGAACAGATTGGAATGTTGGGCGGCGAAGCCGGCGCGCAGGATGCCGGTGGACGGCGTGCCGGTGCTGTCGAGGCTGACCGAGAAACGCAACGGGCGGCTGTCGGAAACCTTCGCGACCGCATCCACGGTCCCGTCCTTCTCGCCGGCGCGCAGCACCACGCGCGTCTGCTTCCCGACACTCTCGTTGGCGGTACGCAGGTTCCGTGCGATGTCGTCGACCTTCGGCGGCCGACCGGGCTGCAGCGCCGGCAGGGCGCGGACGATATTCGCAGTCGAGAAGTACTTGTTGCCTTCGACGATCACCTGCCCGAGAAGCGGCTCGGCCACGGTGAACCGGACGATGCCGTCCTTCAGTTCCTGCTCGGGAATGCGGATCTGCACCGCCGAGTAGCCGGCGTCGGCGTACGCCTTGTTGAGCGCGGCGAGCGCCTGCTGGACCGTGGCGAAGGTCTTGCCCTTGCCTGTGAACGGCGCCAGGGCTTTGTCCACCTGCTCCGCCGACAGCACGGTGTTGCCCTCGACCTGGTAGCGTTTGACCACAAAACGCGGCCCGCCAGACCCCGACTCAGTCTGGGCGGACACGCCTCCGGTCGCCAGTACGAAAAGCATTGCCACCCATGCGGGGAGGTTCTTCACCCCGTGGTCTCCCTGCGGTTTTGTTTGGATTCCGCTGATCGGGAGGCGGGATGCTACTGCGGAACCGCTTTCGCGAGAGATTTTTTTGATGTTTTACATTCCCGTGACATACATCGCTCATGGGCGACGATTTGGAATGGTCATCGACACAACGTAAGCGGGTGCTTACATTGTGAATTTCTGCGACAAATCCGGAGAACGATTTCCCGGACCGAGACTGCTCTACTGTTAGAGCCGTGCCGGCGAGAAGGTGTCGCAGGCCTTGAGGTCACCCGAATCCAGGCCGCGCTTGAACCAGCGGACGCGCTGCTCCGAACTGCCGTGGGTGAAGGTCTCGGGCGCCACGTAGCCCTGGCCTTGCTGCTGGAGACGATCGTCACCGATGGCGGCGGCGGCATTGAGGCCTTCCTCGACGTCACCCGCTTCCAGGATCTGGCGGGAACGATTGGCGTTGTGGGCCCAGATGCCCGCAAGGCAATCGGCCTGCAACTCCTGGCGGACCGACAACTGATTGGCGTGCTCCTGGCCGCCGCGTTGACTGGCAGCCTGGACCTTCTCGGAAATGCCGATCAGGTTCTGCACGTGATGCCCGATCTCGTGTGCTATGACGTAGGCCTGCGCAAAGTCGCCGGGCGCACCGAACCGTTGGGCCAGCATCGTGTAGAAGTCGAGATCGATGTAGACCTTCTGGTCGCCCGGGCAGTAGAAGGGACCGACTGCCGATCCGGCGCGCCCGCAGGCCGACTGTACGGCGCCGGTGAAGAGCACGAGCTTGGGCGGCACGTACTGGCTGTTACCGTGCCGGAAGACGTCGGACCAGGTGTCCTCGGTGTCCGCCAGAACCACCGAGACGAAATCCTTGAGCTTGTCCTGGGTGGGATCGGGTGGAGCGGCCTGCTGCTGCGGCTGGGAACCGCCGAGTTGTCCCGCGCCTTCCAGCACGAGGCGCGGATCGACACCGAAGAACATCGCGATCAACGCGATCACGACCACGCCGATGCCACCCCCGGCGAAGCCGCCCGGAATGCGCATGCCGCGCCGATCCTCGATGTTGTCGCTGCGTCTGCCGGATTCCCAGCGCATGGCGCTTCCTTCCTGGGCTAGCGTTGTCGGACCGCGCGCTTCGGCCGCGCCGGTGCCGCCGGCGGCACCATGAACAGACCGTAGCGCGGATCGGCGGCGGCCGCCAGTCGGCGCACGACGTCGAGTCGCTCGAGCATCGCGCGCTCATCAGTGGTCCAGGTCGACGCGCGCGACAGGTCCGCCAGCGAATGATTCTGGATGAGCCCGGCGCGAGCCGCTTCCACCAGCGAACGCGACGTCGCTACCAGTACCTGGGCCGCCGCGTATGGCGTGTCGGGTCGATCCGGATTGTTGTCGGGCGTGACACCCACGTGAATGCCTTCGAACGCGGCGAGCGATGGCGGCTCGCACGGCCGCAGCACTGACAGCACCACGATGTTCGATCGGGTGCTCACGGTCTCTTCCACGGCGAAGTTGGTACGAAACTCGTTGTGGCCCACCACGTACAGCAACCCCTCGACGTCCTCATGGTGCAGCACGGTCCCGCGGATCTCGGAGCGCTGACTCGCCGCGCCCAGGCTGCCGGCGCGGGTCTCGCGATAGTGGATCACCGTGTCGTCATGGGCGATCTCCACGTGCGACACGTTGACGGCGTCGGGCACGAGATAGCTGCGGCGGAAACAGAGCATGGTACGCGGCAGTTCGCGGCGCAGGCGTTCGGGCATCAGCGATGCTCGCGACAACGCTTCGATCGCACCCACCAACTCGGCACCCGGTTCTGCAGAACGCCCGACCAGCCCCGCCTGCTCCAGCACCACCTTCAATCGGGCGAGCTTCGATTGGGAGAGCTTCTCGACCGTTTCGCGCCGCGCGGCGCGATAGAAATCGTCGCGCGTCAGACCTTCGCGCGTGGCGTGGGGCTCGAGCGCTTCATAGGCTGACGACAGTCGCCCGCCATGCCGATCGCGCGCCGCTTCGAGCGCGTCGAGCACGGCGCGGCGGAGCAGTACGACGCGTTCGCTGCGGTCGGTGGAGCCCAAGGGAGGATCGGGTTGCGATTCGTTGCGAAAGACTGCGAGCCGTTGCGACGGCCGGCGCGATCCGTCGCAGCGCTTGCGGCGACGAAGCCGCTACTCGTCCGTATCTTACCCGTCACGAATCGACTTCACCCTCCGGAGGAACCCGCCATGACCAAGCCGTTCTCGATCGTCGCCGCCGCGTTCACGCCCTTCAACGCCGACGGTTCGCCCGCGCCCGGCACGATCGCTCGTCAGGTGGAGCGCCTCGTGGCGGATGGCGCGACCGGCGCGTTCATCTGCGGCACCACGGGCGAAGGTGCAGCGCTCACCACCCGCGAGCGCAAGCAGGTGGCGGAGGCCTGGATCGCGGCCGCCCCGAAGGGCTTCGAGATCATCGTGCACGTGGGTCATGCATCCGTGGCCGAAGCAGCCGAGCTTGCGGCCCATGCGGCGGCGGCAGGGGCCGGTGCCGTCGCTGCGGTGGCGCCGTACTTTCTCAAGCCGCGGTCGGCAGCGGAACTGGCCGAGTGCCTCGCGCCCATTGCCGCGGCCGCGCCGGGACTGCCGTTCTTCTACTACCACATCCCGATGGTCACGGGAATCACGGTCCCGGCGACCGACGTCACTCGCGTCGCGATCGAGCGCATCCCGAACTTCGCCGGCGTGAAGTTCACCGGCGACGATCTCGGCGACCTCGGACGCGTGATCGATGCGGGCGCCGAGCGCCTGCGGGTGTTCTTCGGGCGCGACGACATGCTCCTGCCGGCCATGGCCCTGGGCGTCCGCAACGCGGTGGGCATGACGTTCAACTTCACCGCACCCGTCGTGCACGCGATGGTGCAGGCCCACGATGCCGGCGACCAGGCGGCCGCTTCGCGTCAGCAGAAGGTGATCCGCGACGTGCTCGGCGCAGCGGCCCCCTACGGCCTAGTCAACGGGCTGAAGGCGCTGGGGCAGCGCGTGGCCGTGGACTGCGGTCCGTGCCGTCCGCCGCTCGCGACGTTGACCGAAGCGGACGCGCGCAGCATCGAGGAAACGACCGACATCGTCCGCGCACTCGCAGCCACGCGCACTCAGCACCTGCGCGCGGCCTGATCAGCGGCCGTAGCGCTCGCGCAGCACGTTCTTCTGTACCTTGCCCATCGCGTTGCGCGGCAGGTCGTCGACCACCACCACGCGCTTGGGCACCTTGTAGCCGGCCAATCGGACCTTGAGCGCCGCGATGAGGCTGGCTTCGTCGGGCCGTGCGGTCGGATTCGCCACCACGACCGCCGTTACCGCTTCGCCGAAATCGGGATGGGGCACACCGATCACCGCCGACTCGACCACACCCGGCAGCGCATCGAGCTCCAGTTCGATCTCCTTCGGGTAGACGTTGTAGCCGCCGGTGATGATCAGGTCCTTGGCGCGCCCCACGATCGACAGGTAACCGTCGGCGTCGAAACAACCGACGTCGCCGGTACGGAACCAGCCGTCGGCGGTGAATTCCTCGCGGGTCTTCTCCGGCAGATTCCAGTAACCCTTGAACACGCTCGGCCCCCGGATCTGAACACTGCCCACTCGACCGTGCGCGAGCGGTTGGTCTTCGGCATCGGCCACGCGTACCTGCACGTCGCGCAGCGGCTTGCCGACCGTGCCGCCGCGACGCTCGCCATCCAGCGGATTGGTCGTGATGATCCCGGACTCGCTCATGCCGTACCGCTCCAGGATGCGTTGGCCGGTGCGACCCTCGAAGGCGGTGAACGTCTCGAGCAGCAGCGGCGCCGAGCCGGAGACGAACAGCCGTACGTTCGCGGCCGTGTCGGCGGTGAAATCCCGGCCCGCCAGCAATCGGGTATAGAACGTCGGCACACCCATCATCACTGTCGCGCGCGGCAGATCGCGCAGCACCCGCTGCGCCTCGAAGCGGGCGTGGAACAGCATGCGCGCCCCCGCCAGCAGCACGCAGTGGGTCGCGATGAACAGACCGTGGATGTGGAAGATCGGCAGTGCGTGCAGCAGCACGTCCGTTCCGGTGAAGCCCCAGGCCTCCACCAGCGCGAGGCCGTTCGCGGCGAGGTTGCCGTGGGTGATCATCGCGCCCTTGGATCGGCCCGTGGTACCGGACGTGTAGATCAGGACGGCGAGATCGTCGGGCTGCGCTTCCGCTACCGGGAAATGGGGATCGCGGTCCGCAGCCGCTTCCAGCAGCGTGCCGCTGCCGTCGGCATCCAGCGTGAACACCGAGCGCACGAGCGCCCCCTGCGCGGCGCTCCGCAACGCGGTCACCGACGCCGGGCGGCACACGAACACGGCCGGCGCCGCATCGGTCAGGAAGTACTCGATCTCCGCGGGCTGATAGGCCGTGTTGAGCGGCACGAAGATCAGGCCACCGCGCAGGCAGGCGAGGTACAAAGCCAGAGCTTCGGGTGATTTCTCCACCTGCACGGCGACGCGGTCACCGTGATTCGCACCGCCGCTCGCGAGCGCCCAGGCCATGCGGCCGGCCAGTTCGCCGATCCGCCGATAGCTCCAGATCGTGCCGTCGTCCGCTTCCAGCAACGGTGCGTCAGGATCGCCGGGACGCCGTGCTTCGAGCAGCGCGTAGAAGTTCGCTGTCACGATGGCGGTGGTTCTGCGAAGCCGGGGGCACGGGTCCAGCGGTCGATCACGCGCGCTTCGAGCAGAGCCGATACCGGCGTGACCTGCTCGCGCGTCATGCCGACGACACCGCTCACGATGCGCGCGGGCAACGTCTGCACCCGCGCACCGGGCCACGCGGTCACGGTGGTCGCCGCGGCGGCCAGCGCCACGTAGATCGCACCGCCTGCTTCACCGGTCAGCCACAACTCGACCGGCTGGCCTTGCGCTCGCAGGCGATACGTCACGGCCGCGACCTGCGCGATGAACTCCGACAGGACCAGTTGTTCGTTGTCGAGCGTCGCCGCCTGCCCCGGCGTATCGAGGAGGATCACGAACGGCATGGGCGGGTGATCGCGCGCAAGATCCAGCAGCGCCTGGGCGAAGCGCCAGCAGGCAGCTGCGTCCACGGGTCGGCCTTGCACGAATCCCACCACGAGCGTCTCCCGGCCGTGCACCCAGCCGTCGCCCCAGATAACACCGCTGGCATACAGGGCGCTCCAGCCCTGCGGGAACAGATGATCGAGCCGCGCTTCCAGCTCCGGCGGCATGGGATCGGCCGGGATCGACAACGGATCGCCGCGGTACAGGCGCAGGCGCCGCATCAGGGCGCGCTGACGTTGATCGATCGTGAGCCCGGGCGGCGCATCGGCGAGCCACGCGGCGGTCGCCGCGCGTACGGCGCCCGCATCGTCGGTGACCATCAACGCGTCCTCGTCGTGACGCGCGCGGCTGTCGACACCGAACAGCGCCACGATATCCTCGCGTCCCATCGGGATCGACAGCGCCGCCAAGGCGCGCGGTCCCGAAACACCGAGAAGCGTGCCACGCGGATAGATCCGTGCGGCCGCCACAAACGCGATCAGGCTGGAACCGCCGAAGCAATGGCGCCCGAGCACGGCGGCGATGCGCAGTCCGCTCGCCGCGGCATCCAGCAGCGCGGCCTCCAGTCGGCGAAACGCACCGAGGACAGCCACGCCTTCGGTCAGCTTCGCGCCGGCGGAGTCGAGCAACAGGACGAGCGGTCGCGACGACCGACGGGCGCGTTCGACGGCGGCCAGCAACACCTCCGCGTCGGCGGTGTCGATCGCACCGGAGGCACGCTCCGGATCGGTGGCCGCGAGCACCACCCTGAGATTGTGGACGGCGCCTTCGCCGGCCAGGACGCCGCTGCCCTCCACCGGCTCGAGCGGCTCCCAACTACCTGCGTCGAGCAGGGCGCCGACGCGCGCATCGAGACGCAGGTCGAGGAACGAGCGCGTTTTCACGCACCGGTCCAGCGCCGCATGATCTCGATGAAAGCGTCGGTGCACTGCTCGACGCGATCGGTGCGGCAGTACTCGTCGGTCTGATGCGCCATCTGCGCTTCGCCCGGACCGAGGATGATGGTGGGCGGTTCGCCGAGCGCCGGCTTCAACACCGCAGCGTCGGTGAAGTAGGTGGCGGCCCGCGGCTCCGGCCGGGCACCGAGATGCGGCTGCATGACGTCGAACACGCTCTGCACCCATTCGTGCTGCGGATCGGTGTAGACCGATTGCACGTCGAGCAGCGTATGAAGCTCCACTTCCGGTCCGAGCGCGTGCGCGAGCTGATCACGGATGTGCGCGTGCGTCTGCGTGGGCACGGTGCGGATGTCGAGACCCATGACGGCCTCATCGGGTACGGAGTTGATGTTGAGACCGCCGTGCATCGTGCCCAGGTTGAGCGTGCCCTGACCCATCATGGGATGGGGCGCATTGTCGAAGCGGAACTGCTCGAGCACGTTGACCGCCTTCGCTGCCTTGAACACGGCGTTGACGCCCTTCTCGGGCATCGAGCCGTGGGCCGTGACGCCGTGGGTCTTCGCGTGCAGCCATAACGCACCCTTGTGACCGATGAAGGGATAGTTGCCGCTCGGTTCCGCCACGACCATCGCGCCGGCCGCTTCGAGCAGCGCCTTGTCGCGAACCAGTTCGAACGCACCTTGGCAGCCGGTCTCTTCGCCCGCAGTGATCACCAGCGCGACACCAGGCGTCCGCGCAAGATGGGGAGCAAGCGCGATGGCCGCAGTGACGAAAGCGCCGACACCGCTTTTCATGTCGCTCGAACCACGTCCGTACATGCGTCCGGCATCGGTCTCGCCGGCGAACGGATCGCGCGTCCAGGGCGCGGCACCCAGCGGCACGATGTCGATGTGGCCGGTGAAGACGATCGGCTTCTTCGCATCGCTGCCGCCGATGGTGGCAATGAGGTTCGCGCGACCGGTGCCGATGCCGTGGTAGCGCACGCGATAGCCGGCCGCCTCGAGCAGGCCGCCGATGTGGCGCGCGCAGGGCTCCTCGGCCCCGGGCGGGTTGATGGTGTTGAAACGCAGCAGTTCCTGCGTCAGGCGGACGGCTTCGGCGGGATGGCCCATGTCAATGCCCTAGATAGACTGAAGAGTATAGCCGTCAGCGGGCGCCGAAGTAGGCGGCGATCAGCTCCGGGTGCTGCTTCAGCTCTTCCGCCAAACCGGCGGCCGTGACCCGCCCGCCGGAGAGCACGTAGCCGCGCTGGGCGATGGCGAGGGTCTGATGGACGTTCTGCTCCACCAGCAGCACGGTGACGCCGGTTTCGCGGATGCGCCGGATCGCCTGGAAGTTCTCCTTCACGAACCGCGGCGAGAGCCCGAGCGATGGCTCGTCGATGATCAGGAGGCGCGGCGATCCCATCAGGCCTCGGCCGATGGACAGCATCGCCTGCTCGCCGCCGGAAAGGGTGCCGGCGAGCTGGGTCTGACGTTCGCGGAGTCGCGGGAACAGTTCGCAGATCTCCTCGAAGCGCGCCTCGATCCGCGCACGGTCCCGTACCAGGAATGCACCGGTGCGCAGATTCTCGGCGACAGTGAGCTTCGGGAACACGCGCCGCCCTTCGGGGATGACACCGACACCACGCGCGACGATGCGGTGCGTCGGTTCGTCGGTCACGTCCTCGCCGTCGATCAGCACGGTACCGACACGCGGCGCCGTGAGACCGAGTACCGCACGGGCAAGGGTGCTCTTGCCGGCGCCGTTGGCGCCGAGCAGGCAGGTGATCTCGCCGCTGCTGGCCTCCAGCGAGACCGAACTCAGCACGTCTGCGCGATCGTAGGCGACGGTGAGGTCTCGCACCTCGAGGTTCATCCCCGTCACCCTAGTCTTCCCCGAGATAGGCGCGCCGCACGACGGGATCGGCCGCCACTTCGGCGTACGGTCCTTCCGCCAGCTTGCGGCCATAGTCGAGCACGACACAACGATCGCTCACGCGCTCGATGACGGCCATGTCGTGCTCGATGATCACGACGGTCAGCGCCGGACGCTGCGCCTTGACCGCAAGCAGGTCCGTCATGAGCTCGGCCGTCTCGTCCGGGGTCATGCCGGCCGAGGGCTCGTCGAGCAGCAGCAGCGCAGGATCACGGATGAGCGCGCGGCAGATCTCGACCCGGCGCCGGTCGATCATCGTGAGCGCGCGCGCCGGCTCGAACAGTCGCGCCGGCAGACCCGGACTGAATGCCGCGAGCAAGGCCCGGGCCGCCTCCGCCTGGCGACGTACCTCGGCGGTGAAACGCCCGCGCGCGAACAGGTTCGACCACGGCCCGTGGTCGAGTACCAGGTGCTGGCCCAGCATCAGATTGTCGAAAACGGAAAGTTCGAGCAGCAGACGCAGGCGCTGGAACGTTCGTGCAATGCCGTGCGCAGCGATGCGACGCGGGTCGAGTCCGGTGATGTCCGAACCCGCCAGTTGCGCACGGCCGGCAGCCAGCCTCACGAATCCGGTCAACGCATTGAAGAAGGTGGTCTTGCCGGAACCGTTGGGACCGATCAGACCGACGGTCTCTCCGGCATCCACCGTCAGGTCGAGCCCATCGAGGGCCGTGACGCCGCCGAAGCGCACGACCAATCCCCGCGCGTCGAGCAGCGGTGTGGTCATCGCGGATCTCCGACCCGGTAGTCACGCATCGCGCGCGGGACCAATCCACCGGGACGCACCAGCAGGATCACGATCACGAGCAGGGCAAACAGCAGGAAGCGGTACTCCTGGATCGCCTGCAGCTTCTCGGGCAACACCACCACGATGAGGGCTGCGGGAATCAGCCCCAGCGCGCTGCCGAGACCGCCCAGGATCACGATGGAGACGAGGATCAGGGAATCACCGAAGGTGAAACTGGTGGGCGCGACGAAGCCGGTCATCATCGCGTAGGCGGCACCGGCAACGCCGATCAGGAAGTTGCCGATCGAGAAGGCGGCGATCTTCCAGGCGGCCACGTTCACGCCGAAGGCGGAAGCAGCGGTCTCGTCGATACGCACGGCGTCGAAGGCAAGGCCGAGCCACGAGCGTTCGAGACGGCGCACGAACGCGTAGGCCGCCGCTACCAGCACCAGACTCAAGCCGGCGTAGGCGAGGTAGAACGACCATTCCGTCTCCTCGTCGATCTCGATCGGATCGTTGAAGGCGTGCCCGAACAGGACGAACCCCGGGACCTTGAGCCCCTGGGGACCACCGAGCGCGTCGTTCACTTCGAGGAACGTCTTGAACAAGATACCGAAGGCGATGGTGATGAGCGCCGCGTAGTGTCCGCGGGTGCGCAGCAGCGGCAGCACGAGCACCGAGCCGATCACCGCCGCGGAGATGCCGCCGGCGAGGATCACCAGCGAGTGCGGCAATGCGGTCTTCGTTGCCAGGACCGCGGCGGTGTACGCACCGATGCCGAAGAACGCCGCGCCCGCGAAGTTCACGACGCCCGCATGACCGAACTGCAGCGTCAGGCCGAGACCTGCGACCACCGTGAGCATGACGGTGCACAACATGAGCAGTTCGAAGTTGTGTTGCCGCAGCACGAAAGCGCCGCCCAAAGAGAGAAGCAGTGCGACGACGAAGACCGTCCGCGAGTTTGCAGCGCCACTGCGGCGGACCTGTTCGTTCCAGCCGAAGCGGGTTGCCATGAACATCACAGCACCATGCGCAACGACGATGGCGATCACGGCCCACTGCTTCTCGGCGAGCAGGAGAGCGAGGACACCGACGGCCGAAACGATAAGGGCAGCGAGAGCCGGCCAGAAGGAGGAAGTCACGTCACACCCGCTCGGCGGAACGTTCCGCCAGCAGACCCGCCGGCCGGATCGCCATGACCACGATGACCACGGCAAAGGCGAAGACGTCCTTGTAGGCGCTCGCGAAGGGCAGCGCGACGGCCCCGATGGTCTGCAGCGCAGCAAACAGGAAGCCGCCGAGGATCGCGCCATAGACGTTGCCCAGACCGCCGATCACGGCGGCCGAGAAGCCGATCGCGCCGAGCAGCAATCCGAGGTTGAAGCTGATCTCGCTGTAGTAAAGCCCGTTGACCACGCCCGCGAGCGCCGCCAGCGCGGAACCGATGGCGAAGGTGGCGAGCACGGTCGCCGTGAAGGGGATGCCCATGGCAGATGCGGTCTCGGGGTCCTGTGCAACAGCCCGGATCGCGAGACCGAGGCGGGTACGCGTCAGGACGAGATGCACACCGACGATCGCCAGCACGCCAACCGCGAGCAGGATCGCACTGTCGTGACGCAGCGTGAATGCGCCCAGCTCGAAGCTGCCACCGGGCAGCAGGCGCGGGAACGGTTTCGGATTGGAACCCTGGGGGTAGAACAGACGCACGCCCTCGCGGATGACTGTGCCCGCCATCAGTGTGATCAGCAGTACGTTGATTGCCGGTGCACGGCGCAATGGCAGTACCAGCAGGCGCGCAAGCAGTGCGCCGACGAGCGCCATCGAGCCGATGGCCGCGACCAGCATCGCGACCAGCACCAGCGGTGAGGAGGTCACACCGCCACCGGTCAGACCCACCGAGACGGCGAGTGCCGTGAACGCGCCGAGCATGACCACATCGCCGTGGGAGAACTTGATGACGTCCAGTACCCCGAAGAACAACGTGAAGCCGACGGCGACGAGGGCGTAGATCACGCCCAGCATCAGCCCGTTGAAGGCGTGCTGGGCCAGCAGTCCCGCGTCCACGGAACTACTTCTTCACGAGGGCGCGCTTGCCGCTCGCGTACTCGCTGTCCTCCCAAACGACCCATTTGCCGTCCTGCACGACGAACCGGGTGATGAGCGGCACGGCGTTCTGGCGATGATCGTCGAAGGTGATCTTGCCGACGATGGAGTCGTAGTCCTTGGTCCGGTTGAGTTCGGCGCGCACCTTCTTGCGATCCGGACCGACCTTGTCGATGGCATCCATGATCAAGGTCGCCGCGGCGAAGGCAAAGGGGCCGTAGGCCTCCGGATCGTCCGGATATTTCTGCTTCGTGTAGGCGTCGAGAAACGCGCGGCCACCGGGAAGCTTCTCCGCCGGAGCGCCCTCGCGGAACGCGACCACACCTTCGGCGAGCGGACCGAGGCCTTCGATGAACGCGTCGGACACGATGCCCGAAGTGCCCTGGAACACCGCCTTCACGCCGAGCTTGTCCATCTGGCTGCGGACGCGCACGCCCACCGGCGTGAGACCCGCGAAATAGATGACCTCGGGCTTGAGTCCCTTGATCTTGGTGAGCTCCGCGGAGAAGTCCTGCTGATCGGCAGTGACACCGAAGGTGCCCAGGATCTGCCCGCCGCTCTTCGCGAGGTCTTCGCTGAAGTATTTGTTGTGTCCCTTGCCGTAGTCGGTGGTGTCGTGAATGACCGCCCAGCGCTTGAACTTGAGGCCGGTCATGAAGCGCGCGGCCGCCTCGTTCTGGTTGATCATCGTACCGTTGACCCGGTGCACTTCCTTGTAGTCGTTGGCGTAGGTGATGTCCGGCAGCACCGCACCCCACACGACCACCGGCAGACCGAACTTGCGATACACGTCCACCGCTGCCATGGCGACGGTAGAGCAGTAGTGCGTGACACCGGCGATGATCCCGTTGTCAGCGGCTGCCTTCGTCGCCACCTGCACACCGACGTTCGGTTTGCACTCGTCATCGAGCACGACCAGTTCGTAGGTATACGGCGCCTTTGCATCGGCGTTGCGCAGGCGCACCGCAAGATCGGCGCTGTTGCGCCCGCCCAGGCCGTTCGCGGAGACACCACCGGTCAGCGGACCGATGAACGCGATTCTGACGGTGTCCTTGCCCTGCGCCGGGAGCGTCGCCAGCGCGGCCGTCACGGCAATCAACAGCGACGCGAGCCTCATGGCAGGTCCCCTGTGTAGTTTGGCGGCGAGGGTAGGCGCCGCAGGTGGACCTGTCAAACGGACGGAAAACAAAAAGGGCGACCCGCGGTCGCCCTTTTCGCTCGGACCGAAGTCGGCCTACCGCTTGCGCAGCTTGCGGATCGCAGCCAGCTGCGCCGCCATCATCGCGTACTCGGCCTGCATGGTCGCGATCTCGACTTTGTCCTGCGAACTGCGCATGGCTTCCTCGGCACGCCGCATCGCTTCCGTGGCCTTGGCTTCGTCGAGATCGGTGCCGCGGATGGCGGTATCCGCCAGCACGGTCACGGCCTTGGGCTGCACTTCCAGCACACCACCCGCAACGAAGACCAGTTGCTCTTCACCGCCGCCCGCGGGCTTGATCCGCACGGAACCCGGCTTGATGCGCGTGATGAGCGGCGTGTGCTGCGGGTAGATGCCGAGCTCGCCGACCTCGCCGGGGAGGACGACGAATTCCGCCTCGCCGGAGTAGATCGACTCCTCGGCGCTGACGACGTCGACGTGGATGGTATTGGCCATGCGTTACTGGAACTTCTTCGCGTTCTCGACCGCTTCCTCGATGGTGCCGACCATGTAGAAGGCCTGCTCGGGAAGATGGTCGTACTCGCCGTTGACGATGGCCTTGAAGCCCTTGATGGTGTCCTTCAGGGTCACGTACTTGCCGGGCGAACCGGTGAACACTTCCGCGACGTGGAAGGGCTGCGACAGGAAGCGCTGGATCTTGCGCGCACGGGCCACGGCCAGCTTGTCCTCGGGGGAGAGTTCGTCCATGCCCAGGATCGCGATGATGTCGCGCAGTTCCTTGTAGCGCTGGAGCGTCGCCTGCACTGCGCGAGTGGTGTTGTAGTGATCCTCGCCGATGACGTTCGGATCCACCTGGCGCGAGGTCGAATCGAGCGGGTCCACGGCAGGATAGATGCCCAGGGCCGCGATGTCGCGCGACAGCACGACGGTGGCGTCCAGGTGGCCGAAGGTGGTCGCGGGCGACGGGTCGGTCAGGTCGTCCGCGGGCACGTACACGGCCTGGATCGACGTGATGGAACCGGTCTTGGTGGAGGTGATGCGCTCCTGCAGGCGACCCATTTCTTCCGCGAGCGTCGGCTGATAACCCACCGCGGAAGGCATCCGGCCCAGCAGGGCGGATACTTCGGTACCGGCCAGCGTGAAGCGGTAGATGTTGTCGACGAAGAACAGGATGTCGCGGCCTTCGTCGCGGAAGCGCTCGGCCATCGTGAGGCCGGTCAGCGCCACGCGCAGGCGGTTGCCAGGCGGCTCGTTCATCTGGCCGAACACCATCGACACCTTCGACTCGCCGAGGTTGTCCAGCTTGATGACACCGGCTTCCGACATCTCGTGATAGAAGTCGTTGCCCTCGCGGGTGCGCTCGCCGACGCCGGCGAACACCGACAGACCCGAGTGCTGCTTCGCGATGTTGTTGATGAGCTCCAGCATGTTCACAGTCTTGCCCACGCCGGCACCGCCGAACAGACCGACCTTGCCGCCCTTCGCGAACGGGCAGATCAGGTCGATAACCTTGATGCCGGTCTCGAGCAGTTCCACCGAAGGCGACAGCTCGTCGAACTTGGGTGCCGCCTGGTGGATGGAGCGGCGCTCATCGGTGGCGATCGGGCCCACTTCGTCGATGGGGCGACCCAGCACGTCCATGATGCGTCCCAGGGTGGCTTTGCCCACCGGCACCGAGATCGGGTTGCCGGTGTTCACGACCTTCATGCCGCGGCGCAGGCCGTCGGTGGAACCCAGCGCGATGGTGCGCACCACGCCGTCACCGAGCTGCTGCTCGACTTCGAACGTGAGGCCCTTCTCGGCCAGCGGGTTGGTCGCATCGTCGACCAGCGTGAGCGCGTCGTACACGCGCGGCATGGACTCGCGCGGGAACTCGATGTCGGTCACTGCGCCGATGCACTGGACGATGGTGCCTTGTGCTTGTGCCATTGTCGTTCTTTCCTGAAACGTTCGATTCGAATGAGGGTGAGGCCGGGCGCTAGACCGCGGCGGCGCCGCCGACGATCTCCGAGAGTTCCTTCGTGATCGCCGCTTGGCGCGACTTGTTGTAGATGAGCGTGAGCTCGTCGATGACGTTGGCGGCGTTGTCGGACGCCGACTTCATCGCGACCATGCGGGCCGACTGTTCGCTCGACATGTTCTCGGCGACGGCCTGATACACGATCGCCTCGATGTAGCGCGTCAGCACCTGGTCGAGCACGCCCTTGGCTTCGGGTTCGTAGATGTAGTCCCACGCGCCGTCGGGTACGCCGAGCTTCTCGCCGGACAGCGGCAGCAGCTGCTCGCACACCGGCTCCTGCTTCATGGTGTTGATGAACTTCGTATAGAAGATCAGCAGGCGGTCGAAGCGGTCGTTGGTGTAGCCGTCCAGCATGATCTTGACGGCACCGATCAGCTTCTCGAGGTGCGGGCGGTCACCCAGCTGAGTCACCTGCGAGACGATGTTCGCACCCAGGCGCTGCATGAACGACAGGCCCTTGTTGCCGATGCAGCAGACCTCGAAGCTCTCGCCCTCGGACTCCCACTGCTTCATCTGGTTGAGCGCGAGGCGCTGCACGTTGGTGTTGAGACCGCCGCACAGACCCTTGTCGGTGGTAACGATGATGATGCCGACCTTCTTCACCGTGTCGCGTTCGATCAGGAACGGATGGCGATACTCCGGGTTCGCGTGCGAGATGTGCGCCGCCACGTTGCGGATCTTCTCGGCATAGGGCCGGGCCGCGCGCATGCGGTCCTGCGCCTTGCGCATCTTGGAGGCGGCGACCATCTCCATCGCCTTGGTGATCTTGCGAGTGTTCTGGACACTCTTGATCTTGGTGCGGATCTCTTTCGAGCCAGCCATGTCGTGGGTTCTCTAGCGAGCCGTTGCTTGGTCGATCAGTAGGTGCCGTTCTTCTTCCAGTCGTCGATGGCCGCGCGCAGCGCCTTCTCTTCTTCCGCGCTCATGTCCTTCTTCGACTCGATGCCGTCCACCAGGGCCGCGTACTTGGTCTTGATGTGATCGCGCAGGCTCTTCTCGGCTGCGAGCGCCTTCTTCACTTCGATCGCGTCGAAGTAGCCGTTGTTGACCGCGAACAGCGTCAGCACCATTTCCCACACCTGCAGCGGCTGGTACTGCGGCTGCTTCATCAGCTCCGTCACCATGCGGCCGCGCTCGAGCTGCTTGCGGGTGGCTTCGTCGAGGTCGGAGGCGAACTGCGCAAAGGCCGCGAGTTCGCGGTACTGGGCGAGGGCCAGACGCACGCCGGCGCCCACGTCCTTGCGCTTCATGACCTTGGTCTGCGCGGCGCCACCGACTCGCGACACCGAGATACCGGCGTTGATGGCGGGGCGGATACCGGCGTTGAACAGGTCGGTTTCCAGGAAGATCTGACCGTCGGTGATCGAGATCACGTTGGTCGGCACGAATGCCGACACGTCACCGGCTTGCGTTTCGATCACCGGCAGCGCGGTGAGCGATCCGGTCTTGCCCTTGACCGCTCCCTTGGTGAAACGCTCGACCCACGCTTCGTTCACGCGGGCAGCGCGCTCCAGCAGGCGGCTGTGCAGGTAGAACACGTCGCCGGGGTAGGCTTCGCGGCCCGGCGGGCGGCGCAGCAGCAGCGAGATCTGGCGATACGCCCAGGCCTGCTTGGTCAAGTCGTCATAGATGATGAGCGCGTCCTGCCCGCGATCGCGGAAGTACTCACCCATGGTGCAGCCGGAGTAGGCCGCGATGTACTGCATGGCCGCGGATTCGGAAGCGGAGGCCGCGACGACGATGGTGTAGGCCATGGCGCCGTGCTCTTCGAGCTTGCGCACCACGTTGGCGATGGTGGAGGCCTTCTGGCCGATCGCGACATAGACGCAGAAGAGATCCTTGCCCTTCTGGTTGATGATCGTGTCCACCGCGACTGCGGTCTTGCCGGTCTGACGGTCGCCGATGATGAGTTCGCGCTGACCGCGACCCACCGGCACCATCGCGTCGATGGACTTGAGACCGGTCTGCACCGGCTGGGACACCGACTTCCGCCACACCACGCCCGGCGCGACCTTCTCAATGATGTCGGTTTCCTTGGCGTTGATCGGGCCTTTGCCGTCGATGGGTTGACCGAGCGAGTTCACGACGCGGCCGATCAGTTCCGGACCGACCGGCACCGAGAGGATCTGGCCGGTGCACTTGACCGGGTCACCTTCGGAGATGTGCTCGTACTCGCCCAGAATCACCGCGCCGACCGAGTCGCGCTCGAGGTTGAGCGCGAGGCCGAAGGTGTTGTTGGGGAACTCGAGCATCTCACCCTGCATCACGTCGGACAGGCCGTGCACGCGGCAGATGCCGTCGGTCACGGAGACCACGGTGCCCTGGGTGCGCACGTCGGCCGAGAGCGCGAGGCTCTGGATCCGGGACTTGATCAGTTCGCTGATCTCGGAGGGTTTCAGCTGTTGCATGGCGGTTCCGATTCGTGGGTGTTTGGAGTGGGGACGCGCATCAGGCCGCGGTGAGGCTGGCGGCCATCGCCGCGAGCTTGCCTCGCACCGAGCCGTCGATGACCTGGTCGCCGACGGCAATGCGGACGCCACCGATCAAGGTCGGATCGATGGTCACTTCAGGGCGCACCTTGCGCTTGAACTTGCGCTCGAGGTCCGAGACGAGACCGGCGAGATCGGCACCTTCCAGCGGGAAGGCGCTTTCGATCTTGGCGTCGACGGTGCTCTCGCGCTCGTTCTTGAGCGCTTCGAACTGCTCGTGGATCGACGGGAGTGCGGCGATACGCTGGTTCGCGGTCAACGCTTCGAGCAGCTTGCGCGTCTCGGGCGAGCTGTCGCCGGAGACGGCGGCAAACATATCGACCAGCGCAATGGCCGAGACGCGCGGGTTGCCGAGCAGCTGGCGGACTTCAGGGCTCTCGGCCGCAGTCGCCAGGTTGCCCAGGATGACCGACCACGTGCCGAGCGCATCGGCCTTGTCGGCGATCTCGAACAGCGCTTCGGCGTAGGGCCGGGCGATGGTGCTGATCTCGGCCATGTCAGTGCCGCCGGGCCGCCCCAAGGCGCTGACGCGCCCCCTCAGGGGGCAGCGACCGCAGGGAGCGTGGGGGGTTGTTCACGTTAGATTTCCTTCTTCAGCTGCGCGAGCAGATCGGCGTGGGCCTGCGCGTTGATCTCCTTGCGCAGGATCTTTTCCGCGCCGGCGACCGCGAGCGCGGCCACCTGGTCGCGCAACGCTTCACGCGCACGCGACACTTCCTGGTCGATCTCGGCTTTCGCCGCGGCCTTCTCGCGACCGCTTTCCTCGCGCGCTGCGTTCTTCGCTTCGTCGATCAACTGCGAGCCGCGTTTCTCGGCCTGCGCGATGATCTCCTGGGCTCGGGCACGCGCTTCGGCGATGGCGGCCTCGGCCTGCTTCGAGGAAACCTCGAGCGACTGGCGACCCTTTTCCGCCGCCGCGAGACCGTCGGCGATCTGCGATTGGCGCTGCTCGATGGCACGCAGCAGCGGCGGCCAGACGAACTTCACCGTGAACCAGATGAAGACCGCGAAGGCGACTGCCTGGGCGATCAGCGTCAGGTTGATGTTCATTGCTGCCCCCTAACCGGGTAAAGGTGGAGGGAGTTACTGGATGACGGCGAGCAGCGGGTTGCCGAAGGCAAACAGCATCGCGAGACCCACGCCGATGATGAAGGACGCGTCGATCAGGCCGAGCAGCAGGAACACCTTGGCTTGCAGCGCCGGGATCATCTCGGGCTGGCGCGCGGCACCTTCGAGGAAGCGGCTGCACATGATGCCCACGCCGATACATGCACCGGCGGCGCCGAGACCGATCATCAGGCCGATGCCGACGCCGGTGTAGGCCTGGATCATCGCGAGGAGTTGCAGCTTGTCCATCAGAGTTTCCTTTCGAGTTGCGGAACGTAAGTGGGTTGAAGAAAAACGTCAGTGGCTCTCGTGCGCCATGGAGATGTAGACGATCGTGAGCATCATGAAGATGTAGGCCTGCAGCGCGACGATCAGGATGTGGAAGATCGCCCAACCCACGCCGAGGATCGCGCCGAAGACGGTACCGACCAGGCCGGTGGCAGCCCACAGCCACAGCAGCAGGAAGATGATCTCGCCCGCGTACATGTTGCCGTACAGCCGCAGCGAGTGGGACAGCGGCTTCGAGATGTACTCGACCAGGTTGAACAGGAAGTTCGCGGGCCAGAGCAGCGGGTTGGAACCGAAGGGCGCGCAGAAGAGTTCGTGGATGAAACCGCCGACGCCCTTCACCTTGATGGAGAAGAAGATCATCAGCAGCCACACGGCGAGGGCGAGCGCGAAGGTGGTATTGACGTCCGCGGTGGGCACCATGCGCCATTCGTGGATGCCGACCCAGCCCAGAACCTTGGCCACGATGTCGACCGGCAGGAAGTCCATCGCGTTCATCAACAGCACCCACACGAAGACCGTGAGCGCCGTGGGCGTCACGAAATCGCGCTTGCCGTGGAAGATGCCCTTCACCTGGTCGTCGACGAAGGTGAACAGCAGTTCGACGAAGGCCTGGCGCTTGGTGGGCACGCCGGCGGTGGCGCCGCGCACGACCCACCAGAGGAGGCCGATGCTGAGCACGCCGAGAATCACGGCGGTGACGACCGAGTCGACGTGCAGGGTCCAGAAGGGACCGCCAGCGCCGACCGGCTTCGCGAGAAACGAGAGGTGATGCTGGATGTATTCGGTGGGTGTCAGTGCGGCTTCGGAGGACATTGCTCGTTCAAACCTTGATCATTTCACGCTGTTCCGTCCGACATCCCGGACGAAGACCGCCATCGAGAACACCAGGATCGAGATGGCGAAAGAACCGATGAACGCCACCGCAACCACCTGTTTATAAGTCGCCAGCACCAGCCAGAGCAGCACCACGCTGACGCCGATCTTGACTCCTTCGGCACGGAACGCCGTCATCAGCGTCGTTCCGATCGACGGCGTCTTCGCGATCTGCGTGACGATGGCAAAGCCGAGGCAAGCGACCAGTGCGACCATCCCGCCCAGAGCGCCGGAGAGCGCACCGTGCACTCCCGCGAGCAACCCCGTCACGATGGCCACCACCGCTGTCGTCACGACCTGCCACCGCAAGACGGTTCGAAAGGGCGCGCTGTGAATCCGGACCATCTTTTGAACCCGCTGGCGACTAGAAAAACCGCAAGAGTGTAATGGTGGATGCGGCGGTGCGTCAACGGATCAGGAGCGGGGCCGCCGCAGATGGGCGAGGAGCGCGTCCAGCTGATCCAGCGTACGGTATTCGATCTCCAGCTTGCCGCGGCCCTTGCCGCGCGCGCGGATCTCCACCGAAGCGCCCAGGTGATCCGACAGCTCCTCCTCGAGATCCTTGAGATCGCGGCTCACGGCGCGCTGCTTCTTTGCGGGAGGCTCGGTGCCGGCCTGGGCCACCAGGCGTTCGACCTCGCGGACCGAGAGCCCCTGCGCAACGATGCGCTCGGCGAATTCGAGCTGCTTTGCCGTCGGCAGGCCGAGCAACGCGCGGCCATGGCCCATGTCCAGTGCACCGTCCATCATCTTCTGCTGCACCGATGCCGGCAGCTGCAGGAGACGCAACAGGTTCGACACGGCGGTGCGCGAACGTCCCACCGCTTCGCCGGCGCTCTGGTGGGTCATGCCGAACTCGTCGATCAGCCGCTGGATGCCGGCGGCTTCTTCCAGCGCGTTGAGATCCTCGCGCTGGATGTTCTCGATGAGCGCCATTGCGAGCGCGGCCTCGTCGCGCACCTCGCGTACGACCACCGGCACTTCCTTCAGTCCTGCGCGTTGCGCGGCGCGCCAACGGCGTTCGCCGGCGATGATCTCGTAGCGACCCGACCCGATCGGCCGCACCAGGATCGGCTGGATCAGGCCCTGCGACCTGATCGAATCCGCCAGTTCCGCGATCGCCTCTTCGTGCATCTGCGTACGCGGCTGGTACTTGCCCCGCTGCAGCGCCGTCACCGGCAGCTGCGTCATGCGATCGCCGATGGCCTTCTCCTCCGCCTCGTCCGCCGCGAGCAGCGCATCGAGCCCGCGTCCCAACCCTTTGTGCTTGACCATCACGCTGCCGCCTGTTTACCGAGGATTTCACCGGCCAGCGCCAGGTACGCGAGCGCACCCTTCGACTGGCGATCGTAGGAGAGGACCGGCATCCCGTAGCTCGGTGCCTCGGCGAGGCGCACGTTGCGCGGGATGACGGTGCGATACACCTTCTCGCCGAAGTGCTGCTGCAGCTGATCCGACACCTGCTGCCCGAGCGTGTTGCGCGGGTCGTACATGGTGCGCAGCAGGCCTTCGATCTCGAGGTGCGGATTCAGATGCGCGCGCACCTTCTTCACCGTGTTGACGAGGTCGGACAAGCCCTCGAGCGCGTAGTACTCGCATTGCATCGGGATCATCACCGCCTGAGCCGCCACCAGGCCGTTGACCGTGAGCAGATTGAGCGCCGGCGGGCAGTCGATGAGGATGAAGTCGTAGTCGGCATCGACGCTCGTCAGCGCCTCCTTCAAGCGCGTCTCGCGGTTGTCGATGGTGACCATCTCGACTTCCGCGCCGGCGAGATCGCGATTGGCCGGTATGACGTCGTAATTGCCGCTGCTGGAACGCTGGCGCACGTCGGCGAGCGGTGCCTCGCCCAGCAGCGCCTGATAGACCGTGGCCTGGAGTTGCCGCTTGTCGATGCCGCTGCCCATGGTGGCGTTGCCCTGCGGATCGAGATCGATCAACAGCACGCGCCGACCCGCCATCGCGAGGCTGGCCGCAAGGTTGATGGTGGTCGTCGTCTTGCCGACGCCGCCCTTCTGGTTGGTGATCGCGATGATCTTGGCCATGGGTCCTCGAGGATCAGGCTGCAGTGCGTTCGATCAGCACGAGATGCCGTTCGCCCTCCACGCCCGGCACCGCCAGCGGTACCACGCGTTCGACGCGAAAGCCCTCGGGCAACTGGGCGATTTCCTCGTGCGGATTGAGGCCCTTCATCGCCGCCAGGCGGCCGCCGGGCGCCAGCAGATGGCCGGCAAGGCGGACGAAGTCGGCCAGCTCGGCAAAGGCGCGCGAGATGACGACCTGGAACGTGGCGGCAGGCCGCCATTGCTCCACGCGCTCGCGGCGGACTGCGGCGTTGACGATGTTGAGCTCTCCCACCGCCTGGGTCACGAAGGCGGTCTTCTTGTGATTGCTGTCCACCAGCGTCACTTGCCAGTCGGGCCGGGCGAGTGCGAGGGGAATGCCGGGCAAACCCGGTCCGGTACCGATGTCGACGATTTCGCCGCCGGCGAGATGCGGCACCACGGCTAGACTATCCAGAAGGTGATGGCTTACTAACTTAGGTGCTTCGCGGATGGCGGTAAGGTTGTAGACGCGATTCCACTTCTGCAGCAGCGCAAGATAGTCGAGCAGCCGGCTCTCGGTCCCCGGGGCCAGATTGAGGCCGAGTTTCTCGACGCCCTGTTCGAGCGCCCGCGCCTGCTGGGTCGTCACCGCGACTGCGCCGCCGGAGCGTCGTGGGCGGGCGCACTATCCCGGTTGCCCGGAAAACCTCGGCGCAGATGGACGAGCAGCAGCGAAATCGCTGCCGATGTGATGCCGGAAATGCGTGCCGCCTGGCCGAGGGTCTCGGGCCGATGCGCGTTGAGCTTCTGCTGGACTTCGTTCGAGAGGCCGCGCACGGTGCGATAGTCCAGATCGGAGGGCAGCCTGGCGTCTTCGAAGTGCTCGTGACGCGCCACTTCCTCGCGCTGACGTTCGATATAGCCTTGATATTTAGCCTGAATTTCGACCTGTTCGGCGACGGTGGCGTCGGTCACCGCGGGGCCGGCGCCCGGGAGGTTCATCAACGAGCCATAGTCCACATCGGGTCGGCGCAGCAGGGCGTCGAGCGTGTGATCCGTCTCCAGGACCTGGCCGACGGTGGCGAGCATGGCTTCGGGTGACAGCGTGCGCGAGTTCAGCCAAGTGGACCGCAGCCGTTCCAGTTCCCGGGCAACCGCTTCGCGTTTTGCTTCGAAATGCGCCCACCGCACGTCATCCACCAGCCCCAGCGCGCGACCGATTTCGGTGAGCCGCAGGTCGGCATTGTCTTCGCGCAGGCTCAGCCGGTATTCCGCACGGCTCGTGAACATGCGATAGGGCTCGGTCACGCCGCGCGTGATCAGATCGTCCACCAGAACCCCGAGATAGGCCTCATCGCGGCGAGGGCTCCAGGGTTCGGAGCCGCGCGCGCGCAATGCCGCATTGATCCCGGCCAGCAGTCCCTGGGCCGCCGCTTCCTCGTAGCCGGTGGTCCCGTTGATCTGTCCGGCAAAGAACAGGCCGCCGATGGCTTTGGTTTCCAGCGAGGACTTCAGACCGCGCGGATCGAAGTAGTCGTACTCGATCGCGTAGCCGGGCCGCAGGATGTGCGCGTTCTCGAGACCCCGGATGGAACGGACCGCTTCCAGCTGCACGTCGAACGGCAGACTGGTGGAAATACCGTTCGGATAGATCTCGTGGGTCGTCAGGCCCTCGGGCTCTAGAAAGATCTGGTGCGAATCCTTGCCGGCGAAGCGCGTGACCTTGTCCTCGATCGACGGACAATACCGCGGGCCGATGCCTTCGATGACCCCAGTGAACATCGGTGATCGATCGAGGCCGCCACGAATGATCTCGTGGGTGCGCGCGTTGGTATGGGTGATCCAGCAGGAACGCTGCTCGGGATGCTGCGCGGCCGAGCCCAGGAAGGAAAAGACCGGGACTGGTGTATCGCCAGGTTGCTCGGTCATCACGGAGTAATCGATGGTCCGACCATCGAGCCGTGGCGGCGTGCCGGTCTTGAGGCGACCGACGGGCAATTTGAGTTCGCGCAGGCGCTGCGCCAGGCTGATCGACGGCGGGTCCCCGGCGCGACCGGCCTGATAGTGGGCCAGACCCACGTGAATGAGGCCGGACAGGAAGGTTCCGGTGGTCAGGACCACGGTTTCCGCCTGGAATCGGATACCGAGCTGGGTGACGACCCCAGTCACGCGGTCGCCGTCGAGCAGCAGATCATCCACAGCCTGCTGGAACAGCGTGAGTTGCGGCTGATTCTCGAGGCGATGGCGGATGGCCTTGCGGTACAGCACCCGATCGGCCTGCGCGCGGGTCGCGCGAACCGCCGGCCCCTTGCTGCGATTCAGGATGCGGAACTGAATCCCGGCTTCGTCGGCAGCCGCGGCCATGGCGCCGCCGAGAGCGTCTACCTCCTTGACCAGATGGCCTTTTCCGATTCCACCGATCGACGGATTGCAGGACATCTGGCCGAGCGTCTCGATGCTGTGCGTCAACAGCAGCGTTTCCTGCCCCATGCGTGCAGCAGCAAGGGCGGCTTCGGTGCCGGCGTGCCCTCCTCCTACGACGATGACCTGGAAACGCTTGGGAAACAGCATGATCTCGCTCGACTTTCAGGGGTCGGCATCATAGCTGAATTTGGCACGCCGAAGCCGTTTGCGGGTGTTTCACGTGAAACACCGAGCAGCAGCAGGCCCAGGTTTCACGTGAAACATCCCTACCCGACCATGAAGTAGTCCGCGGCGAGCTTCAGCAGGAGGCCCGTCACTGTAATCAGGAAGACACTTCGCACCAGCGTCGGCCCCACACGCCCCGCCATTGTGGCGCCGATCCACGCGCCCACCACATTGCACGCCCCCATGGGCACTCCAGCGCGATAGTCCACGTACCCGAGACCCATGAACATCCCGAGCGCCCCGAAGTTCGTGGCCAGATTGACGACCTTGGCTGCGGCCGATGCCCGAACAAAGTCCATATGACACCACCGCACCAGGAAGAAGATCAGAAAGCTTCCCGTACCAGGCCCGAACAACCCGTCGTACACGCCGGCTCCACCCCCCAGTACCACTTGCCTGCCACCACCCGGCCGTAGAACTTCACTGATCAGACCTTCTTTTCGCCTGCTCCCCTTCAATGTCACGGCGAGAACGACGAGGAGGAGCGTCATGACCAGAGGTTTCATCACCGTACCGGGCAGGAGAGTGGCGCAGAACGCGCCGATGCCCGATCCGACCAGCGCTGTACCCACGGCGATCACCCACTCCCGTGGATTCACGAAGCGCAGTGAGCGGTAGCGCAGCACGGCGGTCGCAGTCCCGCAGAAGGACGACAGCTTGTTCGTACCGAGCGCCAGGGCGATGGGAGCGCCAGGCATCGCTCCCAACAGCGCCGGGATCTGAATCAGTCCTCCCCCGCCGGCAATGGCATCCACCCAACCAGCCAACAGCGCGCAACCGCAGAGGAACAGGAACTCGGTTCCCCCCACCGGCTATTTCCCGATGCAGAAGCGTGAAAAGATCTCCCCGAGGAGATCGTCGGCTGTCGTCTTGCCCACGATGGACGCCAAGGCATCCAGTGCATAGCGCAGCTCTTCCGCAAACAACTCTTCCCGCGCCACGCCGATTACTGCCGCCTCGGCCAGCCGTTCCGCCGCCTCGTCCAACGCTCGAAGATGGCGCGCGCGTGCCATGAACACACCTTCGTCCTGCAACGGCTTCCAACCCACCGCTTCCAACAGCACCGCTCGCAGTTGGTCGAGCCCCGCGCCAGTCAGTACCGATATCCGCACGCGCGGAACAGTGCCAGCGCGGTCCACTCCTGCCGCAACACCCGTCAGGTCGATCTTGTTCTCGATCTCTATCTGATGGAGCGGGGTCTCCCCTGTGCTCGGCACACCACTCTCCACCACCCTGATCACGAGATCCGCCTGTCGCGCCGCCTTCCGGCCGCGATCGATGCCGATCGACTCTACAGGATCATCGGAATCGCGCAAGCCGGCGGTGTCGAAGAACTCGAACGGAACGCCTTCCAGCGCGACGTTCGCTCGAAGGACGTCTCGAGTGGTCCCCGGAATGGCCGTCACGATCGCCACCTCCTCACCCACTAATTTGTTGAGAAGGCTAGATTTTCCGACGTTCGGCGCACCGGTGATCGCCACCTTCACGCCCTCGCGCAACAAAGCGCCCTGCTGCGCCGCCTGGCGGATGGAGGTCAGCTGGTCCCGCAGTACGCGCAGACGCTCCGCCACGCCGTAGGCCAGCATGACCTCGACATCCCCCTCTTCGGGGAAATCGAGTGACGCTTCGGCGAGTGCGCGCACCTCCACCAATCCGCGATGCAGGGCTTCGATACGATCCGAGAACTCGCCGCGCAGGGATCTCAATGCGGATCGCGCGGCAGCCGCTGTCTTCGCCTCGATGAGATCGGCCACGCTCTCGGCCTGCGCAAGATCGAGCTTTCCATTGAGAAAAGCACGCCGTGTGAACTCGCCGGGTTCGGCCAGCCTGGCCCCAAGTTCGACGCAACGGTTGAGGACGGCACTGAGCACCGCATCCCCGCCATGTCCCTGCAGCTCGACCACATCTTCGCCCGTGTACGAGTGCGGGCCGCGGAATACGATGGCTAGGCCTTCGTCGATAACGTCGCCACCCGGGGCCGAGAACTTCGCGTACACCGCGGTCCGCGGGGCCAAAACCTTCCCCGTGATCGCCTCGCCGATATGCATCGCGGTCGCCCCTGACAAGCGCACCACCCCGATTGCACCTCTACCAGGCGCGGTCGCTACCGCGGCGATCGTGTCACTCAGCGCCTTGGACACGATCGAGGGGCGGTGCGCTCCGGCTTCGCCGGGCGCTGCCCAGTCGTGGTCGGAAGCACCTCAGCGCTTCGGAGCCCCAAGGCCGGCGTTCTCCAGACGCTTGGTGATCGCCCATTGCTGACCGATGGACAGGATGTTGTTGACCAGCCAGTAGAGCACCAGACCAGCCGGGAAGAAGAAGAAGAACACGCTGAATGCGATCGGCATGATCTTCATCACCTTGGCCTGGATGGGATCCGGGGGCTCGGGATTGAGGCGCGTCTGGATGATCATGCTGATGCCCATCAGGATCGGCAGCACGTAGAACGGATCGGGCCGCGACAGGTCCTGGATCCACAGCATGAACGGCGCCTGACGCATCTCCACGCTGCCGAGCAGCACCCAGTACAGCGCGATGAAGACCGGAATCTGGATGACGATGGGCAAGCAACCGCCGAGCGGATTGATCTTCTCGGTCTTGTAGAGCTCCATCATCGCCTGATGCAGCTTCTGGCGATCGTCGCCGTGGATCTCCTTCAGCTTCTGCAGCTTGGGCGCCATGATCCGCATCTTGGCCATGGACTTGTACGAAGCGGCGGACAGGGGAAAGAAAATGAGCTTGATGATGATGGTCACGATGATGATCGCGACCCCCCAGTTCTTCACCACGCCGTGCACCGCGGAGAGCACCCAGAACAGCGGCGCCGCGATCACGGTGAGCCACCCGTAATCCACCGTGAGATCGAGGCCCGGTGCCAGCGCGGCGAGCTTCTCCTGCTCCTGCGGTCCGACATACAGAGAGACGTCCCACTCGGCACTCGAGCCCGCGTCGACCTTGGGCCCCGGCACGATCACGCCCGCTGCGAACAGACCATTCCCCAGCGACCGCGTGTAGAACTCCCGCGGACCGCCTCCCTTCGGGAGCCATGCCGTGACGAAATAGTGCTGGACCATGCCGATCCAGCCGTCCTGGCTTTCCTTCGGGTACTTCGCCTTGTCCTTGGCAATGTCGCTGAAGGATATCTTGTGATACTTGTCCTTGTCAGTAAACAAGGCCACTCCCGTGAAAGTGGGTACCCACGTGGATTCACCTGGCGGGGCCTGGTCATCGCGTACCAGCTGGTAGTACGCAAACGGTTCCACGGCCGCAGCGCCGTGGTTTTCGATGCGGTACGCGACGTCGATCACGTAGGTGCCGCGATGGAAGGTGAGCGTCTTGATCACCTTGATATCGCTGCCGGGTTCGGTGGCTGTGAGTGTGAGGACCGCCTGGTCCGCGCCATCCGCCAACCGGATGTCGCGCTGATCCGGCACGAACACCGTCTTGTGATTCGGCAACGACGATCCGATGAGACCCGTCTGCGCCACCATGGTGTGCTTGGCGCCGAAATCGAGCAGCAGCAGGTTGCGATCGCGATCCACGGTATCCCGGTGGGCCAGCAGCTCCACCTTCCGGATATCGCCTCCGAGCGTGCTGATCTCGGCGTGCATGAGATCCGTGCGGACCGACACGAGCTCACCGCCGCCAATCGGCCCTGCCTCCGGCTTCGCCGTCGGCCCCGCAGCAGGGGCGGGCGCGCTCGCGGAGGGCGCCGGCTTCCCAGCGCCCGGCACCGGCGTGAAGTCAGTCCCCGGCGAAGGTTCGACGGCGGTCGGGACCGGCGCGGATTTGGGACCGTATTCCTTGTACCACTTCTCCCCCAGCATGAAGAGGGAAACGCAGAAAATCACCAGAAGGACGAGGCGAGTGGTGTCCATGCAAGTCTTATAGGTTCAGGGCACCGGGTCATGCCCCCCGGGACACCAGGGGTGACAACGGGCGATACGGCGTACGGCGAGCCAGGAACCGCGCATCGCACCGTGGCGATGCACCGCTTCCTGGGCGTAATGGGAGCAGGACGGGTAGAACCGGCAAGCGCGCGGCAGCAGCGGACTCACCGTCCATTGATAGAACCTAATGAGCCCTTCGAGCGCGCAGGCGATCAAGGTCGCACCTTGAGCAGGGATGCGAGTTCGGACCGCGCCTCCTGTCGGGCTGAGGACCTGGGTGCCGCCTTCACTCGTACCACCCAGTCCCACCCTGACAACTCCTGGAGCCTCATCCGAAAAATCTCTCGGATCAGGCGTTTGAGGCCATTGCGGCCAACGCTGGAGCGCGCCGTGCGCCGCGCGACCACCATGCCGAGGCGACCGTAGGGCAACGCATTGCGCGCGCTGTGTACTGCAAAGAACCGGCCTTGCTCGGGCCGCCGGGCCTTGAAAGCCCGTTCGAAGGCGGCCGGATCGTTGAGGCGAAGCGCGGCCGGGAACCGCTGCCGCGGACGCTCCGCCGTCGGGCGGGAAGGCTCGTCAGACAGCGAGTCGCGCCCGGCCTTTTGCCCGGCGGGCGTTGATCACGGCACGGCCGGACTTGGTCTTCATGCGGACCCGGAAGCCGTGCGTGCGCTTGCGTCGGGTCACCGACGGCTGATAGGTGCGTTTCATGGTTCACTCCACGGAAAAAAAGCGACGTATTAGACACTTGCACTCCCTCTACTGTCAACCGCCACGACCCTGTCAGGGCCTGTGGATAACTCAGCCGGGCCTCTGCTAAACTCCGCCCTTCGATCTCACGTCTGCGAGTTCGACAATCGACCGATCGTCTCCCGCCGCGCTGCTGCTGGAATCCACCGTCTTAGAGTCCCATGCCCGAACTTTGGGAACGCTGCCAGGACGAGCTCCGCAAGAGCCTGTCCGAGCAGCAATATCACACTTGGATCAAGCCGCTCGCTGCCACCGTGGACAGCGATACGCTGACACTCGTGGCGCCCAACCGGTTCGTGCTCGAGTGGGTCCGCGACAAGTTTCTTCGAGGCATTGAAGACCTCGCGGCACGCCTGACCGACGGCGGTCTCGGCGTCAGTCTGCTGCTTGCCGAGGCTTCGGCCCGACCGAAAACCCCGGCGATCCCCGAGGCTACTGCAGCACCGATCCGGCAGGCAGCACCTGTGCCTGCCCCGGGCCCGGTGCGCGGCCGCCTCAATCCGACCTTCACCTTCGACAGCTTCGTTCCCGGCAAGGCCAATCAGCTCGCCCGGGCCGCCGCCATACAGGTCGGCGAACACCCCGGGACCGCCTACAACCCGCTCTTCATCTACGGCGGCGTGGGCCTCGGCAAGACCCACCTCATCCAGGCCATCGGCAATCTCGTCCGCGAACATTCGCCCGGTGCCCAGATTCGCTACACGCATGCCGAGCAGTACGTCTCCGACGTGGTTCGCGCCTATCAGCACAAATCCTTCGATAGCTTCAAGAAGTACTACCACTCGCTCGATCTGCTCCTGATCGACGACATTCAGTTCTTCAGCAACAAGAACCGGACCCAGGAAGAGTTCTTCTACGCGTTCAACGCGCTGATCGATGCGCACAAGCAGGTCATCATCACCTGCGATACGTACCCGAAGGAGATCTCGGGCATGGAAGACCGCCTCATCTCGCGCTTCGGCTGGGGCCTCACGGTCGCCATCGAACCGCCCGAGCTCGAGATGCGCGTCGCGATCCTGCTCAAGAAAGCCGAGGCCGACAACACGCCGGTCAGCGAAGACGTGGCGTTCTTCATCGCGACCCACATCCAGTCCAACGTTCGCGAACTGGAAGGCGCCCTGAAACGCGTCATCGCGTTCTCCCGCTTCGCCAATATTCCGATCACCGTCGACACCACACGCGACGCTCTCAAGGACCTGCTCGCGGTACAGACGCGACAGGTATCGGTGGAAAACATCCAGAAGACCGTCGCCGACTTCTACAAGATCAAGGTGTCGGAGATGTATTCGAAGAAGCGCTCGCGCAACATCGCGCGCCCGCGTCAGATCGCCATGGCGCTCGCGAAAGAACTCACCACACTCAGCCTGCCCGACATCGGCGATGCCTTCGGCGGCCGCGATCACACCACCGTGTTGCATGCGTGCCGCAAGGTTGCCGAACTGCGTTCCACCACACCCGAGATCACGCGCGACTTCGATTCACTTATACAGGTGCTTCGTGGATAACCGGAGTACGGATTGTGGATAACCATCCCGTTCCGGCACGCTCCGGATTCCATCCAGAGTTCGTCCACAGACCATACAGGGCTTCCGGTCCCGCGCCGATCGCCCGGAACACCGCGTGGATCGTAGACCTGCACCGGTTACCCACCGACTTGTCGTCCTTTCATCAACATCTATCAGGTTGAAAGAGCAATGAAGAACATACAACTCGATCGCGATGTACTGCTGCGTCCACTGCAGGCGGTGACCGGCGTGGTGGAACGACGACAGACTCTTCCCATCCTGTCGAACGTGCTGATCGAGTCGAAGAGCGGGGTCATGACCTTGCTCGCTACCGACCTCGAGATCCAGGTGGCCGCACCGGTGGAAGGGCAGACCATCGATGAGGACTTCGCCGTCACGGTCTCGGCCAAGAAGCTGCTCGACATCCTGCGCGCGCTGCCCGAGGGCACGCAGATCGGGCTCGAGCAGAAGGATTCGAAGATCCAGTTGAAGGCGGGTCGCAGCCGCTTCAGCGTGCAGACGCTGCCTGCAGCGGATTTTCCGCGTCTGGCGGAAGGTGCGCAGGCCACGGCCGAGGTGGCCATGCCGCAGAAGGAACTGCGCCGCCTGCTCTCGCTCACGCAGTACGCGATGGCGCAGCAGGACATCCGCTACTACCTCAACGGATTGCTGCTCGTGGTGGACAAGAAGGAACTCACGCTCGTCGCGACCGATGGGCATAGGCTCGCGCTGACGACGCGCGAGTTGCTCGACAGCTATGTCCGCAACGAAGTGATCCTGCCGCGCAAGGCCGTGCTCGAACTGGCGCGCCTACTGCAGGATACCGACGACACCGTGCTGGTCACGCTGCTCGCCAATCAGGTCAAGTTCGAGTTCGGGGGCCTGCAACTCATCACCAAGGTGGTGGACGGCAAATTTCCCGACTATGCGCGGGTCGTGCCGGTCAACTACGCGAAGCATTTCGAGACCGATCGCGTGCGGCTTCAACAAGCGCTGCAACGGGCCGCCATCCTCTCCAACGAGAAGTTCCGCGGCGTCCGTTGGGTCCTCACAGCGGGCAGCCTGCGCATCATCTGCACCAACACCGAACAGGAGGAGGCGGAGGAGGAAATGGAAATCCCCTATACCGCCGATGCACTCGACGTCGGGTTCAACATCACCTACCTGCAGGACGTGTTGAACAGCGTGGAAGTGGAAACGGTCGATTGCGCCTTCGGGGATGCGAACAGCAGCATGCTGGTGACGCTCCCTGGGCGCAGCGATTTCAAGTACGTCGTGATGCCGATGCGCATCTAGAACCAGGACGGGACGGATACGCATGGAAGGCAACAACGAATACAACGCCGAGAGCATCAAGATGTTGAAGGGGCTCGAGGCAGTCCGCAAACGCCCGGGCATGTACATCGGCGACACGAGCGACGGCACGGGGCTGCACCACATGGTCTTCGAGGTTGTTGACAACTCCATCGACGAGGCGCTGGCGGGCCATTGCGACGAGATCAAGGTCGTCATCCACGGCGACAATTCCATCAGCGTCGTCGACAACGGTCGCGGGATTCCGACCGACGTCCACCCGGACGACGAGCATGGCCGCTCCACCGCCGAAATCGTGATGACGGTGCTGCACGCCGGCGGCAAGTTCGACAGCAACTCCTACAAGATCTCCGGTGGCCTGCACGGCGTCGGCGTTTCCGTGGTGAACGCGTTGTCCGAGTGGCTCAAGCTCACCATCCGCCGCGACGGAAAGACCCACTTTCTCGAGTTCCACAACGGCGATCTGTCCGCCCCCATCCGGGAGATCGGCCCTACCGAGCGTCGTGGTACCGAGATCCATTTCCGCCCGAGTGTGGCGACGTTCGACAACATCGAGTTCCATTTCGACGTGCTCGCCAAGCGGTTGCGCGAGCTCTCGTTCCTCAACAATGGTGTGCGGATCGAACTGATCGACCAGCGCACCGGCAAGCAGGAAAGCTTCGCCTTCTCGGGCGGCGTCAAAGGCTTCGTCGAGTACCTCAACCGTCACAAGGTGGTGTTGCATCCGAACATCTTCTACTCGCTGGGCGAGCGCAACGGCATCGGCGTGGAAGTGGCGATGCAGTGGAACGACTCCTACCAGGAGACGGTGCTCGCTTTCACCAACAATATCCCGCAACGCGATGGTGGAACGCACCTGACCGGGCTGCGCGCGGCGATGACGCGCACCATGACCAAGTACATCACCTCGAACGAACTCGACAAGAAGGCAAAGGTCGAGATCAGCGGCGACGATCTGCGCGAAGGCCTCACCTGCGTCCTGTCGGTGAAGGTCCCCGATCCGAAGTTCTCGTCGCAGACCAAGGACAAGCTAGTCTCTTCCGAAGTGCGCCCGGTGGTCGAGGAAGTGGTCGCCAAGGCCCTGGAGGACTGGCTGCTCGAGCGTCCGGTCGACGCGCGCACGGTCGTGGGCAAGATCATCGAAGCGGCCCGCGCGCGCGAAGCGGCGCGCAAGGCGCGCGAGATGACCCGGCGCAAGGGTGTGCTCGACGGCATGGGTCTGCCGGGCAAGCTTGCCGATTGCCAGGAGAAGGATCCGGCGTTGTGCGAGTTGTACCTGGTCGAGGGCGACTCCGCGGGCGGCTCCGCCAAGCAAGGCCGCGACCGGAAGTTTCAGGCGATTCTCCCGCTGCGCGGGAAGATCCTCAACGTGGAGCGTGCGCGCTTCGACAAGCTGGTTTCATCCGCGGAAATCGCGACGCTCATCACGGCACTCGGTACCAGCATCGGCAAGGACGACTACAACCCGGCGAAGCTGCGCTATCACCGCATCATCATCATGACCGATGCGGACGTGGACGGGTCCCATATCCGCACGCTGCTGCTCACCTTCTTTTATCGGCAGATGCCGGAACTGGTGGAGCGCGGTCACATCTACATCGCCCAGCCGCCGCTGTACAAGGCGAAGCACGGCAAGGAAGAGCGCTACCTCAAGGACGAGCACGAACTGAAGCACTACCTTCTGCGCCTCGCGCTGAAGGATGCGCTGCTCATCCCAAGTGCGGGCGCCGAACCACTCGGGCGCGAGGCGTTCGAGCAGGTTGCCAAGGAATACCTCCTGACGGAAGCGGTGGTCGAACGGTTGTCGCGCCGCATCGACGGCAGTGTCCTGCAGGCTCTGACGCGCGGACCGGCGCTTTCGCTGGCCGACGAGACCTCCGCGACCGAGGCAGCTCAGCGGTTGCAGGGTGTCTTCGCGGGTCAGACCGTGACCGTGACCCCGGGCGTGGACGGTCTCACCGAAGCGCGGCTGCTGCGCGTTTCCAGGCGGGTCCACGGCGTCGAGCGACTGACGATCATCGATCAGGACTTCATCGACAGCGGCGACTATGCGCAGATGCGCCGGACCGCCGACCTGGTGCAGGGGCTCCTGGGCGAGGGCGCGGTGGTCCGTCGCAACGACGACGAGCACCCGGTCGTCGACTTCCGCGAAGCGCTCGAATGGCTGCTCGATCAGGTCCGCAAGGGTGTCAGCATCCAGCGCTACAAGGGCCTCGGCGAGATGAACCCGGAGCAGCTGTGGGAGACGACCATGGATCCGGCGTCGCGCACTCTGCTGCGAGCTCAGGTGGAGGACAGCATCGCGGCCGACGAGATCTTCAGCACTCTGATGGGGGACATCGTCGAACCGCGCCGCGCGTTCATCGAAACCAACGCGCTCGGCGTGCGCAACCTCGACGTCTGATCCGGGGGGTGCCGGTCAGCCGGCACCCTTGGCGCGTTTCTTCGGGGCTGCGGCGGCCCTGGCCTTCGCCGGCGCTTCCGCCGCCGCTTTCTTCGGCTCACGCGGGGCGAATTCGAAGCCGATCTTGCCGTCCGGCTGCTTCACCAGGAACGCCTTGAACTTGCGACCGTTGCGATTGCTCACGAAACCCGTGAGCAGGTCGGTGCGGCCCTCGGCGAGCAGCTTGTGCATCTGCTCGCGGCCGATCTCCTGTTGCAGGATCACCTTCCCCGATCGGAAATCGCACTTCTTGAGCGGCAGGTTCTCGCAGATGTAGCTCATGCCGTGTTCGTAGACGGCGCCGCTGCACTTCGGGCACGCGCCCAGCGGTTCCTGGCCGGAGAAATCGATCTCCTCGCCGTCCTCGTCGCCGGCGTCGTTCTGGCCGAAGTCGAACTCGAGCTTCTGGTTGTCGTTCTCGTCGTCGCGCACGATCCGCAGGATCGCGGCGAACGGGCGACCCATCTTCGATCGGAAGCCCTGCAACGGTCCGAGTTGTCGCTCCTTCAGCAGCTGCTCCACTTCAGCGATCTCGAACTGTCGTCCCGCCGGTGTCTTCGTGATGGAAAACTCGCAGGATTCGCAGGCGAAGCGGCGGTAGTTCTCCTTCACCACGCTACCGCAGTTCGGACACGGTGTCTTCAGCGTGGCGTAGTCGCCAGGCACCGTATCGCTGTCGTACTCCTTTGCGCGTTTCACGATCTGTTCGGTCATGCGCGCGATCTCGCGCATGAAGGCTTCGCGCTTCAACTTGCCGCGTTCCATCTGGGAGAGCTTGTATTCCCACTCCCCGGTGAGCTCCGGCTGGGTCAGCTCCTCCACGCCCAGGCCGCGCAGCAGCGTCATCAGCTGGAACGCTTTCGCAGTGGGCACCAGTTCGCGCCCTTCGCGCAGCAGATACTTCTCGCCGATGAGACCTTCGATGACCTGCGCGCGCGTGGCCGGCGTGCCGAGGCCTTTCTGCGCCATCGCTTCGCGCAGTTCATCGTCTTCGATGCCCTTGCCCGCGCCTTCCATGGCGGACAGCAGCGTCGCTTCGTTGTAACGCGCCGGCGGCTTGGTCTGCAGGGCGACCGCCTCGACCGTTTCGGCCTTCGGTTTCTCGCCCTTGGCGACAGGTACCAGGTTCGCGTCTTCGTCCTGGACTTCCTTGCCGTAGATGGCGAGCCAGCCGGGATTCACCAGCACCTTGCCCTCGGTCTTGAAGTGGTGAGTCTCCACTACGGTGATCCGCGTGGTCACGAGCGACTCGGCGGCCGGGAAGAACACCGCGAGGAACCGTCGCACCACCAAGTCATAGACCTTCTGCTGCACTTCGTTGAGGCCGTGGGGCATCTGCAGCGTGGGGATGATCGCGAAGTGGTCGCTGATCTTGGTGTTGTCGAAGATGCGCTTGTTCGGCTGCACCCAACCCTGCTTCAATGCCTGGCCGGCGAACTTCCCGTAGGTGTTCGAGCCCTTCAACTCCTCGAGGGTCGACTTGACGGTCTTGAGATAGTCTTCGGGCAGATGACGCGAGTCGGTTCTCGGGTAGGTGAGCACCTTGTGCTTCTCGTACAGCTCCTGCGCGATGGACAGCGTGGTCTTGGCGGAGAAACCGAAGCGGCCGTTGGCTTCGCGCTGCAGCGAGGTCAGATCGAACAGCAGTGGCGAAAGTTGACTCGAAGGCTTGGACTCCTCGGTGACCGTACCGGGCTTGCCGAGACAGGCCTTGACGATCGCTTCCGCGTCCTTGGCCTTCCACAGCCGGCTGTCCTTGCGCTCCGGATCGTCCTCGACCTTCTTGAACTTCGGGTCGAACCAGCGTCCTTCATAGGAGCCGGCCTTGGCCGCGAACTGTGCGCGCACTTCCCAGTAGTCGCGCGGGACGAAAGCCTTGATGCGACGCTCGCGCTCCACCACGACGGCCAGCGTCGGCGTCTGCACGCGCCCGACCGTGGTCAGATAGAAACCGCCGCCCTTGGAATTGAAGGCGGTCATGGCGCGCGTTCCGTTGATTCCGACGATCCAGTCGGCCTCGGATCGGCTGCGCGCTGCGCTCGCGAGCGGCATCATCTCCTCGTCCGAACGCAGATGGGCGAAGCCGTCGCGGATCGCCGTCGGGGTCATGGACTGCAGCCAGAGGCGCTGCACCGGCTGTTTCGCACCGGCCGCCTGCACGATGTAGCGGAAGATGAGTTCGCCCTCGCGCCCCGCGTCGCAGGCATTGATCAGTTCGGTGACATCCTTACGCTTGATGAGCCGCGTAAGCAGCTTCAGGCGGTCCTCGCTTTTCGCGATCGGGTGCAGGTCGAAATGCGGCGGAATCACCGGCAGATGGTTGAAGCTCCACTTGCCGCGCTTCACCTCGTACTCTTCCGGCGCCGCGATCTCGAGCAGGTGGCCGACGGCGGACGAAACGATGTAGTCATCGGATTCGAAAAAGCCGTCGTGCTTGGTGAAGCCCCCCAGCGCCTTCGAGATGTCGCTGGCTACCGACGGTTTCTCCGCAATGACGAGCTTCTTGCCGGCCGGGAGGGAAGTCCGCGCCGGAGCGGAACGTGCCTTCGTCTTGGTTGCTGGAGCGCGCTTCGTCGCGGGCATGGGGTCGGGCTCCCTTGTGGGGGGCGCTGTCGAGGGCCGCGCATGATAAGCGCTCGAATTCCGGCGGTGCAAGCAAGGCACCGCGCGGGTGCACCTTCAGCCGAGTCGCTGGTAGCGGCCTCCGGGCAGGCTCGCGATCCTGCCTTCCAGTTCCAATTCGAGCAGCCGTGCCGTCAAGACATCGACCGCGAGACCGCTGCGTACGGCGAGCGTGTCGACATCGCAGGGGTCGTGGCCGAGATGCGCCAGCAGCGGATCATCGTCGGGCGGTGCCGCCGGTCGCTCGCGCACCGGTGCAGCGAGGTGAAGTTCCTCGAGCACATCCTGCGCGCTCTCCACCAGTTTCGCGCCCTGTTTGATGAGCGCGTGGCAGCCGCGAGCGAGCGGCGAATGAATCGACCCTGGTATCGCGAACACTTCCCGTCCCTGATCCGCGCCGAAGCGTGCCGTGGTGAGGGAGCCGCTCTTGACCGCCGCTTCCACGACGAGCACGCCGCGCGACAGACCGCTGATCAGGCGATTGCGCCGCGGAAAGTTGTGCGCGATGGCGCCGGTGCCCAGGGGAAACTCCGACAGCAGCAGACCCTTCTCCGCGATGCGATGCGCAAGCGCACGATTGCGCGCGGGGTAGACGATGTCGAGTCCGGTGCCGGTGACGGCGATCGTGCTCGAGCTTCCAGCGAGTCCGCCCTCGTGGGCTGCGGCATCGATGCCGAGTGCCAAGCCGCTCACGACGGTGAGGCCGGCATCGGACAGTGCCTGCGCGAACTCCCGCGCGGTGGCGATGCCCTGAGGCGTCGCGTTGCGACTGCCGACGATCGCGACCGATGTAGAACGCAGGAGCTCTGGACGACCCTTGGCGAACAGCACCACGGGAGGGTCGGGGATCTCGAGCAGAGCCGGCGGATAGCTCTCGTCTGCCAGGGTGATGACGTGGTTGCCCGTCTGCTCGGACCAGGAGCGGCTCGTCGCAATGGCGTCGTCGAGGGACGCGGTGACGATCGCCGCTGCGACTGCGCGCGGCACTACGCGCTCGAGCGCTGCGGTGCTGGCGGAAACGGCGGCCTCCGGTGAACCGAAGGCCTGCAGGAGCAGCCGGGCGGTGCGCGGACCGACCCCCGGCGTCAGCGTCAGTCGCAGCCAGTGCTCGAGGTCTGCGGCCGCCGCCATCGCCGACGGTTGATTCGGCGCCGGGGTGCGGGGCTCAGGGAGCGCGCACGGCGTCCTCGAGATTCACCGGACGCGAGGCGCTCATGACGAGAGCGTAGGAGACTTTCTCGAACACGCGGAACACGAACGTGAGCCCGTAGCGCTCGTCGGGGAGCAGCACCGGTTCGTTCTGGTTCTTCGGGTCGTACTCGGAGTGCACCGTCTCGATCTTCGATCGATGCACTTCGTTCGAGCTGCTGCGCGGCAGCGCGCGCGGCGCGACGGTCTTGCCGGCCCGGTACAGAGCGTAGACGTTGCCGACCTCGACCCCGTCGCGGGCGCCGCGGTTCAGCACGATCACCCGCTGCTGGCCGATTTCCGAGATGACCGTGTCAGGAGCGGAGATCACGGTGCCCGTCGCGTTCGCCGGCGCCGAATGCGGCACGTACGCCAGCACGTCGGAGGGCGGCGCCAATACGAGGCGGTCGCCGACCGTGATCTCCTGACGTGCCCGCAGGATGCGCACCGTCGTGACCTCGCCGATCTCACGCACGCGAGCATCGCCGAGGTAGATCACTTCGTAGCCCAGTACCTCCTTGGTGCCCGGGTCCACCAGCGGCTTGCTGGCGCGATAGACCTGCCAGACCAGCGGCGAATCGGCGGTGAGGCCCTTGACGAATGCGGTGTCCCCTGCACCCATCACCACGCGATTCTCCTGGGCGGCGACGATGCGCGGTGCCTCGCGGAACTGGCTCGCGTCGACGACCAGAGGCCGGTTCAAGAACGGTTCGATGGCCGTGGACGGAATGCTGGGAATGGGGGCCGTGTCCACCTGTTCGGCGCGAACCTTCGGGGTGAGCTTCACGGTGCTGCCCACGCCGGTGCCGCGCGCAGCGGCCACGACCCCGCCGGGGCCTTCGCCTTCCATGCGCAGGCGCGGCGTGGCGCCCGACAGATCCAGGATCAGAACATTGCCGGGGTAGATGCGGTGCGGGTTCTTCACCTCATCCTTGTTCATGCCCCACAGGTCGGGCCAGCGCCACGGGCTCTTCAGGTAGCGCTTGGAGATGCCCCAGAGCGTGTCGCCCTTGACCACGACGTAGCGGTCCGGCGGGTTGTCCGCCAGCTCGAGCGGCTTGTCCTCGTCCTGGGCCCAGGCCGGGAGTACCAGCGCAGCGGCGAGGGTTAGCCCGAGAGCGGCCGATATGATTGAATGTCGCATTCGTGTCCCCACCTGTTGGACAGGGAATTTGTCGCTGGAATACGGGAGATGGCGCATGGTTACTATATTCTTCTTTAGATTCTGATCGTAATAGCCTAACTTAGCAAGCTTTTATGGCACAACTGCCCATACTTCAATACCCCGATCCCCGCCTTCACATCGTCGCGGCCCCGGTGACCCGGTTCGACGAGGGGCTTCAGCGCCTGGTGCGGAACATGGCCGAAACCATGTATGCGGCGCCGGGGGTGGGTCTGTCGGCGACCCAGGTTGACGTCCACAAACAGGTGATCGTGATCGACGTCTCGGATACGCGCGACGCGCTGCAGGTGTTCATCAATCCGGTGTTGCTCGAGGGCTGGGGCCAGTCCGAACTCGAGGAGGGGTGTCTGTCGGTCCCGGGAATCTATGACCAGGTGCCGCGGTACGACCGGATCCGCGTCGAGGCCAAGGACGCCAGCGGCGAACAGTTCGAGCTGGAGGCCGACGGGCTTCTGTCCGTTTGCATCCAGCACGAAATGGACCATCTCAAGGGGCGCGTCTTCGTCGAGTACCTGTCGCGCCTCAAGCAGACGCGCATCGCCGCGCGCATGAGGAAGCAGCAGCGGCGCGCTGGCTAGCCGGCTCTTCCGCCACCGATGCGCCTGGTCTTCGCCGGCACGCCGCGGTTCGCCGCGGTCGCCCTGGACGCTCTGCTGGCCGCAGGTCACGAGGTAGTCCTCGTGCTCACCCAACCGGATCGTCCCGCCGGACGCGGTCTCCAGGCCACGGCCAGCGAGGTCAAGCGGCTTGCGCTCGCGCACGGGCTCAAGATCGAACAACCGCAGACGCTCAGGACCACGGACGCCGCAGGCGCACTGCGCGCCACGGGCGCCGAAACGATGGTCGTGGCGGCCTACGGACTGATCCTGCCGCAAGCGGTGCTCGACGCTTTCCCGCGCGGCTGCGTCAATATCCACGCTTCGCTGCTGCCACGCTGGCGCGGCGCAGCGCCGATCCAGCGCGCCATTCTTGCGGGTGACGCCAGGACGGGCATCAGCATCATGCAGATGGAGGCGGGGCTCGATACCGGGCCGGTGCTGGTGCAGGTTGCGCTCGACATTGCGGCCGACGAGACCGCGGGTTCGCTGCACGATCGCCTGGCCGAACTGGGCGGCCGTGCCATCGTCGACGGCCTCGCTGCCGTGGCGGCTGGCACGATCGAACCGACGCCGCAAGACGACAGTCTTGCCGTCTATGCGCCGAAAATCGGCCGCCCCGAAGCCGCGGTCCGATGGTCGGAATCCGCGGAAGTCATCGAGCGGCAGATTCGTGCCTTCGATCCGGTTCCCGGGGCGCATGCGCGATTCAACGGCGAAGCCGTGAAAATCTGGAGGGCTCATGGCGCATCCGGAGCGAAGGACGGCGCGCCGGGCGAGGTGCTTTCCAGCGGTGATCGGGGGATCGAGATCGCCTGCGGCGGCGGTACCGCGCTCGCCCTCACCGTGCTGCAGCGCCCGGGAGGCAAGCGGCTGGCCGTCGGGGACTTCCTGCGTGGACATGCGGTAGCCGTCGGCAGCCGTTTCGAGGACGGGGCTTGATCGCCGCCCGCCCGTGATCGCAGCGCAGAAAGTCGCGGCCGAACGTGTCGCGGCGGTATTGGCCGGGCGCAGCCTGGCTCAGCGCCGTCTGGACGATGCCGATCTCTCGCAGAGCGACCGCGCCGCAGCGCTCGATCTGACCCAGGGCACGCTGCGGCATCTCGGTCGCCTGCGCGCGGTGGTCGCTCAGATGGCGGCCCGGCCGGTTACCGACGGTCGCGTCGAAGCACTGCTGCTGGTCGCGTTGTATCAGCTTTGGCAGACGCGGCATGCACCTCATGCGATCGTCGATCACGCGGTGCGGACCGTGCGTGTACTGGGCGCCGACGGCGCGGGCGGTTTCGTGAATGCATTGCTGCGTCGCTTCCTGCGTGAGCGCGAACCGCTGCTGCAGCAAGCGGGCGCGACGCCGGAGGGACGATGGTCGCTGCCGCAGTGGTGGATCGAAAAGCTCGAGCGGCAACTCGGTCCGAACGCCCGGCCCGTGCTTGCAGCGGGCCTCGAGCATCCGCCCATGAGCGTGCGGGTGAATCGACGCCGCACATCGCTGGAAGCGTATCGGGCACGGCTCGAAGCGGTGGACATCGCAACCCGTCTGCTCGACAACGATGCGCTGCTGCTGGAGCAGCCGGTCCCCTCCGCGCGACTGCCGGGCTTCGATGAAGGACTCGTGTCGATCCAGGATGCCGGTGCCCAGTGGGCCGCCCGCCTGCTCGACCTGCACGATGGGCAGCGTGTGCTCGATGCGTGCGCGGCGCCCGGCGGCAAGACGGCGCACATGCTCGAGATCGCCGCCGTCGACATGCTGGCGATCGACAAGGATGAGCATCGCCTGCGCGACATCGACCGCCTGCTTGCGCGTCTGGGACTGGAAGCGGCGCTACGTACCGCCGACGCCGGCGCGGTCGACACCTGGTGGGACGGGCGCGCGTTCGATCGCATCCTTCTCGATGCACCGTGCTCCGCGTCGGGCATCGTGCGCCGCCACCCCGATGCGAAGTGGCTGCGGCGACCCGGCGACGTCGAAGTGTTCGCGCGGCAGCAGGCACGGCTGCTGGATGCGCTTTGGCAGGTGTTGGCCCCTGGTGGTACATTGCTCTACGCGACCTGCTCGGTGTTCGCGGAGGAAAACCGGGATACGGTCCGGGCCTTCCTCGAACGCCACCCCGATGCGCGTCATTCGGAGCCTGTCCAGTTTGCGGGCAGCGGCGGGCAGCTTCTCCCAGACCAAGAGCATGACGGTTTTTACTACGCGCCGCTGCGAAAGTCCGATCGTTGAGCCGCGCCGGTGGGTCGCGATCGTTGCGGCGCTGCTGGGTCTGCTGCTGTCCGGTCACGGCGCGCTGTACGCGGGCGAGCCCGCCATCAACGTGCGCTCGGCCGAGATCACGTCCAGTGCCGACGGGTACTACCTGGACGCGAGCTTCGAGCTGGAACTCGGCGATACGCTCGAGGAAGCGCTGGTCAAGGGTGTGGCGCTCAACTTCCTGGTCGATTTCGAACTGATCTACGAGCGCTGGTATTTGCTCAACCTGTGGAACCGCACCATCTCGGAGTTCGCGCAGCGCTACCGGCTCACCTACAACGCACTCACGCGCCAGTATCGCGTGGCCGCCGGTGCGCTGACGCAGAACGTGGATACGCTGCGCGAAGCGCTCGCGGTGATGGGTCAGATCCGCAACCGCTTCATCGTGCCGCGCGACGAGCTCGATGCGGAAAAGGTGTACTCCGCCCAGCTGCGCCTGCGACTCGATACCTCGCAGCTGCCGAAGGCGTTCCAGGTGAACGCCCTGGGCTCCAAGGGCTGGAACCTGTCTTCCGACTGGTACCGCTGGACGGTGCGTCCATGAGCCGGCGCCTGCGACTGTTCTGGCTTTCGCTCACGACGCGCGGCGGCAAGGTGCTCGCCGCCGCGGTGGCGGCCGTGGGTGCGATCGTGCTGTACCTGCTGTCCGGCACGCACGCCGACATGCCGACGTTCACGCAGGGATTGCCGCAGCTGCTGCTGGTGGGTCTGGGGGTCGTGCTGCTGTTGATGCTGCTCACCGGTTACCAGCTGCTTACTTTGCGGCGCCGTCTGCGTCAGCGCGTCTTCGGTTCGAAGCTGTCGCTGCGACTGGTGCTGCTGTTCTCGCTGGTCGCGGTCCTGCCGGGCGCGCTGGTGTATGCAGTGTCGGTGCAGTTCCTGGCGCGATCGGTGGATACCTGGTTCGACGTGCGCGTCGAACGCGCCCTCGACGGTGGCCTCGCCCTCGGGCGCAACGTGCTCGACAGCATGGTGAAGGATCTGCGGGGCAAGGCCGACACCATGGCCTTGCTCGTGTCCGACCGACCACCGCGCCAGCAGCTCGCGCTGCTCAACACGCTGCGCGAACAGGCCGCGGTGCAGGAAGTGGCGCTGCTCGACACCAACGGAACGGTGCTGGTGTTCTCCGGCGATGAGCAGAGCGGCCTCATGCCTGACCCGCTGTCGCCTTCGGCATTGCGCGAACTGCGCCTGCAGAAGACCTATACCGGCGTCGTGGCGGAACCCTCCGGCGGTCTGCTGCTGCGGGTCGCGGTGCCGGTGAACGTGGCCGGCGGCGACGTGCTGGCCCTCGAGCTGGTGCAGCGCGTGCCGGAGGCGGTTTCGCGCAACGCGGAAGCGGTGCAATTCGCTCACGCCGAGTATCAGGAGCTCGCCCTCTCGCGCTCGGGTCTCAAGCGCCTCTACGGCCTCACGCTCACGCTCGCGTTGTTGCTCGCGCTGTTCGCGGCTCTGCTGCTCGCGATCTACTTCAGCCAGAAGCTGTCGGCGCCGTTGAGCGTGCTGGCGGAAGGCACCCGTGCCGTCGCGCAAGGCGACTTCAGCCAGCGCACGCCGGTGCGCAGCTACGACGAGCTGGGCATCCTCACGCAGTCGTTCAACGCGATGACGCGCGAACTGGCCGAATCCCAGGACGAGACCCAGCGCTACCAGAGCCAGCTCGAGAACGCCAAGGGGTCTCTCGAGAGCACGCTCACCACGCTCTCGGCGGGTGTGATCGCGCTCGACGGGGAACGGCGGCTGCGTTCCTCGAACCCGAGTGCGAGCCGCATCCTCGGCATCGATCTCGCGCCGTTGATCGACGTGCCCTTGGGCGAATGGCGCTACCGCGAACCGCGCCTCGCGGCCATTGCGGCACCGCTCGATGCGGCATTGGCCGGAGCACTCGACGAGGACTGGCAGGCGCAGCTCGCCTATCAGGGTCCGCAGGGCGAGCGCATGCTGCTCGCGCGCGCCGCGGCGATCCGTCAGGCGTCCCCGGGCGGCTTCGTCGTCGTGTTCGACGACATCACCGACCTCCTGAAGGCGCAACGCCAGGCGGCATGGGGCGAGGTGGCCCGCAGGCTCGCGCACGAGATCAAGAACCCGCTCACGCCGATCCAGCTTTCCGCCGAACGCCTGAAGCAACGCCTCACGGGCAAGCTGGACGCCACCGATGCCGAGATGCTGGACCGGCTCACCCAGACCATCGTCAATCAGGTGGCTGCGCTGAAGAGCATGGTCAATGCGTTCAGCGAGTATGCGCGCGCGCCGGAAACGCGCACCGTTCCGGTGGACCTCGGCCCGCTGACGCGCGAGGTGCTCGGCCTGTACGAATCCACGGGCTTCATGATCCGCTTGAATCTCCAGCCCGGTCTGCCGCCCATCCTGGGCGATGCCGCCAAGCTGCGGCAGGTGATCCACAACCTGCTGCGCAATGCGGAGGACGCCGTGGCGACGGTGTCGGCGCCGAACATCGTGGTCGGTGTCACGGCGGAGGGTGGCGGTGTGGCGCTGAGCGTCACCGACAACGGGCCGGGCTTTCCCGCCGAAGTCATGGGGCGGGCGTTCGAACCTTACATCACCACCAAGCCGAAGGGCACCGGACTGGGACTCGCGATCGTCCAGAAGATTGTCGAGGAGCATCACGGTCGCATCCGTCTCGAGAATCTCGTGCCCCTGGGTGCGCGCGTCACCATCTGGCTGCCGCCCGCCGCGAGCGTGGCACAGGTGACGTCCGTACCGCCGAAGGCGGCGAACGAATGATCGCGGTGGCGCCATGAGTCAGATCCTGGTGGTCGACGACGAAGTCGGCATCCGCGAGCTGCTCTCGGAGATCCTCTCCGACGAAGGACATCAGGTGCGCCTCGCGCAGAACGCCACGGAAGCGCGCCAGCAGCGCGGCCGCGGCCGGCCCGATCTGGTGCTGCTCGACATCTGGATGCCGGATACCGACGGCATCACGTTGCTCAAGGAATGGTCGGCGAGCGGCCAGCTCACCATGCCGGTGGTGATGATGTCGGGCCACGGCACCATCGACACCGCGGTGGAGGCGACGCGCATCGGTGCCTACGGTTTCCTCGAGAAGCCGATCGCGCTGCAGAAGCTGCTCGCGACCGTCGGCAAGGCCCTGGCGCAGAGTCCGGCGCCGGCCACCGCAGCGCCGGAGCGTTCGATCGCGTTCCTCGGGCGCGCGCCGCTCATCGTCGACCTCAAGGCGCGCCTGGAGCGGGTGCGCGAACTGCGCACGCCGGTGATGCTGCTCGGTGAACCGGGCAGCGGCCGGCACCTTTGTGCGCGCTACCTCCATCATGTCAACACGCCGTGGGTGGCTCCCGCCGACACCGCGTATCTCGACGATCCGGCCGGCAAGCAGATCGCGCAGGCCTCCGATGGCTCGCTGTTCCTGAGAGCCGTGGACGCGCTCGGCCGCGATGCGCAGCGTGCGCTGCTGCATCATCTGCCCGGTATCGAACGCTGCAACGCCCGCCTCGTCTCCACGGCCGGCCCGTCGTTGCCGCAGAGGGTGGCCGACGGTCAGTTCGACTCCAAGCTCTACAGCGTGCTCGCGGCGGTGACGCTGCGCATCCCCAGCCTGCGCGAGCACCCCGAGGACGTACCCGAGATCGCCAATCTGCTGCTCGCGCGCATGGTCGAGGCCAAGGAGGTGCCGCTCAGATCCTTCAGCACGGCGGCACTCAATCAGCTCCGGATGTACCCATGGCCGGGCAATCTCGCGCAGCTAGAGACCGTCGTGAAATCGTCCGCGCTGGTGGCACCCGGCGACGAGATCGTGCCGTCCGACGTCAGCACCGCGCTGTCACAGGGGGACTTCGGGTCGAACGCGTCGCTGAGCGGACTGCCGCTCGACCTGGAACTGCGCGAAGCGCGCGATGCGTTCGAGCGTGCCTACTTCGAATATCACATCGCGCGCGAGGGCGGCAACATGAGCCGCGTGGCCGAAAAGGTCGGCCTCGAGCGCACGCACCTCTACCGCAAGTTGAAGCAGCTCGGCGTGTCGCCGCCGCGCAAGTCCGACGCGTAGCCTGAGCACCCCCGCGACCGAGTCACAGGGGAAGAAAGCGCGCGACGATCGGCGGGGCCGATCGTCGCGGACCATGGCGGCTCGGGCCTTTCCGCTAGAATCCGCACTCCCTGCCGCTCCCCCAAGGCGGTTTTTTCATTTCCGGAATCGGGTTTCATGGCAACCAGAAGCGAACTCGCCAACGCCATCCGGGCGCTGGCCATGGATGGAGTGCAGAAGGCCAACTCCGGCCACCCCGGCATGCCCATGGGGATGGCGGAGATCGCCGAAGTCCTCTGGCGCCATCACCTCAAGCACAACCCCGCCAACCCGCGCTGGGTCGACCGCGATCGCTTCGTGCTGTCGAACGGGCACGGGTCGATGCTGCTGTACGCGCTGCTGCATCTCACCGGCTACGCGCTGCCGCTGAGCGAGCTGGAGCGCTTTCGCCAGCTGCACTCCATGACCCCCGGCCATCCGGAGCTCGGTTGTGCGCCCGGGATCGAGACGACCACCGGACCGCTGGGCCAGGGGCTCGCGAATGCAGTCGGGATGGCGCTCGCGGAACGGGTGCTCGCTGCGGAGTTCAACCGTCCCGGTTTCGACGTCGTCGACCATCGCACCTGGGTGTTCCTGGGCGACGGCTGCCTGATGGAAGGGATCTCCCACGAGGCGTGCTCGCTGGCCGGCACGCTCAAGCTATCCAAGCTGATCGGCCTGTACGACGACAACCGCATCTCGATCGACTCCGAGAAGGGATCGATGGAGAGCTGGTTCACCGACGATACGCCGAAGCGCTTCGAGGCCTACGGCTGGAACGTGATCCGCGGCGTGGACGGCCACGATGTCGATGCCGTGGACGCCGCGGTGCGCGCTGCGAAGGCCGTCACCGACCGTCCGACGCTGATCTGCTGCCGCACCATCATCGGCAAGGGCGCGCCGAAGAAGGCCAACACCGGCGCCGCCCACGGTTCACCGCTGGGGGCGGACGAAGTCGCGGCAACGCGGGCTGCCCTCGGCTGGAATCATCCGCCCTTCGAGATCCCCGCCGATATCTGCGCTGCCTGGGACGGACGCAAGACGGGCGCCGAGGTCGAGGGCGCCTGGAACGGCCGGTTCGCGGCGTATGCGAAGGCCCACCCGAAAGCTGCCGCGGAGCTTCAGCGCCGCATGAATGGTGACCTTCCGGCCGATTGGGGCAAGCAGGCGCAGGCTTTCGTCGATGCGACCATCGCGAAGGCCGAAACCATCGCCACCCGCAAGGCATCCCAGAACGCCCTGGACGGTTTCGGTCCGCTGCTGCCCGAGCTGATCGGCGGATCTGCCGACCTCGCGGCATCCAACCTGACGTTGTGGAAGGGCTCGAAGCCGATCGCCGGCGCGGGCGGCAACTACGTGTTCTACGGCGTGCGCGAGTTCGGCATGGCCGCCGTCATGAACGGGTTGTCGCTGCACGGTGGCGTGATTCCCTACGGCGGCACGTTCCTGGTGTTCAGCGACTACGCGCGCAACGCGTTGCGGCTCGCTGCGCTCATGAAACAACGGGCGATCTACGTGTTCACCCACGACTCCATCGGTCTGGGCGAAGACGGTCCGACGCATCAGCCGATCGAACATGCCGCGAGTCTGCGCCTGATCCCGAACATGGACGTGTGGCGCCCCTGCGACACCGTGGAAACCACGATCGCGTGGCAGGCCGCGATCGAGCGGCGCGACGGACCCGCAGCGCTGCTGCTGTCGCGGCAGAACCTGCCGCATCAACCGCGTGATGCCGGTACCGTGGACGCGATCCGGCGCGGCGGTTACGTGTTGGCCGAATCCGCAGGCGGGTCGCCGCAGGTGGTGATCCTGGCCACCGGGTCGGAAGTGGCACTGGCCATGGGTGCTCGCGAGGCCCTTGCCGCCGAAGGTGTGCGGGCCCGCGTCGTCTCGATGCCGTCGACCACGATCTTCGATCGACAGGATCGATCCTGGCGCGAAGCGGTGCTGCCGCCCGGTGTGCCGCGCGTCGCCGTCGAAGCCGGCGTCACCGATTTCTGGCGCAAGTACGTCGGGCTCGACGGTGCGGTGGTCGGCATCGATCGCTTCGGCGAATCGGCACCGGCCGGCGAACTGTTCAAGCATTTCGGATTCACGACGGCCAATGTCGCAGCCGCTGCGCGCTCGGTGCTGGGCTGAGGTAGACGCCCCCGTGATGGGCCTGCGGCCCCGCGCGGGCTGAAGGAGATGGCTGCCGCGCGGTTCACGCGTCTGGTGGCCGACATCGGCGGCACCAACGCGCGATTCGCGCTGCTGAGCGAAGGCTCCGAGACGCCGCAGCAGGAATCGACGCTGCAGTGCGCGGACTTTGCGGATCTCGCAGCGGCTGCCGCCGCCTACCTCGCTTCCCAGAGCAACCCGCCGGTGAAGGAGGCCGCGGTCGCGGTGGCCACGCCCATCACCAGCGATCGCATCAAGCTCACCAACAACGACTGGACGTTCTCGGTCGAGCAGACGCGCACGATGCTCGGCCTCGATCGTCTCGTGATGGTGAACGACTTCACGGCGCTGGCCTTGTCGCTGCCGTTGCTTTCTTCCAATGAGTATCGGCAGGTCGGCGGTGGCAGTCCGGTCGCGAACACGCCGATCGCCCTGATCGGGGCGGGCACCGGCTTGGGCGTCTCCGGCCTGGTGCCGGCCGGCGATGGCTGGATTCCGATCCAGGGCGAAGGCGGGCACACGGCGTTCAGTCCGACCACGCCGCGCGAGATCGAAGTGCTCAGGGTGATGTGGCAGACCTACGATCACGTGTCCACGGAACGGCTCGCGAGCGGGCCGGGACTGGTGGCCCTGCGCGATTCGCTGGCTGCGATCGACGGTGCGGCCGCGCCGCCGCTGGCGCCGGAGGACATCGCGCGCTGCGGCCGGGACGGCACCGACGCGATCTGCCGTGAAGCGCTGGAAATGTTCTGCGGCATCCTGGGCAGCGCTGCCGCCAACCTGTGCGTGACGCTCGGCGCGCGCAACGGCGTGTACATCGGCGGCGGCATCGTGCCGAGTCTTGGCGACTGGTTCGACCGGTCGCCGTTCCGGGCGCGCTTCGAACACAAGGGCCGCTTCCGCAGCTACGTGGCGGCGGTACCCACCTACGTGATCACCGCTCGCAACCCCGCCCTGCGCGGTGTCGCCCGCGCGTTCATCCCGCTTTGACTCCGACCGACTGGCTGGGCCTGCTGGCAGGCACGTTGACCACCATCGCCTTCGTGCCGCAGGCGGTGAAGATCTGGGTCACCAAGTCGGCCGACGACGTGTCGTATCTGATGTTCGGCATCTTCAGCGTCGGCATCGTGCTGTGGCTCGCCTACGGCATCGCGTTGGCGGCGATGCCGATCATCGTGGCGAACGTGGTGACACTGGTGCTTTCGGTGCTGGTGATCGCGCTGAAAGTCCGCTACAGCGGGAAGCGGGGTACGCGCGGCGAGGAAACGGATCTGCCCTAGGAGCAGGGTGGAAGCGCTCAACGCGGGGGACGCGGAGGACGCGGAGGAAAACCAAGGCAAAGAGTCCGTTCTGACGGGGCTTGCCTTTGACTTACCCCGCGTCCTCCGCGTCCCCCGCGTTGAGCGCTTCCCTTACCTGATCCGTCTCTCGCTAGAAGGATCGAAGAACACCAGCTTCGACAGATCGAACGTCAGCCCCATCGACTGCCCGGCCCTGGGACCCGCACCTGGATGTACCCGGCACGTCACCGGCGTGCCATTCAGGTGGATCAGCACCAGCGTGTCGGGGCCCGTCGGCTGCACCACTTCGATGCGGGCAGCCTGTTCGATGGAATGCGGATTTGCCCCGGCGTAGGGATCCTTGTCGGTGATCTGTTCCGGACGGATGCCCAGGATCACTTCCTGGCCGACTCGTTCGGCCAGGCCGCCGATGGATGGCGGTGCCGGCATAAAGAACGAGCCGCTGCCGTCGTGCAGCGCGACGCCCAATCTTCCCTCGCGCGATTCGACCTTGCAGCGGATGAAGTTCATCGAGGGCGATCCGATGAAGCCGGCCACGAACAGATCGGCCGGATCGTCGTAGACCTCCTGCGGCGTGCCCACCTGACGCACTTCGCCTTCCTTCATCACGACGATGCGATCGCCGAGCGTCATGGCCTCGATCTGGTCGTGGGTCACGTAGACGATGGTGGTCTTGACGCGCTCGTGCAGCAGCTTGATCTCCGTGCGCATGTCGACGCGCAGTTTCGCGTCCAGGTTCGACAGCGGTTCGTCGAACAGGAACAGCGCCGGATCGCGCGCGAGCGCCCGGCCCATGGCCACTCGCTGCCGCTGGCCGCCGGAGAGCTGCGACGGCTTGCGGTCGAGCAGGTGTTCCATCTGCAGCGTCTTCGCCACCCGCGCGAGCGCCTCTTCCATCTGCTGCGGAGCAGTCTTGCGGATGCGCAACCCGAAGAGAATGTTGTCGCGCACGTTCATGGTGGGATACAGCGCGTAGGACTGGAACACCATGGCGATGTCCCGATCCTTCGGCGGCAGGTTGTTGACCACGCGCCCGCCGATGGCGATCTCGCCGTCCGACACGGTGTCGAGCCCGGCGATCATGTTGAGCAGCGTCGATTTGCCGCAGCCTGACGGCCCTACCAGGATCACGAACTCGCCGTCGCGGACCTCGAGGTCGATGCTCTTCAGGATGGTGACGTTGCCGTAGCGCTTGACGACGTTGCGGATCGACAGAGAACCCATGCTTACCCCTTGACCGAGCCCGCAGTGAGGCCGCGCACGAAGTACTTGCCGGCGACGGTGTAGACGAACAGCGTCGGCAAGGCAGCGATGATGGCGGCCGCCATGTCGACGTTGTACTCCTTGACCCCGGTCGACGTGTTGACCAGGTTGTTGAGCGCGACGGTGATCGGCTGGCGGTCGCCGCCGGAGAACACGACCCCGAACAGGAAGTCGTTCCAGATCTGGGTGAACTGCCAGATCACGCACACCACGATGATGGGCGGCGACAGCGGCAGGACGATGCGCCAGAAGATGGTGAAGAACCCTGCGCCGTCGATGCGGGCAGCCTTGACCATCTCCTCCGGCACGCTCACGTAGAAATTACGGAAGAAAAGCGTGGTGAACGCGAGTCCGTAGACCACATGGACGAAGACCAGGCCGGAGGTCGTGTTGGCGAGGCCCAGCCAGCCGAGCGTCTGGGCCATGGGCAGCAGCACCACCTGGAACGGAATGAAGCAACCCACCAGCATGGTGGTGAACAGCAGATCCGAGCCCTTGAAGCGCCATAGCGTCAGCACGTAGCCGTTGAAGGCGCCGATCAGGGTCGAGATCACCACCGCCGGCAGCACGAAGCTCACCGAGCTCCAGAAGTTGTTCTTGAGGCCGCTGCAGTCCGCGCCGGTGCAGGCCGAGCCCCACGCCTTGGCCCAGGCCTCGAACGTGACGGTACCGGGCAGCGCGATCAGGTTGCCCGCGCGGATCTCCTCGAGCGTCTTGACCGACGTGGTCAGCATCACGAAGAGCGGCATCAGGTAGTACAGGGCCACCAGGATCAGCAGGCCGTAGACGACGATCCGCCCGAACGCGCGCCCGCCGCCGGCGCTGTCGGCGCGCACGAAGTCAGCCACGACGGTTCCTCCGCACCTCGGCGTACATCATCGGCACGATCACGGCGACCACCGTCATGAGCATCATCATGGCCGACGCCGCACCCAGTCCGATCTGGTTGCGCGTGAAGCCGAACGCGTACATGAACGTGGCCGGCATGTCGGACGAGAAGCCGGGCCCACCCCCGGTCAGCGCCATCACCAGGTCGAAACTCTTGATGGCGATATGCGCGAGGATCATCACGGCACTGAAGAACACCGGCCGCAGGGTCGGGATGATGATGCTCCAGTAGATGCGCGGCATGCTGGCACCGTCCACCTGAGCCGCCTTGATGACCGAATCGTCGATGCCGCGCAGTCCCGCCAGGAACAGCGCCATCACGAAACCGGACGACTGCCAGACGCCCGCGATCACCACGGTGTAGACGGACATCTCCGGATTCACCAACCAGTCGAAGGTGAAGCCGGGGAACCCTGCCTGCTGCACCAGACGCTCGATGCCGAGGCCGGGATTGAGAATCCACTTCCAGGCCGTGCCGGTCACGATGAACGATAGCGCCATGGGATAGAGATAGATGGAGCGCAACCAGCCTTCCGCGCGGATCTTCTGATCGAGCAGGATCGCGAGGATCAGGCCCGTGGCGAGGCAGAAGAAGATGAACAGCCCGCCGAAGACGCACAGGTTCTTGAGCGCCACCCACCAGCGTTCGTTCTCGAACAGCGTGACGTACTGGTAGAAGCCGACGAACTCGTAGTTCGGCAGCAGGCGCGATTTCGTGAAGGACAGGACCGCGGTCCAAGCGATGAAGCCGTAGACGAAGATCAGGCTGACCAGCAGCGTCGGTCCGAGCACGATCTTCGGCAGCGCCGCCTCGAGGGCATCGAGGGCCGAGCGGCGCGGCACGGGGGCGGCGGTGTTCAAGGCTTGCGCCCTCGCCGGGAAGGAGCGTGGAACCGGGAGAAGCCGGACGGCCCCTCCCGGTCAGACGACCGTCAGCCCTTGGCCTTCGTTGCGGCAGCCATCTTCGCCGCGGCGTCCTTGGGCGACATGTTCGAGTTCATGAACTGTGTCACGACGTCGAACATCGCACCCTGGACTGCGGAAGGCATGGCCATGCCGTGCGCCCAGCTCGGCACCAGCTTGCCGGACTTGTTGCTCGACTGGAACTCGGTGGTCGAGTCCTTGGCGCACTGGTCGAACTTGCTCATGTCCATGCCGGAACGCACCGGAATGGAGCCCTTGTTCAGGTTGAACACTTCCTGGAAGTGAGGCTCCATGATCGCGGCGGCCAGATCAGCCTGAGCCTTCTTCGCCTCCGGATCCTTCTGCTCGAACATGATGAAGCTGTCGATGTTGAAGGTGAATGCGCCCGCCGTGCCAGGTGCGGGCGCGCAGACGTAGTCCTTGCCCGGAACCTTGTTGGCGGCGGTGAATTCGCCCTTGGCCCAGTCCCCCATGAACTGCATGGCGGCCTTGCCGTTGATGACCATCGCGGTGGCGAGGTTCCAGTCGCGGTTCGCGGCGTCCTTGTCGACGTACTTCTGGACCGTGCGCAGCGTCGCGAAGGCCTTCTCCATGGTCGGGCTGTTGAGCGCGCCGGTGTCGAGTTTCACGAACGCCTTGTTGAACCAGTCCGCCCCGCCTACGCCCAGCGCGACCGATTCGAACACCGTCGCGTCCTGCCAGGGCTGGCCGCCGTGCGCCACGGCGATGAAGCCGGCCTTCTGAATCTTGTCTGCGGCAACCGCGAACTCGTCCCACGTGGTCGGGATCTTGGCGCCGGCCTTCTTGAACACTTCGGGGTTGGCCCACATCCAGTTCACGCGGTGCACGTTGACCGGCACGGCGACGTAGTGGCCCTTGTACTTCATGACATTGCTCACGACGGGGGGCAGGAGTCCGTCCCAATTGCCGGCCTTCGACACCCCATCCAGCTGGGTCAGGACGCCCTCGGCCCCCCATTCCTGGATCGATGGGCCCTTCACCTGCGCGGCGGTGGGCGGCTTGCCGGACACGACGCGCGACTTGAGTACCGTCATCGCGTTCTCGCCGCCGCCGCCGGCCACCGCGAAGTCCTTCCACTTGTGGCCCTTGGCTTCGAGGATCTTCTTCAGTTCCACGACGGACTTGGCCTCGCCGCCGGATGTCCACCAGTGCAGCACTTCGACCTCGCCGGCGATGGCACTGCCGACGGCGAACAACGAGCCGATGGCGCAGGCGACAAGGGACCGCGTGAATGAACGCTCAACGATGCTCACGTTTGCTCCTCCCGTATCTTTGTCCGGCGCGGCTGCTACCGTGCCGCGCGCTGGGTACATGTCCGAGACCCGTCTCGAATCTTGTAGTTCGGTATCGCAGGTTCGCTGATTCGGGGTCGCAAGGCAGCATACCCAAGTCGCGCGCGCGTTGTCCATGCGCGGTGCGGGAACGGCGTCCACGGTGCTGAGATACAATCCTTCGTCTCGAAGCAAGGAGACCTTCATGCCCATCCGCGTTGCTATCAACGGCTACGGCCGCATCGGCCGCAACATCCTGCGTGCGCTCTATGAATCGGGCCGCAACGGCGAGCTCCAGATCGTCGCCCTGAACGACCTGGGCAGTCCGGAGACCAATGCGCACCTGACGCGCTACGACACGGCGCACGGGAAGTTCCAGGGCACGGTGAACGTGGAGGGCGATGCGCTGGTGGTGAACGGCGATCCGATCAAGGTGTTCGCCGAACGCGACCCCGCCAAGCTGCCGTGGAAGTCGCTCAACGTGGACGTGGTGATGGAATGCACCGGCCTCTTCACGGCGAAGGAGAAGGCGGCTGCCCACCTTACCGGCGGCGCCAAGAAGGTCATCATCTCCGCCCCGGGCAAGAACGTCGACGCGACCATCGTCTACGGCGTCAACCACCACACCCTCAAGCCGGCGCACACGGTGATCTCGAACGCGTCCTGCACCACCAATTGTCTCGCGCCACTGGTGAAGCCGCTGCACGACAAGATCGGTCTGGTGGCCGGGTTGATGACCACCATTCACGCCTACACCAACGACCAGGTGCTGACCGACGTGTATCACGAGGACCTGCGCCGGGCGCGCTCTGCCACCATGTCGATGATCCCCACCAAGACCGGCGCCGCGTCCGCGGTCGGCGAGGTCCTGCCCGAACTGAAGGGCCGGCTGGACGGTTATGCCATCCGCGTACCCACCATCAACGTATCGCTGGTGGACCTCTCCTTCACGGCCAAGCGCCCGACGACGGTGGAGGAAGTGAACGACACCATCAAGGCCGCCGCCGCCGGCGAACTGAAGGGCATCCTGGGCTACACCAAGGAACCCCTGGTATCGATCGACTACAACCACGACCCGCGCTCGTCCATCTTCGACGCCTCGCTCACGAAGGTGGCGGAGGGCACGCTCGTGAAAGTCTCCTCCTGGTACGATAACGAATGGGGTTTCAGCAACCGCATGCTGGATACGGCGGTTGCGTTCATGAACGCGAAGTGAAATCCCGGCGAGGGGCGAGGTAGGAGGCAGGTCCGTTTCGTACTGCCCCCTGCCTCGCCCTTCGCATTTCACGCCCTACTCTCAAGATGGCAATCCGCAAGCTCTCCGACATCGACGTACGCGGCAAGCGCGTGCTGATCCGTGTCGACCTCAACGTGCCGCTGGCCGACGGCCGGATCACCGATGACACCCGCATCCGCGCCGTGCTGCCGGGCATCCGCCACGCGCTCGCCCAGGGCGCCAAGGTCATGCTGGTGTCGCACCTGGGCCGACCCACGGAAGGTCAGTTCGATCCGGCGGAATCGCTCGAGCCGGTGGCGCAGCGCCTGTCCGAGCTGCTGGGCGCTCCGGTGCCCCTCAAGCGCGACTGGCTGGACGGTGTCGAGGTCGCTGCCGGTCAGGCCGTGCTGCTGGAGAACTGCCGCTTCAACAAGGGCGAGAAGAAGAACGACGAAGCGCTCGCGCGCAAGATGGCGGCGCTGTGTGACGTCTACGTGAACGATGCCTTCGCTACCGCCCATCGCGCGGAAGCCACCACCCACGGTGTCGCGCGCTTTGCACCCGTCGCCGTGGCCGGCCCGCTGATGGGGGCCGAAGTGGACGCGCTCACCAAGGCGCTCGATCATCCGGCGCGTCCGATGATCGCCATCGTCGGCGGCTCCAAGGTGTCGACCAAGCTCACCATTCTCGCCTCGCTGGCCGAGAAGGTGGACCAGCTGATCGTCGGCGGCGGCATCGCGAACACGTTCATGCTCGCGGCCGGACTTCCCATCGGGAAGTCCCTGGCCGAACCCGACCTGCTGCCGGAAGCGCGCCGGATCATGGAGGCGGCGTCCCGGCGCGGTGCGTCCGTGCCGATTCCGGTGGACGTCACGGTAGCGAAGCATTTCGCCGTGGACGCCGAAGCCACCGTGAAAGACGTGAAGGACGTCGCGGCCGACGATCTCATCCTCGACGTGGGTCCGAAGACCGCTGCGCAGTTCGCCTCGATGCTGAAGGCTGCCGGCACCATCGTCTGGAACGGCCCGGTGGGCGTGTTCGAGTTCGACCGCTTCGGCGGCGGCACCAGGGCGATCGCCGACGCCATCGCATCCGCGCGCGGCTTCTCGCTGGCCGGCGGCGGCGACACCATCGCAGCCATCGCGAAGTACGGCATCACCGATCGCGTTTCCTACATCTCCACCGCCGGTGGCGCGTTCCTCGAGTTCCTCGAAGGCCGGAAGCTGCCGGCCCTCGAGATCCTCGAAGCCAGGGCTGCCGGCTAGGGCCTGTTAACGCTAAGAACGGACCTGCGTGACCTCCATGACGAACGCAATCAAGGCGCAAAGCACAGCTGGGGTAGGACCGCCAGCGAGCATTTGTAACGCAGAGTGCGTTCGTCATGGAGGATCACCCGAAGGGCTGGGGGCTATGAAGGCCCAGGGCGTCGTTACGAGCTCCTGGTGTAGGTCGACTACACGGCGTCACTCGCGCCTAGCCCTGGGCCTTCATAGCCCCCAGCGCAGGTCCGTTCTTAGCGTTAACAGGCCCTAGACCCAGGATCCCCCATGCAACGCAGCACCAAGATCGTCGCGACGCTCGGTCCCGCGTCGTCCGACCGTGAAGTTCTGCGCAGGATGATCGCCGCCGGCGTCGACGTCGTGCGGATGAACTTCTCCCATGGCACGGCGGACGATCACCTCGCCCGCGCCGAAACCGTGCGTGAGGCGGCACGCGAGCTGGAGCGCACGGTCGGCATCATGTGCGACCTGCAGGGACCCAAGATCCGCATCGGCAAGTTCGAAGGTGGTCGCATCACGCTCGAGAACGGCTCGCGCTTCATCCTCGACGCTGCCTGCACGCTCGGCAACCAGGAGCGCGTGGGCCTCGACTATCCGGAACTGCCCAACGACGTGCGCACGGGCGACATCCTCCTGCTGGACGACGGCCGCATCACGCTCACGGTGGAAAAGGTGAGCGGCAACGAGATCCACACCGTCACGCGGCACGGTGGCGAGCTTTCCAACAACAAGGGCATCAACCGGCAGGGCGGTGGCCTCACGGCGCCGGCGCTGACCGCCAAGGACATGGAGGACATCCGCACCGCCACGCGGATGAAGGCCGACTTTCTCGCCGTGTCGTTCCCGAAGAGCGGCGCGGACATGTACATGGCGCGCGAGCTGATGCGGGCAGCGGGCGGCCGCGCGCTGTTGATCGCGAAGGTGGAACGCGCGGAGGCGATCGGCGCACTGGACGAGATCCTCGACGCATCCGACGGCATCATGGTGGCGCGCGGCGACCTCGCCGTCGAAGTCGGCGATGCGGCCGTGCCGGCGCTGCAGAAACGCATGATCCGGCTCGCGCGCGAGAAGAACAAGCTCACCATCACCGCCACGCAGATGATGGAGTCCATGATCGACAGCCCGGTGCCCACGCGTGCCGAGGTGTCGGACGTGGCGAACGCGGTGCTCGACGGTACCGACGGCGTGATGCTCTCGGCGGAAACCGCCGCCGGCAAGTATCCGGTGCAGACCGTCGAGGCCATGAGCCGCATCTGCCTCGAAGCCGAGAAATCGGCCGACACGACGCTCGATCGTGAGTTCCTGAACCGCGTGTTCACCCGTGTCGATCAGTCGATCGCCATGGCCGCCCTGTTCACCGCATTCCATCTCAAGGTGAAGTGCATCGCCGCACTGACGCAATCGGGTTCCACGGCGCTGTGGATCTCGCGCCTCAACTGCGGCGTCCCGATCTATGCGCTCACGCCGGAGATCACGACGCGGTATCGCCTTTCGCTGTACAAGGACACCTATCCCCTGATGATCCAGTACTACGGCAGTGATCGCGAACAGCTCCTGCGCGAGGCCGAGGAGCAGCTGAAACAGCACGGCGCGGTGCAGGACGGTGATCTCATCGTGCTCACGATCGGCGAGCCCATCGGCAAACCGGGCGGCACCAACACGATGAAGATCGTGAAGGTCGGCGAGCATAAATCCTGATGGCCGAGGTCAGCACATGAGTACCGCCAAACCCCTGGTCGGCATTGTGATGGGCTCCCAGAGCGACTGGGAAACCATGCAGCACGCGGCCGCGAAGCTCGGGGCGTTCAGCGTGGCGTACGAAGCACAGGTGCTCTCCGCCCACCGCACGCCCGACGCCATGTTCGACTATGCGGGCGGCGCCGCGGCGCGCGGCCTGCGCTGCATCATCGCGGGTGCCGGCGGTGCTGCGCATCTGCCCGGTATGGTCGCCGCCAAGACCACGCTGCCGGTGCTGGGCGTGCCGGTGCAGAGCAAGGCGTTGCAGGGTCTCGATTCGCTGCTGTCCATCGTGCAGATGCCCAGGGGCGTTCCGGTCGCCACGTTCGCCATCGGCGAAGCCGGCGCCGTCAACGCGGCTCTGTTCGCGATCGCGTTGCTGGCCACCTCGGACCCGGCGCTCGCTGCCCGGCTCGCCGCGTTCCGCCGCGAGCAGGAGGCGGCCGTGAAAGCGGTCAAATTGCCGCCGGTGTCATGAAGGCGGTCGCGCCCGGCGCCTGGCTGGGCCTGCTCGGCGGCGGCCAGCTCGGTCGCATGTTCACCATGGCGGCCCAGGGCATGGGCTACAGGGTCGTGGTGGTGGACCCGAGCGACCACAGTCCCGCCGGCTCCGTCGCCGACGACCATCTGCGCGCCGACTATCTCGACGAGAAGGCGCTGGACGAACTCGCGCGGCGCTGTGCAGCGGTCACGACGGAGTTCGAGAACGTACCGGCGGAAGCGCTCCGGCGTCTCGCGCAGCATTGCGTCGTCAGTCCCGCGGCGGACAGCGTCGCCGTGGCCCAGGACCGCATCCGCGAAAAGCGCTTCCTGGCCGGCGTCGGTCTCGCTACGGCGCCGTTCGCGGTCATCGAACGGGAAGCCGACGTGGATGCCGTGGATGCCACGTTGTTGCCGGGCATCCTGAAGCGCGCCCGTTTCGGCTACGACGGCAAGGGACAGATAAGGGTTGCCACCATCGACGAGGTGCGCGCGGCGTTCTCATCGCTCGGCGCCGAACCGTGCGTGCTGGAGCGGCGCCTCGCACTGGATCTGGAAGTCTCGTGCGTGGTGGCGCGCGGGTTCGATGGCGAAGTGCGCACGTTTCCGGTGGCCGAGAATGCCCATTCGCACGGCATCCTCGACGTGAGCATCGTCCCGGCCGGCGTATCGCCGGAGCTTGCTCATCGTGCCCGCGATGCGACGGTGCGCGTGGCCGAGGCCCTGGATTATCGCGGCGTGCTGTGCGTCGAGTACTTCGTGGTGGCGGGCGGGCTGGTGGCCAATGAGATCGCGCCGCGTCCGCACAACAGCGGCCACTACACCATCGACGGCTGCGTGACCTCGCAGTTCGAACAGCAGGCACGTGTCATGTGCGGCCTGCCGCTCGGCGACACGGCGGCCCACTGTCCGAGCGTGATGGTGAATCTGCTCGGCGACCTGTGGGGTGCGGGCGAGCCCGACTGGACCCACGTGCTGTGCCATCCGCGCGCCAAGCTGCACCTGTACGGCAAGGACGCAGCACGGATCGGCCGCAAGATGGGACACTACACCGTGCTGGACGACGATCGCGACCGCGCCATCGCTACCGCGCGGGCCATTCGTGCGCGTCTCCACGCGGACGCGAACGCAGAACCGGAATCGCAGCAGCCATGACCGAACCCGCCATCCAGGAAACACGCCTGCGCTCCCTGCGCCTGCTGCATCGGGGCAAGGTGCGCGACCTTTACGCGGTCGACGACGAACACCTGCTGGTCATCCAGACCGACCGGCTGTCGGCGTTCGACGTGATCCTGCCCACGCCGATCCCGGGCAAGGGCAAGGTGCTCACCGCGGTGTCGAACTTCTGGTTCGCGAAACTCGGACACGTGATTCCGAACCACCTGACGGGCATCGACCCTGAAAGCGTGGTCGCACCCGAAGAGCGCTCGCAGGTGATGGGCCGTGCCTTCGTGGTGCGGCGGCTTAAGCCGTTGCCGATCGAAGCCATCGTGCGCGGCTACGTCGCGGGGTCGGGCTGGAAGGACTACCGGGCCACCGGGGCCATCTGCGGCATTGCGCTGCCGCCGGGATTGCAGGAGGCATCGAAGCTGCCCCAGCCCATCTTCACGCCCTCGACCAAGGCACCCAAGGGCACCCACGACGAGAACATTCCCTATGCCGAAGCCGAACGCCTGCTCGGCAGTGCGCGCGCAGCCGAAGTCCGCGATGCCGCGATCCGGTTGTATCGCGAAGCGGCCGACTTCGCCGCGACCAAGGGCATCATCATCGCCGATACCAAGTTCGAGTTCGGCACCGACGCCGCGGGCAAGCTGTATCTGATCGACGAGGCCCTGACGCCGGATTCGTCGCGCTTCTGGCCCAGGGATCAGTACCGCGTGGGCATGAGCCCGCCGAGCGTCGACAAGCAGTTCGTGCGCGACTGGCTCGAGGCACAGCACTGGAACAAGCAGCCGCCGGCCCCGGCGCTGCCGGCTGATGTTCTGGCGAAGACCGCTGCCAAGTACGAGGAAGCGGCGCGCCTGCTGATGGGCTGACCTTGGTGACCGACGCGATCGCTCGGGCGGCGGCGGTTCTCGACAGCGGCGGGCTGGTCGCTTTTCCCACCGAGACCGTCTATGGGCTTGGTGCCGATGCCGCCAATCCCGATGCTGTGCGGCGCATCTTCGAGGCGAAGGGTCGGCCGGCGGACCATCCCGTGATCGTGCACGTGGCTGACGCCGTCGATCTCGGTGCGTGGGCCCGTACCGTCTCCGATGCGGCGCGCAAGCTCGCGCAGGCGTTCTGGCCCGGCCCGCTCACGTTGATCGTCGAGCGCGCGGCCGCCGTCAGCGACGCGGTGACCGGCGGGCAGGACACGGTGGGTGTGCGGGTACCTTCCCATCCGGTGGCCCAGGCGCTGCTGCGGACCTTCGGTCGCGGCATCGCAGGGCCTTCGGCGAACCGCTTCGGCCGGATCTCGCCCACCACGGCCGACCACGTGCGCGCCGAACTCGGCGATCGGGTCGATCTGGTGCTCGACGGCGGACAGACCGAAGTGGGAATCGAATCGACCATCATCGATGTTTCCGGTGCCCATCCGGCGCTGTTGCGGCCCGGGATGATCAGCGCGGCTCAACTCGAGGCGGTGCTGGGCGAACCTTTGTCGGCCGCGTCGCGGACGTCGCCCCGGGTTTCCGGAGCGCTCGCAGCCCACTACGCGCCGACGACGCCGCTCGATCTTCTCGCGAGCCGCGATGTGGATGCGATCGCATCGACCGCATCGCAGCGGATCGTGGTCCTCGCGCGACGACCGGCGCCGGCATCGGCACGAGTCGCGTGGATCGCGGCGCCCGCCGATCCCGTCGGATATGCGCACGATCTCTATGCGCAGTTGCGGGCGCTGGATGCCGCAGGCTTCGACCGCATCGTGGTGGAAGCTCCGCCTGCCGATCCGGCATGGGCCGCCGTCCGCGACCGGCTCACGCGCGCCGCGTTCGGCGCCGGCGGCGAGACTCCCTGACGTATCGTGGACCCGATCGTCCTCTTCTTCCTGCTGGGCGTGCTGGCGCGCCTGCTGAAGAGCGATCTGCGTCTGCCGGAAGCCTTGTACGAAGGGCTGTCCATCTATCTGCTGCTCGCCATCGGTCTCAAGGGCGGCGTCGAACTGGCGCAGCGCGCGCTCGTGCCGCTGTTGCCGCAGGTGACCGGAGTCATCGCCCTGGGGTTCGTGCTGCCGTTGATCGCTTTCCCGGCGCTGCGGTATCTCGGACGATTGAAGCGCGTCGACGCGGCGGCCATCGCCGCCCACTACGGGTCGGTCAGCATGGTGACCTTCGCCGTCGCGCTCAACTATCTCGCCGATCATTCCATCGCGCACGAACAGTATCTGCCGCTGTTCGTGGTGCTGCTCGAGGTGCCCGGCATCATCGTCGGCATCCTGCTTGCCAAGGCGGGACAAGGCGCACAGCTCAGATGGGGCGTGCTCGCCCACGAAGTCTTCCTGGGTCGCAGTGTGGTGCTGCTGACGGGCGGCCTGCTGATCGGCTGGATCGCCGGTCCCGAAGCGCTGGCGCCACAGACCAAGTTGTTCTTCGATCTGTTCAAGGGCGTGCTCGCGCTCTTCATGCTGGAGATGGGCCTGGTGGCGGCGAGCCGCCTGCGCGATCTGCGCGCGAACGGACCCTTCCTGGTGGTGTTCGGCATCGTCGCGCCGTGTGCGTTCGCGCTCCTCGGGATGGGTGTCGGCCGCTTCATCGGACTCTCCCCCGGCGGTGCGATGCTGCTGGCCACGCTCGCAGCGAGCGCCTCCTACATCGCGGCGCCGGCGGCGATGCGGATCGCGGTCCCCGAGGCGAATCCTTCGCTCTCCATCGCTGCCGCGCTGGGCGTCACCTTTCCGTTCAACGTGCTGTTCGGCATTCCGCTCTACCATCGACTGGCGGAAGCGCTGTTCGGCCCTCTTGGATGACCGTCATGCAGACCCACGCCCGCAAGCTCATCGTCATCATCACCGAGTCGGCGCTCGAACCGCTGCTCGTGAAGGACGTGCTGAAGCTCGGTGCGCAGGGCTACACCATCGCAGACGTGCGCGGCGGCGGCCGTCACGGGCCCCGCGATGCCGACTGGCAGGCCGACCGCAATATCCGGATGGAAGTGATCTGCGATGGTGCCGTGGCCGACGCGATCGCCGCTCACGTGCGCGATACTTATTCCGGCCATTACGCGACGACCCTGTTCTTCGCCGACATCGGTGTGCTGCGTCCGGAGAAGTTCTGATGGCGACCTTCGACACGCTCGCCGAGTGGCAGCGCAAGCTGCGCTTCGAATACCCGAGCGTCCGCTTCGACGCGACCGACCATCCGCCCGGTGTGAATGCCGTCTGTAAAAGCATCCTCGTCGGCCGCTTCTTCGCCGACCGCACGCCGCCCTACGGCGTGATCTACGCCCAGCCGCGCAGCTGCGGCGGCAAGCCCTCCTGATGGGTTGGCGCGACTATCCGGCGGCACCGGCCGCCGGAACCGTGCTGAGCCTGCTCGAAGCCATTCCGGATGGCGAAGGCCGGGAATTCGTCTTCGGCAACTCGGTGAGCGGTGTGCGCGTCCTCGTGGTGCGGAGTGGCGATCGTGCATGGGGTTACGTCAACCGCTGCCCGCACAACTACATTCCGCTGAACGACGTGCCGGACCGCTTCGTGAGCTTCGATCACGAATGGATCGTCTGTTCGACGCATGGTGCGGTGTTCCGCTACGAAGACGGTTTCTGCGAGGACGGGCCGTGCCAGGGGCGGAGTCTCGAGGTTCTTGCGGTCGCGGTCCAGAACGGGACGATCGTCGTCGCCGATTGAGGTCACCTCCCCCGACAGGCCCGGCGAGGGCTGACTACGCTAACTCGCGAGTATCATCGTGACGATGAACGCACCGATCACGCTGCACCGGTCCCTGCGCCCCGGCGATGGTGCGCTCGCGGCGCGGTTGCGCCGCGAGATCGAGGGCGAGGTGCTGTTCGATGCCGCGAGCCGTGGGCGGTACTCCACCGATGCGTCGATCTATCAGATCGAACCCATCGGCGTGGTCGTGCCGAAGACCCAGGAAGATGTCGCCGCCACGCTCGCGGTCGCGCGCGAGCAGGGCGTGCCGATCCTGCCGCGGGGCGCGGGAACTTCGCAGTGCGGACAGACGGTCGGCGCGGCGCTGGTCATCGACACGTCCAAGCATCTCAACCGCGTGCTCGAAGTCGACTCGCAAGAGCGAACGGCGTGGGTCGAACCCGGTCTCGTGCTGGATCACCTGAACGCGAAATTGAAGACCGATGGGCTGTGGTTCCCGGTGGACGTCTCCACCGCGGCCCAGGCGACGCTGGGCGGGATGGCGGGCAACAACTCCTGCGGGGCGCGCTCGATCCGCTACGGCAACATGGTGCACAACGTCCTGGGCATCGACGCGTGGCTCGCCGACGGTAGCGAATGCCTGTTCGGTCCGGCCGAAGACGTCGACCGGGGCCCGGCGCACTACCGCAGGCTGGTGGAGCGTATCCACGCCATCGCGCGCCGCGAGGCCGCCGAGATCGAGGCGCGCTGGCCCAAGGTGCTGCGGCGCGTGCAGGGTTACAACCTCGACATGGTGCAGCCGCACGCGCCGCACAACCTGGCGCATCTGTTGGTGGGCTCGGAAGGCACGCTCGCGTGGTCGCGGCGGCTCAAGCTGAAGCTGGCGCGGCTGCCGGTGCACAAGGTCCTCGGGGTCGCGCATTTCCCGACCTTCCACCGCGCCATGGAGCTGACCCAGGAGATCGTGAGGCTCGATCCCGATGCGGTCGAGCTGGTGGACCGCACCATGATCGGTCTCGCGCGCGATCAGGCCGCCTTCCGGTCGGTGGTGGAGCGCTACTTCGTCGGCGACCCCGATGCGATCCTGCTGGTCGAGTTCGCGGGGGACGATCGTGCCGTCCAGGTCGCGAAGCTGCAGCGCCTGGTGCAGCTGCTGGCGGACCTCGGCCTGCCCGGTGCGGTCGTCGAAGTGACGGACGCGCGCGCCCAGCGCGAGATCTGGGAGGTGCGCAAGGCCGGCCTCAACATCATGATGTCCATGAAGGGCGACGGCAAACCCGTTTCCTTCATCGAGGATTGCGCCGTTCCGCTGGAGCATCTGGCCGAGTACACGCAGTGTCTCGACGAAGTGTTCGCGCGCCACGGCACGCGCGGCACCTGGTACGCACACGCCTCGGTCGGCACGCTCCACGTGCGGCCGGTGCTCGACATGCGGCGCGACGGCGCGCAGAAGATGCGCGCCATCGCCGAGGAGGCCTGTGCGCTGGTACGTCGATTCAAGGGCGCGTTCTCGGGTGAGCACGGCGACGGACTGGTCCGCTCCGAGTGGATCGAGCCGATCCTCGGCGAGCGCCTCACCATCGCACTGGGCGAGATCAAGAACCTGCTCGATCCGCAGCACCTGTTCAATCCCGGGAAGATCGTGCGTCCGACGCGCATGGACGATCGCAGCCTGTTCCGCTTCAAGCCGGGCTACGCCACGGCGAAGGTGGATACGGCGCTCGACTGGTCGGAATGGGGCGGGCTCGGCCCGGCGGTCGAGATGTGCAACAACAACGGTCATTGCCGCAAGTTCGACGCCGGGACGATGTGTCCTTCTTACCGCGTCACCCGCGACGAAATCCACTCCACCCGGGGCCGCGCCAACACCTTGCGGCTCGCGCTGTCGGGTCAGCTCGGGAGTCCGCAGCTGGACACGGCCGCCGTACAGGCGGCGATGGATCTTTGCGTCGGCTGCAAAGGTTGCAAGCGCGAGTGCCCGACCGGCGTCGACATGGCGCGCCTCAAGATCGAGATGCTCCATCAGCTGCATCGCACCGAGCCGCACAGCCTGCGCGACAAGGTCGTGGCGTATCTGCCGCGCTATGCGCCGGCCCTGGCGGCCGTCGCGCCGCTCGTCAATCTGCGCGATGCCCTGCCCGGCTTGCCGCGACTCACCGAGAGGTGGCTCGGACTCTCGGCGCGACGTTCCCTCCCGCGCTGGCGCAGCGATGCCTTCCGCGATCGCGAGGGGGCCGCCGCGGGCTCGGGCGAGAAGGCGGTCGTGCTGTTCGCCGACACTTTCAACCGGTGGTTCGAGCCCGACAATCTCCGTGCGGCGCTGCGGGTGCTGAACGCCGCGGGCTATTCGGTGGAAGTAGCCGCGCCACCCGCCGGTGAGCGTCCCCTGTGCTGCGGCCGCACCTTCCTCGCGGCGGGCATGGTGGACGCGGCGCGCGTCGAAGCGCGGCGCGTGCTCGAGGCGCTGCAGCCGGCCCTGGATCGCGGCCTCTCGGTCGTCGGCCTGGAGCCCTCGTGCTTGTTCACGTTCAAGGACGAATACCTTGCCATGCTGCCGGCGGTCGAGAGTGCCCGGCTGTCGTTGGCCGCGATCACCTTCGAGGAATTCATCGTGCGTGAACAGGCGGCAGAACGGTTCGCGCCGCCGCTGCAACCGCTCGACGCCAGGCAGGCATTGCTGCACGGTCATTGCCATCAAAAGGCGTTCGATGCCGTGACGGCCGTGGAGCAGGTCCTGCGCATGGTGCCGGATCTGTCGGTGGAGACCATCCCGTCGAGCTGTTGCGGCATGGCCGGCGCCTTCGGCTACGAAGCGGAGCACTTCGAGCTGTCGATGCGAATGGGCGAGGCGGCGCTGCTCCCCGCCGTCCGCCAGGCTCCCGGTGACACCGTCGTCGTCGCCGACGGAACCAGTTGCCGGCACCAGATCGCCGACGGCACGGGCCGGCGGGCGATCCATGTCGCGCAGGTGCTGGAGCAGGCTCTGACGACACAAGGTTACGATTCCCGATGAAATGGCGTTTCATAGCGCTCTATGCGCTGCCGGTCGTGCTCAATCTGCTGCTCGTCGCGTTCACGGTTTGGCAGCTCGCATGGGTGCCGGAAACCGAACGCGACCTGGGCCTGCACGCATTCGCGGGCTTCTACGCGGTCGGCGGCCTGGTGATGGTGATCTCGGGTGCCACGGCGGTCTCGAAGCTGGTATTCGGCGACACCGGGCCCCGGCGCCTGCTGTATCTTTCCCTGATCAACATGTGGGTACCCACCATCCTGCTGCTGGTACTGTTTCTGTTCAGCTAAGATCAGCCTTCCCGATGGGCAAACGGCCCGGCGCGGGGCCACGCGGAGTGACCGAGGACTTGAGCGACACCGACTGGAAGTTTCACGGCGTCCGGGTGGTGAAAAGCACGGAGCTGGATACGAACACCGCGCAGACCCAGGGGATGAATCGTGCTGCCGCGATCACCCACGCCCGCTGTGGCGCCGAGAAGCTGTGGGCCGGCACCGTCGTCATCCACGCGAAGGCCAAGACCGGGGCGCACCATCACGGCCCGGTGGAAAGCGTCATCTATGTGGTGAGCGGCAAGGCGCGCATGCGCTGGGGCGAAGCGCTGGAATTCACCGCGGAAGCGGGTCCCGGCGACTTCATCTACGTGCCGCCGTTCGTACCGCATCAGGAAATCAACGCGTCCGATACCGAGCCGCTGTCCTGCGTGCTGTGCCGCAGCGGTCAGGAGCCGGTGGTCGTTAACCTCGATATCCCCGTCGTGGAGCAGCCGGAGACCGTGCACTGGGTGGACGATATCCACCCGGCGCCGAAGGCCTAGAACGGGAGTGCCGCTGCGGGGCTGCACCCGGCAACGACGGTCAATGAATCTCGGGCTCCGGGATCGGCGTCGTTCCCTCGAGGAACCGGAAATCGCACCCCTCGTTTGCCTGCGTGACGTTCTGCGAGAACAGGGCGCCGTAGCCGCGCGCGAAACGCGGCGGCGGCGGTGACCACGCGGCCTTGCGGCGCGCGAGTTCGGCGTCGCTCACGTCGACATCGAGACGGCGCCCCGGGACATCCAGTTTGACGATGTCGCCGGTGCGCACCAGCGCGAGCGGACCGCCGACGAAGGATTCCGGTGCGACGTGCAGCACACAGGTGCCGTAGCTGGTGCCGCTCATGCGCGCATCGGAGATGCGCACCAGATCGCGCACGCCCTGCTTCAGCAGCTTCTTCGGGATCGGCAGCATGCCCCACTCGGGCATGCCGGGACCGCCGAGCGGGCCGGCGTTGCGCAGGATCATCACCGAGTCCGCATCCACGTCGAGGTTCGGGTCGTCCAGGCGCGCCGCCATGTCGTTGTAGTCGTCGAACACGATGGCACGGCCGGCGTGCTGCAGCAGTCGCGGGTCCGCCGCGTTGGCCTTGATGACGGCACCGTCGGGCGCAAGATTGCCGCGCAGGACCACGAGGCCGCCCTCCGGTTGGATCGGATTCGCCGGCGTGCGGATCACGTCGGGTTGATGGATCTTCGAGCCCGCCACGTTTTCGCCGAGGGTCTTGCCGGTGCAGGTCAGCGCATCCGTGTGCAGCAGATCACGCATGCCTTCGAGCAATGCCACCAGGCCGCCGGCGTAGTAGAAGTCCTCCATCAGGTACTTGCCGGCGGGCCGCATGTTGACCAGATAGGGTGTTCTACGGCCCAATTCCTCGAAGCGTTCGAGCGGAATGCGGAAACCGGCCCGGCCCGCCATCGCCATCACATGGATCAGTCCGTTGGTGGACCCCCCCAGCGCCATCAGCACCTGGATCGCGTTGTCGAAGGAGCGTTCGGTCAGCATGTCGCTCGGCTTCAGATCCTCCCAGACCATCTCCACGATGCGCTGACCGGTGTAGGCGGCCATGCGCCGGTGGTTCGAATCCGGTGCAGGGATCGAGGACGCATTGGGCAGGCTGAACCCCAGCACTTCGGCCAGGCTCGTCATCGTGGATGCGGTGCCCATGGTCATGCAGGTGCCCGGTGAGCGCGAGATGCCTTCCTCGATCTCGGCCCAGTCGCGCTCGGTGATGTTGCCGGCACGCAGCTCGTCCCAGTACTTCCACACGTCCGAGCCGGAGCCCAGCGTGCGGCCCTGCCAGTTGCCGCGCAGCATCGGGCCCGCCGGCACGAACGTCGTGGGCAGGTTCATGCTGATCGCGCCCATCAACAGGCCCGGCGTGGTCTTGTCGCAGCCGCCCATCAGCACGCAGCCGTCCACGGGGTAGGAGCGCAGCAGTTCCTCGGTCTCCATCGCGAGGAAGTTGCGGTACATCATGGTGGTGGGTTTCTGGAACACTTCCGCGAGCGAGATGGCGGGCATCTCGATGGGTACGCCGCCCGCCTGCCAGATGCCGCGCTTCACGTCCTCGGCCCGCTCGCGCAGGTGCGAGTGGCAATGGTTCACGTCGCTCCAGGTGTTCACGATGGCGATCACCGGCTTGCCCTTGGTGTCCTCGTGCGTGAGGCCAAGCTGCAGTGCGCGGGAACGATGGCCGAAGCCGCGCAGGTCGCGGGTGGCGAACCAGCGCTGGCTGCGCAGGTTCTCCGCAAGTTTCCGTCGGGTCATGGGTTCTCCTCCTCGAGACCGCGACTATATCAAGCGCATCGGGGCCGGAAACGGAACGGGCGGCCCCGAGGCCGCCCGTTCATCGATTGCGGCGGAGACGGTCAATCGCCCGACAGTTCCTCGACCGGGGGTACCGCGTGCGAGCGGGCGCCGTTGTGCGTCTTCACCTCGCCGCGCAGCTTGCGCGCGTAATCCTCCACCTGGCGGCGTGCCGCGTCGAAGGCGTCGCGCAGGGCGACGTATGCATCCTCGTTCTCGTGGTGGTTCGCCACGAGCTCGGCGCCGGGTACGCGCACGTCCACATGCACGCAGAAATGTTTGCCCTGCTGTTTGTGCTTGTGCGGCCGCTCGATGGTCACGTGGCAGCCCATGATGTGGGCAAAATGGGACTCCAGTTTCTGCGCCTTCTCGCGGATGTGCACTTCCATGGCTGCGGAATGGGGCATGTCACGAAACGTGATTTGCAGCGGTGTCTGCATGCTCTTGTCTCCTTCGCGTACGACATCGATGGTGCGACTGCCGTGCGGCATGCAGCCGCACGCCAACTTCCCGCATTCAGGCGGGTGACGGATCTCCCTGGTCAGAGTGAAACTGAAACAGGACGTTCACCGGATTCGCTGAGATCCGGTGCGGCAGAGCGCGGTCGAAAGCCGCGGCGATGCGGAAAAAAGCGGGCCCTACAGCCTCATATCCAAGCATCGTGCGGGGGACGGCGGTTACATCTCTGTCCTGCATCTCGGCTACACGATGCGCGCTCCGGCGTACCCCTGTCAACCGTCCGATGCGTGGGCGGGCTGTGACAATTCGTGACGACGGATCAGCCCCGTGCCGGTGTCAGCGTGACGACGAACTCGCTCGAGCCGATGGGGATCTGCCATGCCAGCGTGAGTGTCGCAGCCTGCATGATCTTCTCGAAGCCCGCTTCGGATTGCGAGACGGTATGTAACGGGCGTGCGTCCAGTTCGCAGGCGGGTTCGCACTGCACGAGCAGATTACCGCCCAATACGCCGTCCTCCAGGAGCAACGACGTGAGCCCGGTCACCGCCAGCGGTTGCCCGAAGCCGCCACGCACATCACCCGCAATGCTGTAGCGGCCGAGGAAGCCGTCGCAGCTCGGCATCGCGAGATTGATCTCGGTGCGGAAGCGTCCGGCCTGGGGCACGTCGAAGCGATAGCGCACGATGAGGCGGCCCTCTTCCACGGCGTAGCGCTTGCGCATGCTGCCGCCGCCGACGGTCCCGGCGAACTCGGTGGTCGTGTTCACCACCTTTCGATAGTGCGGAGCCTGCAGTGCCTGGCCGTCGGCGGGTTGGAAGCGATCGACGAACAGTGCCCGCGGGCGATCGTCCGGTTCGGCATCGGCGAGTGTGACCGCGTGACGGAAGGCCACTCGATCATGGGCCGATGCGATGCCTTCGTTGCGCACATGCGCTTCCGCCGACTGCGCGAGCTTGCCGTGATAGTGCTCGCGCCGGCGCATCAGCGTGTCGCCGAAATTGTGTTGTAGCGGATAGCTCGACAGTTCGATCGCCGCTGCTTCCACATCGTCGCGCACGACCGCGAGCAGCTTCGAACTGTGCAGGAACAACTCCTCGTGGCCGTCGAGGTCCACATCCTCCGCATCGCGGTCCGCCGGTTGCACGGCATCGAGGTCCGCTTCGAGGGCGATCAGCGCATTCCAGACGGCGCGGCGCAGGTGCGGCAGATACAGGCCACCGAACAGGCCGTGCCAGTACGCATCATTCGCCTGAGCGCGATACAACAGCGCGATCATCGAATCGGTGCGTTTCGCCGCAGGCAGGGCCGCGACCCGCGCCGACAATGCCAGCATGCGCTTGTGCATCCAGTTGGCTTCGGTGTAGCGGCTGAAGAATCCGCGCCAGATGCCGCCGCGCAGGAACGGCTTGAAGCGATCGTAGCGCCCCTGGGATTTCTCCTGGGTGATGAGCGCGGCGAAGTCGTCGGCGCGCGCGGCCGGCAGGGACCATTCGCCCATCTCCATGTAGGAGGTCGTCGGCAGGTAGACGATGCCGCGGGTACGGGTGTCGCGCCGGAACTCGCGGAAGTGGCGGGTGCGGATGGCGGGCGAGGCCAGCACGCCTTCGATGAACTGTTCGAGCCACTTCTTCTCGAAGACCCACTCGTAGGTCTCGGGCCAGATGCCGAACTTCTCGATGTCGTCGAAGTAGATGGCGGCGGCGGGCAGTTCCTCGGTGCCAGCGAGCGACTCGATGTACCGCACTGTTTCGTCCGCCGGCGCGAACGGAATGCGGTAGCGCAGCTGCTCGGAAATGGGAAAGAGATCGAGCCGTCGACCCTCCTCCTCCGTGGTGAAGTAGCCGCGCAGCTCGCCGAGTTCGCGCCCGGCGCACAGGAAGTGATAGTCGTCGACCGTGACGAACTCCACACCGGCGTCCTCGAGCGACGGCACCACGGTCGCTTCCCACACGCGTTCGGTGAGCCAAGCACCGTGGGGTCGTTGCCCGAACGCGCGCTCGAGGCGATCGGCCAGTGCGTTCAGTTGCCCGACGCGGTCGCGCGCCGGGATCGAGGCCAGCACCGGTTCCATGTCGCCGCCGCCGAAGAGTTCCGCCTGGCGGCGTGCCACCATTTCCGCAAGCAGCGCCATGTCGTCGGGGTAGTGCTCCAGCAGGAACTCGAGCAGCCAGCCGCTGAAGTGGATCGCGAACCGGAACTCCGGATAGCGATGCACCGTGCGCAGGAACGGCCCGTAGGACTTCCGATGCGCTTCATCCACCACTTCGGGGAAGTTCCCCGCGGGCTGGTGTGCGTGTACGCCGAGGAGGAGAGAGACCGCGCTCATGCTCTGTCGCTGCGCCTCACGTCACGACGCGCGGCGCATGGCGCCGCCCATTTCCGCGTGTCCGCCGCCCTGGCTGACGGGGTGCTCCAGCACCACGGGCACCGGTAGGTCGAGCAGCCGATAGAGGTGGGCGAGATTGAGCCGGAACACGCGGTCCATGGCGACGACGGATTCCGGCGGGTTGTAGTCGCCGAACCACCAGTACCAGTCGGAGCCTTCGCAGATCGCGAGCTGCCGCGCGGCGAGCGCGCCAGCGTCGCTCGACAGCTTGCCGCAAGCCATCACCAGATCGTAGTTGCGCTTCGCGTCGCACAGCAGGTCCCACGCCGTGTTCTTGTCGCGCGAGCCGATCCAGGTGGAGAGGTTGCCGTACACCCAGCTGCCGGCGACGACGTGGTCGAGGTTGCCGAAGCGTTGAGCCGGCGAATCGGCCAGCACGTCCCGGTAGGTGCGGGTGCGGATGGTCGCCTGCTGCTCCAGTTCCGTGTACAGGTCATCGAGGAAGAAGAAGCCGTTGTACGGGTAGTACTCCCAGGCGTTCTCGCCGTCGAGGATGACGCTCACGAGCGGCGTTTCCGCGGCCGTTGCGGCGATGCCGGCGAGTTCCTGCACGAAGTGCTCCGCCGCGTCGCGGCCGTGCCACTTCGAGTACTCGAAACCGATCAGGTCGGAGAGCCGGTCATCACGGAAGAAGCAGGTCAATCCGCTGCCGCGGAACCGATAGCCGCGATAGAGATACTCGGCCTTCGCCGGCACCGCTCCACGGGCCGTGAGGCTCGCAGCAAGCAGCGCTTCACCGCTCGCGCACCAGCGCACGCCCTGCGTCGCGAGCATGTCGAGCACGCCGTCGGAAATCGCGCCCTCGGCCGGCCAGATGCCGGTGGGTGCCGCACCGAAGCGTCGCGCATGCGACGTCACGGCGAGCTGCAGGTGTTCCGTCAGACGCTGGCGCCCGCCCGCGTACTGCGCCGACTGCGGCAGCGGCAATCCCGGCTGGGTCTCGCGCGCCGTCGCGAAATCCAGCAGCAGGGGCCCGATGGGGTGATGGTGCGGCGTGGACGAGATCTCCACCTGACCCGACGCGGCCAGGCGCTGCCAGCGCGGCACGATGTCCTTCAGGATCGTGCCGATCAGGTCGAACAGGCGGCGTCGGTCGGTCGGCGTGAACTGCTCCGCCTTCGACATGAGCTGTGCCACCGCGACGTGCTCGCGCTGCACGGTCTCGCCGGTCCAGGCGAGGTGATACCAGGTGAGCAGATCGGCCAGGTACTGGCCGGACAGATAATCGAGCGCGGCGGCACCGCGTTCCTCGGTGAACCGGAACAGATCGAGCAGGCGCCGGTAGGCCGGGTAAGGCTCGATCATCTTGGTGTGGTTCGCGCGGAAGCAGCGATCGAGGATCATCTCGCGCGCTGCGGCGTCGAGGTCGTCCAGGTTCTCGCGCGCGAGCAGCGCCAGCAGCGGGTCGCGGATGACGCCGGACTCGAACTGCTGCGCGTAGTCCTCGAGCTGATCGAGGAGTACCGGCACGAAGTTGACCACGGCACGGACCTTCGGATGGCGCTCCAGGTGCGCAGCCATGTCCGAGTAGTCCTTGATCGCGTGCAGGTAGACCCAGGGCAGGCGGTACTCGCCGGTCGCGCAATCGCGGAAGTCGGGCTGGTGCATGTGCCACAGCAGCACCAGATCGAGGGATTTGGATTCGGCCATAGGGAGGAAGGGGTGAGAAGAACTGCGGGAGGCGCCGTACGGCGCTAACGCTGGCGGAAGACCTCCTGGCCCAGCATCTCGGGGGTGATGAGCGTGAGTCCGCTCTCGGTCACGTGGAAGCGCTTGCGGTCCTCCTCCGCATCGACGCCGGCCGTCAGACCTTCGGGCAGCACGCAACGTTTGTCCACGACGCAGCGCCTCAGTTTCACGTTGCGCTGGACGGTGACTTCAGGCAGCAGGACCGAATCCTCGATCGAGCCGAAGCTGTGCACGCGTACGCGCGAGAACAGCACCGAGCGCGCGACCATGGAACCGCTCACGATGCAGCCGCCGGAAACCAGTGAATCCACCGCGAAGCCGCGCCGGTCGGTGTCGTCGAACACGAACTTGGCGGGCGGCAGCTGTTCCTGGTGGGTCCAGATGGGCCACTCCTCGTCGTACATGTTGAGTTCCGGATCCACCGTGGCGAGATCGAGGTTGGCTTCCCAGTACGCATCCACCGTGCCGACGTCGCGCCAGTAGGGCGGCGAGCCTGCCTTGTTGCCCACGCAGCTGTCGGTGAAACTGTGGGCGTACACGCGATAGCGCGGCACGAGATAGGGGATCAGGTCCTTGCCGAAGTCGTGGCTCGACTCGGGCGTCAGCGTATCGCGCTCCAACTGTTCGTAGAGGAACTTGGCGTTGAACACGTAGATGCCCATGCTGGCGAGCGCCACGCCGGGCTTGCCCGGCACCTCCTTGGGCTGCGGCGGTTTCTCCACGAATTCGCGCACGCGCAGCTCGTTGTCCACACCCATCACGCCGAAGGCCTTCGCCTCGGCCACGGGGACCTCGATGCACGCGACCGTGAGATCGGCCTGCTTGCTCGCGTGGTCGGCGAGCAGCCGGCCGTAGTCCATCTTATAGATGTGATCGCCGCCCAGGATCAGCACGTATTCCGGTTCAGCCGAGCGGATGATGTCGAGGTTCTGGTACACGGCGTCGGCGGTGCCGGCGTACCAGCCCTCGTCGAGGCGCTGGGAAGCGGGCAGCACGTCGACGAATTCGTCGAAGCGGCCGTCGAGGAAGCTCCAGCCGCGTTGCAGGTGCCGGATCAGGCTGTGGGCCTTGTACTGCGTGGCCACGCCGATGCGGCGGACGCCCGAATTGACGCAGTTCGACAGGACGAAGTCGATGATGCGGAACTTGCCGCCGAAGGGTACGGCGGGCTTCGCGCGCCAGTCGGTCAGGTTGCGCAGCCTGCTGCCCCTGCCGCCCGCGAGCACCAGCGCGTAGGTGCTCTTGGTGAGGCGGCTGACGAAGCGGGTCGCTGGCTCGGTGGACATGGCGGCTACGGCGGAATGGGCACGCGGGACGGCGCGAGCGGGTATCGTAGACGCCGTGTCCGGAACCGACACGTCCGCTCGGCCGCCGTCTCTCGGTATCCTGCTCTCGGTTCCTATAATAGCGCCCTTGCCGAGGCTTGCAGCCGGATCGGCGCGAGCTTTCATCCTGCCCTTGACCGATTCCCGCATCGCTGCACTCCTCGAAGGCCGCCTGCACGAGCCCCATGGGTTTCTCGGGGTGCACGCCGAGAACGGCAGGACCGTGGCCCGTCACTTCGATCCCTACGGCAGGGCCGCCAGCGTGCGCACGGCCGCGGGATTCGAGCCGATGACGCGCGTCGCGCCGGGCCTGTTCGAATGGCGCGGCAGCCCGCCGCCGTGGTCGCCCCTCACCGCGCGCGTGGAGTACGAGGGCGGCGCGACGGCCGATGTGGTAAGTCCGTACGCCTTCGCGCCGGCGCTCTCCGACCACGATCTGTACCTCTTCAACGAAGGTCGCCTCACGCAGGGCTGGCGCATGCTCGGTGCCCACCGGGTCGTGCGCAGCGGCGTTCCGGGCGTGCGCTTCGCCTGCTGGGCGCCGAACGCCGAGCGGGTCAGCGTGGTCGGCGACTTCAACCGCTGGGACGGGCGTTGTCATCCCATGACCAGCCGCGGCGGAAGCGGCGTGTGGGAGCTCTTCGTCCCCGGTGTGGCGGTCGACGCCCTGTACAAATTCGAGATCCGCAATCGCGCCACCGGTGCGGTGATGGTCAAGGCCGATCCGTACGGCCGCTGCTTCGAAGTCCGTCCCGGCACGGCGGCGCGCGTCTGCGGCGACCCGGCGTACGTGTGGGGCGACGCCGCCTGGATGACCGCGCGCGAAGGCCGCGACTGGCTGCATGCGCCGCTCAACGCCTACGAAGTACACGCGGGATCCTGGAAACGCCACCCCGACGGTCGCTTCTACAGCTACGGCGAACTGGCCGAGCACCTCGTGCCCTACGTGGTGGAGATGGGCTATACGCACATCGAGCTGATGCCGCTGTCGGAGCATCCGCTCGACGAGTCCTGGGGCTACCAGGCCACCGGATACTTCGCCCCCACCACCCGCCACGGCGCGCCCGACGAACTGCGTGCCTTCGTCGACGCCTGTCACCGGGCCGGGATCGGCATCATCCTCGACTGGGTCCCCGCGCATTTCCCGCGCGATGCCTGGGCGCTGGCGCGCTACGACGGCACCGCGCTCTTCGAGCACGAGGATCCGCGGCTGGGCGAGCACAAGGACTGGGGCACGCACATCTTCAACTTCGGTCGCAACGAGGTGAAGAGCTTCCTGCTGTCCTCGGCGGCCTACTGGCTGAGCGAGTTCCACATCGACGGTCTGCGCGTGGATGCGGTGGCCTCCATGCTCTATCTCGACTACTCGCGCAAGGCCGGCGAATGGCTACCGAACCGTTACGGGGGTCGCGAGAACCTGGAAGCCATCGACTTCCTGCGCGAGTTGAACGCACTGGTGCACCGCGAGTATCCGGGCGCGCTCACCTTCGCTGAAGAGTCGACCGCGTGGCCCATGGTGTCACGCCCCACTTACGTGGGCGGCCTCGGTTTCTCCATGAAGTGGAACATGGGCTGGATGAACGACACGCTCGCCTACATCGAACACGATCCGATCCATCGCCGCTTCCATCACGACAAGCTCACCTTCGGCCAGCTCTACGCCTACACCGAGAACTTCCTGCTGCCGCTGTCGCACGACGAAGTGGTGCACGGCAAGCGATCGCTGCTCGACAAGATGCCCGGCGACGTCTGGCAGAAGTTCGCGAACCTGCGCCTGCTGCTCGCCTACCAGGCCACCTCGCCCGGAAAGAAGCTCCTGTTCATGGGCAGCGAGTTCGGTCAGGGCCGCGAGTGGCGGGTCGGCGGCGAGCTCGATTGGTGGCTGCTCGAGCACGACTGGCATCGCGGCGTTCATGCATGCGCGCGAGATCTCAATCGGCTCTATCGCGATACCCCCGCGCTGCACGAACTCGATTTCGACGCGTCGGGCTTCCAGTGGATCGATTGCCACGACGCCGACCAGTCCGTGATCGCGTTCGTCCGCCGTGCCCGCGACGGCAGTTTCGCCATCGTGCTGTTCAACTTCACCCCGGTGCCGCGCGAGGGCTATCGCATCGGCGTGCCCCGGGGCGGCCGCTACCGCGAAGCATTCAACAGCGACTCGCGTCACTATCGCGGCGCCGACATCGGCAACGGGATGGGGCTGGACGCCGAGCGCGTACCGTGGATGGGGCTGCCTTGGTCCGTGGTCGCGACGCTGCCGCCGCTCGGTGCCGTGATCCTCCTGCCCGCATGAAGGTTCTTTTCGCCACGTCGGAAGCGGTCCCGCTCATCAAGACCGGTGGACTGGCGGACGTCAGCGGCGCACTGCCGGAAGCGCTGCGCAAGCAGGACGTCGACGTCCAGGTGCTCCTGCCCGGCTACGGGCCGGTGCTCGGCTGGATCGATGGGCGGTCGCAGGTCGTAGCGGAACTCGCCCTGCCGCCGTTCCCGCCGGTGCGCGTACTGTCGGCGGCGTTCCCGTCCGGGGTGCCGCTGCTGGTGCTCGACTGCCCGGAGCTCTATGCGCGCGGCGGCGGACCGTATCAGCAGGTGGGCGGCGACGACTGGCCCGACAACGACATCCGCTTCGGTCTACTGTCGCGCGTCGCGGCGGTGCTGGCGCACGAGTCCAGCCCGCTGCCGTGGCGGCCCGACGTGCTCCACTGCAATGACTGGCAGACCGGCCTCGCGCCCGCCCACCTCGCGTTCATGCCCGGAGCGCGCGCGCGAACGCTGATGACCATCCACAATCTGGCGTACCAGGGCATCTTTCCGCCGACATCGGTGCCGCGTGTGGGGCTGCCGTGGGACGCCTTCAAGGTGGACGGCGTCGAGTACTACGGCAACGTTTCGTTCCTGAAGGCGGGGCTCTACTACGCCGACCGCCTGAACACCGTGAGTCCCACGTATGCGCGCGAGATCCAGAGCGAACCGCTGGGCTTCGGCCTGCAGGGCCTGCTCGCCTGGCGCTCGAAGGACCTCACCGGCATCGTGAACGGCATCGACATCGAGGCGTGGAATCCCGCCACCGACGAATCGATCCCGCGGCGGTACAAGTCGGCGACGCTGGCGCGGAAGATCGACGACAAGCGCGCCCTGCAGGAGCGCATGGGGCTGGAGCCGTCCGCTGCCACGCCGGTCCTGGGCGTGATCAGCCGCTTCACCTATCAGAAGGGGCTCGACCTGGTACTGGCAGCGGCGGAGCGCATGCTGAAGCTCCCGGTCCAGCTTGCCGTGCTGGGTTCGGGCGACACTCTGCTGGAAAACGGCTTCCGCGAGCTGGCGCGCCAGCACGTCGGCGCCATCGCCGTGCAGGTGGGGTTCGACGAGGCGCTGTCGCACCTGATAGAAGCCGGGGCCGACGCCTTCCTGATGCCGTCACGATACGAGCCGTGCGGCCTCAACCAGATGTACAGCCAACGCTACGGCACGCCGGTGATAGCACGGGCCACCGGTGGTCTGGTGGACACGGTGGTGGACTGCGATCCGCAGACGCGTGCCGCCGGCACGGCGACCGGCTTTCTGTTCACCGAACCGAGCCCCGATGCGTTGTATGCCGCGGTGGAACGCGCGGTCGCTGCGTACCACGACCGGCGCCTGTGGCGGCAGCTCCAGCGGCGGGGCATGGATCGCGACTACAGCTGGAATGCCTCGGCCCGCGGTTACGCGGCGCTCTACGGGACGCTGACGGCCGCCCTCTGACGGGTGTGGCAAAATCGGGGTTCTGGAGTACAACGAAACGGCCCCGTGCGGGCCCTACTACTGGCGGGAGGGTGAAATGATCGGAGACAGGATCGAAACCAATATCGCGGGCGGCCTCGACGTGCCGCTGCCGCGCATGGTGCACGTACGTCAGAAGTTCGAGCGCCCGCGCCTCGCCAGCGTGACCGCCACCGTGGTCGAGCAGTTCAAGCGTCCCGAAGTGCGGGCCAAGGTGAAGCCCGGCATGACCATCGCGGTGGGTTGCGGTAGCCGCGGCATCAACAACATCGCCGAATGCACCAAGCAGGTCATCGCCGAACTGAAGGCGCTGGGCGCCAAGCCCTTCATCTTCCCCGCCATGGGCAGCCACGGCGGCGCGACCGCCGAGGGTCAGCGCGAAGTGCTGGAAGGCTACGGCATCACCGAAGCGACCATGGATTGCCCCGTGCACTCGCAGATGGACGTGGTGGAGCTCGGCAAGCTCGACAGCGGCATGCCGGTGTACATGGACAAGCTCGCCGCGGCCGCCGACGGCGTGGTGCTGATCTGCCGCGTCAAGCCGCACACCAACTTCCGCGCGCCGATCGAGTCCGGCATCGTCAAGATGATGACCATCGGCATGGGCAAGATCATCGGCGCGACCACGCTGCACACCGACGGGATGGACGCGTTCGGTGAACTGCTGCCCAAGGCGGCACGCTTGATCATGTCCAAGAAGAACTTCCTGCTCGGCGTCGCGATGGTCGAGAACGCGGCCGACGAGACCGCGATCATCGAAGCCGTGCCGGGCGAACAGGTGTTCGACCGCGAGCCGGTGCTGCAGGCCAAGGCGAAGTCGCTGATGGCGCGCCTGCAGTTCGACGAGATCGACGTGCTGGTGGTCGAGAAGATCGGCAAGAACATCTCCGGCTCGGGCATGGATCCCAACATCACGGGACGCAACTGCCGCTTCACGCCCTGGGACATGAAGCCCCTGGTGAAGAAGATCGCGATCCTGGGCCTGACGCCCGAGACCCACGGCAACGCGACCGGCCTCGGCCTGGCCGACGTCATCACCATGCGGCTGTATCGCGACATCGACATCGGCAAGACCTATGCGAACGTGATCACGTCCACCTACCTGGACGGCGCCGGCATTCCGATCATCATGAACACCGACCAGGAAGCCATCCAGCTCGCGGTGAAGACCGTGGTGCGCGTCAAGCCGCAGGACACGAAGATCGTGCGCGTGGCCAACACGCTCGAGATCATGGACATCCACGTCTCCGAGCCGCTGCTGCCCTGGGTCAAGGCGAATCCGTCGATGTTCGAGATCGTCGGCGACCTGGAGCCGTTCAAGTTCGACGCCAAGGGCACGCTCTATCCGATGCTCGGCAAGCACCGCGAGCACGCGACCGCCTAGCGCAGTCGCTTCGGTGAGGTAGCGGCAGTGCACGTCCATCTCGATGCAGTCGGTGGCGTCGCAGGTGACATGTTCATCGCGGCCGTCACCGACGCATTCCCGCACCTGCGCGAAGGCATGTTGAAGGCCATCGCGCAGGTGGGACTGCCGGACGACATCCAGTGCCGGTTCGAAGCGCATCGCGATCACGCGCTGACCGGCAGCCGGTTCATCGTGGACGTGCACAACCATCGCGACGAGCCGCACCATCATCACCACCGGGATTTCGCCGATATCCGCGAGCACCTGCTCGAGTCGGACCTGAGCCCGGAGGTGAAGCACCACGCGGTCGGCATCTTCACGCTGCTCGCCGCCGCGGAAGGCAAGGTCCATGGCGTCACGCCCGAGGACGTGTCGTTCCATGAGATCGGCGAGTGGGATTCCATTGCCGACATCGTCGGTGCCGCGTGGTTGATCACGGCGCTCGATGCCGAATCGTGGTCCGTCGGTACGCTGCCGCTCGGATCGGGTTTCGCACAGACGGCGCATGGGCGGCTGCCGATCCCCACGCCCGCCACCACGTTGCTGCTCGAGGGCTACGCCTGCGCCGACGATGGTTTCCCCGGCGAGCGCGTGACGCCCACGGGCGCCGCGATCGTGCGGCACTTGAAATGCAGCCAGGAGCGGGACCGCACCGCGCGCCGTCTCAAGCACTGCGGCCACGGTTTCGGCACCCGGGTCTTTCTGGGCATGAGCAACGTGCTGCGCGTGCTCGCCTCCGAGGCGGTCGCTCAGGATGTCGACGACGCCGGGTCGCGGGTCGCGGTGATCCAGTTCGAAGTGGATGACCAGACGCCGGAGGATCTCGCGATCGCGCTCGATCGCCTGCGGTCCCATCCGTCCGTACTCGACGTGCTACAGAGCCCGGTATTCGGCAAGAAGGGGCGGATCGCGGCGCAGATCCAGGTGTTGGCCGACCCGCAGGCGCTGGATGCGGTCGCGCAGCTTTGCTTCCTGGAGACCGCCACGATCGGGCTCCGCCATCAGATCGTGCAGCGTGAAACGCTGCCGCGCGACATGAAAGTGGTGCAGGTGGGTAACCACGCGGTGCGCGTGAAGCTCGCGCAGCGGCCGCGATCGACTACTGCGAAGGCCGAGAGCGACGATACGGCGCAATTGTCCGGCTTCGACACGCGCTCGGAACTGCGCCGCACAGCCGAGGCCGAAAGTTTGAAAGACAAATGATAAGAATACCCCCACGCTCCCGCTGGTCGCTGCCCCCCGAGGGGGCGCGTCAGTGTCTTGGGGCGGCCCGGCGACACCCATCTCGAGGCTTGTTGCGAGAGGGCCCGTGCGACCCGGCTGCGCCGGCCGCCGGCCCATCGCGGCAGCAGGTATCGTACTGACATGGGCGCCACGCAATCACAGCTGGACCGGCTCGAAGTCGTCCTCGCCGACATGGGGCCGATCGCCGTGGCCGTGAGCGGCGGCGTCGACAGTCTCACGCTGGCCACTTTCGCGCATCGGCGCATGTCTGAGCGCGTGGAAATGTTCCACGCCACCTCGCCGGCCGTGCCGCCCGAGGCCACGTCGCGCACCGAACGCCTCGCGGCAAGTGAAGGGTGGACGTTCACGTTGATCGACGCCGGCGAGTTCGGTCGCGAGGAGTACCGCGCCAATCCGGTGAATCGCTGTTTCTACTGCAAGACCAGCTTGTATGGCGCGATCAAGCCGGCGACCACCGCGCAACTCGTTTCGGGCACCAACCTCGACGATCTGGGCGAATACCGCCCGGGGCTCGACGCCGCGCGCGATCATCAGGTGCGTCACCCGTTCGTGGAGGCCGGCATCGACAAGGCCGGCGTGCGCGAGATCGCCCGCCACCTCGGTCTGGACGACGTGGCGGAACTGCCTTCGGCCCCATGTCTGTCGAGCCGCATCGAGACCGGCATCGCCATCGATCCGGCGATGCTCGCGGGTGTGCACGCTGCCGAGCAGTTGGTGGCGACAAGCCTGAATCCGCGGACGGTGCGTTGTCGCGTGCGCGCCGGTGGCGCAGTGATCGAACTCGATCGCGAGACGCTCGCGCGTCTGGACGATGAGTCGCGCGCCGAGCTGTCCGGCGCTGTCGCAGAGCTTTTCCACGCGCGCGGCTTCGACCTGTCGGTCGCGTTCGCCCCGTACCGCACCGGTAGCGCCTTCCTGATTCGCGAACTCAAACCGCAACCCGCTTCCGCATGAACATCCATCGCGACATCAAGCTCGACTTCGAGCGCCGGGCCCGCATCGGTCTCGACGAGGCCATTCTGGCGAGTGGCAAGACCGTCGCCCATCTCGCCGCGATCCTGGACGAGGCTGCGCAGAAGAATGCGCGGTTTCTCTTCACGCGGCTGACGCGCGAACAGCTCGAAGCGTTGCCCGAGCATCATCGCGCCCGCCTCGACTACGATGACCTGTCGCGTACCGGCTATTTCGGCGAGCCGATGCCGTTGCAGGCGGAAACCCGTACCGCGGTCGTCGCGGCCGGTACGTCGGACATCAACGTCGTCCGCGAGATCTCGCGCACGATGCACTGGTACGGCGAACCGACGCTGGAAGTGACCGACGTCGGCCTGGCCGGCGTGTGGCGCCTGCTCGAGCGGGTCGAGGAGATCCGCCACATGCCCGTGGTGATCGTCGTGGCCGGCATGGACGGCGCGTTGCCCACGGTGATGGGCGGGCTCGTGCCCGGCGTGGTGATCGGATGCCCCACATCCAACGGCTACGGCGTGGCCACCGGTGGCACCGCCGCACTCCATACGATGCTGTCCAGCTGCTCATCCGGGTTGCTGGTGACGAACATCGACAACGGTTTCGGCGCCGCCTGCGCGGCTTTGCGGGTACTTCGAGCGCCTCGGTAAGGAGTACTTCCGAACTTCCTTCACCGCGAAGGACGCGCAGGAGAGCGAAGGAAACCCGAAGGATCGATGGAGCTTTTCCTTCGCTTTCCTTCCAGGTCAATGGCTTTCGGGTTTGTTTTTCCTCGACGCTAACCAGAGAGGAAACACCATGGGACTCTTGGACCAGATCGCAGGGGCGCTCGGCGGCCAGATGGGCGGCGGCTCGGGCGAGAACCAGATGCTGCAGTTGGTCATGCAGCTGCTGCAGAACCAGCCGGGCGGCTTGCAGGGATTGATCGAGCAGTTCACCCGGGCAGGGCTCGGATCGCAGGCAGCTTCCTGGGTCGGCACCGGACAGAACCTGCCGATCTCCGCCGACGACCTGATGAAGGTGTTCGACGGCGGTCAGCTGCAGGACATATTGTCGAAGTTCGGCATGCAGCAGAGCGAAGCCATGGGCGGGCTCGCCCAGATGCTGCCGGGCGTGGTCGATCGCCTCACGCCGAACGGCAGCGTCCAGGACGACATGGTTGCGCAGGGGCTGGACCTGCTGAAGAACCTGAAGATCTAGGCGGTACCCGCCGCGGCCGCACGTTCGAGCAGGCAGTCGTCCGCCAGCGCCTGCAGCGGGGAGAAGTCCCGGTTAGCGAACCACTCCGCGCGCTTGCCGGACGTGGTCGGGTTGTCACAGGAAGCGACGTTCAGGTAGGCGATGGTGCGCTCGCACGGCGTGATGTTGCCGACCGAGCCGTGCACGAGGTTGCAGTGCATGAAGAGCGCCGTTCCGGCCGGGCCGGTCACGGCGTCGACGCCGCCTTCCTCCGTCAGTTCGGCGATCAACGTCTTCGGCAGTTCCATCACCGAGTAGCCGCTGCGGTCATGGTCGCGTGACGTGTCGTCGATGTGGCCGTGCCGCTGCGATCCCGGGATCACCATGAGCGGGCCGTTGGCAGCAGTCATGTCGTTCAGGAACAGGCCGATCATCAGTGCCCGCGGCGTCTGCATGCCGTCCTCGAAACGCCAGGTGGCGTAGTCCTGATGCCACCACCAGCCCTGGCCTTCGAAAGCGGCCTTGGGGTTGAGGCGGGTCTGGTGGATGTAGATGTCGCCACCCAACAGCTGACGCGCCGGCTCGATCCATCGCGGATGCCGGGACAACCGCCGATACACGTCCTCGAACCGATGCGCTCCATAGACCACACGAACCGCGTCGTTGGTCCTTTCGCGCACCACTTCCGGGCGGTCGGTCATGGCCTTGATGCGGTCGAGCGCGTCGCGTAGCGCCGCGACTTCCTCGCGCGTGAACAGCGCCGGGACCGTGACGTACCCGTCGCGCTCGAAGGCCTTCAATTGCTCCTGGGACAACTTCATGCCGCTCTCCGCTTTGCCGTGTCGCGGAGCATAGCAGCGACCCTGCCTCAGGCGTGATGCCCGCCCAGATAGGCCGCGCGCACTTCCTCGTTCCCCAGCAGTTCCTTGGGCGTGCCTTCCACCGTGAGCGACCCGGTCTCCAGCACGTAGCCGCGATCGGCCACGGACAGCGCCATGTTGGCGTTCTGCTCGACCAGCAGGATCGTGGTGCCCGCCGCACGGATCTTGCGGATGGTGCCGAACAGGTTCTGCACGATCAGGGGCGCTAGGCCCAGCGAGGGTTCGTCCAGCAGCAGCAGCTTCGGCTTCGCCATCAGGCCGCGCGCCACGGCGAGCATCTGCTGCTGACCGCCGGAGAGGGTCCACCCGAGCGCGTTCTCGAACGGTTTGATCTCGGGGAAGACGGTGAACTTCTCGTCGGCTTCGTCCTCGAGCTGGCGGCGCGGCACCCCCTTGCGGTTGGACGCGCCGAGCAGGATGTTCTCGCGCACCGTCAGGCCGGGGAAGATACGGCGGCCCTCCGGCACGTGGCTGATGCCCAGCCGAGCGATCGCTTCGGGGCCGAGCTTCTGGATCGGCTTGCCTTCGAACAGCACCTCGCCCTGTGCCGGAACCACGAGGCCGGAGATGGTCTTCAGCGTCGTACTCTTACCCGCGCCGTTGGCGCCGAGCAGGGTCACCAGTTCGCCCTGGTCGACGCGCAGGCTGATGCCCTTCAGCGCCTGCACGTTGCCGTAGTAGCTCGCGACGTTACGCAACTCAAGCAGCGGCATCGGTTTCTCCCGCAGTGCCGAGATACGCAGCGATCACGTCCGGGTTGCGCAGCACTTCCGCCGGCGCGCCCTCGGCGATCTTGCGGCCGAAGTTGAGCACGGTGATGCGATCCGAGACCTTCTCCACCAGACCCATGTCATGGTCGATCAGGAAGATGGTGAGGCCGTGGCCGCGCAGGCGCTTCAGCAGTTCCACGAACTCCATCTTCTCGGTCTGGTTGAGACCGGCGGCCGGCTCGTCCAGCAGCAGCAGCTTGGGATGTCCCGCCAGTACCCGCGCGATCTCCACCAGGCGTTGATGGCCGTAGGGCAGGTTGCGCACGATGACATGGGCGCGGTCCGCCATACCGACGAACTGCAGCGCCGACATGGCGCGATCGCGCAGTGCCTTGTCGCCCTTGGGGATCGGGTTGTTGTCGCGCTGCGCGCCCACCATCACGTTCTCGAGCGCGGACAGCGAGGCGAACAGGCGGATGTTCTGGAAAGTGCGGCCGACGCCCCGACCGGCGCGCTGATGCGGCTTCAACTGCGAGACATCCTCGCCGTCGAGGATCACCTTGCCGCCGGTGGGACGGTAGATGCCGCTCACGACGTTGAGCGACGTCGTCTTGCCGGAGCCGTTCGGCCCGATCAGCGCGTGTACCGTACCGCGCTGCACGTCGATGTCGATGCCGTCCACGGCCTTCAGGCCGCCGAAGTGCTTCTGCAGATTCTCGAGGCGCAGCAGCGCACTGGCGCCCGACCCTTGCACGTCGAGCACCAGGGGCTGGACGCCGGAGACGTCGGTGGTGGTCTGGCCCTTCACCACCTTCGCGCGCAGATTCTTGATGAGACCCCAGATGCCCTCGTACAGGAACACCATGATCAGGATCACGCCCAGGCCGTAGACGGCAAGGTAGACGTCCTTGATGAACTTCAGCGATTCCGGCAGATGCTTGAGCCACTCGGGCAGCTGCACGATCAGCACGGTGCCGATCACGCCGCCGAAGGGCGACTGGGCACCGCCCAGCAACGTGGCGGTCAGGAACTCCACGGAACGCGCGAAGTTGAAGTTGTCGGGGCTGATGTATGCGAAGCCGCCGGCATACAGCGCGCCGCCGATCGCACCCAGCAGCGCCGAGAGCGCGAACGCGATGACCTTCGTGCGCAGCGTATGGACACCCACCACCTCGGCGGCGAGTTCGTTCTCGCGCACCGACCGCATCGCGCGGCCGAGGCGGGTCGAGGGCAGATACCAGACCGCGAACACCAGCAGGTAGAGGACGATCGTGCACAACAGCAGATAGGCCTTGTCGTCCGCCAGTTCCCAGCCGAACAGCGATGGTCGTCCGATGCCGGCGATCCCGTCGGGACCGTGCGTGACCTCCACCCAGTTCACCAGGATCAGGTCGAAGATCTGCTGGAAACTGATAGTGATCATCGCGAGGTAGTGACCGCCGAGCCGCAGCGTGGTCAGACCCAGCGCCAGGCCGGCGACCGTCGCCGCACCCACGCCGAGCGCGAGCGAGATCCAGAAACTGATTCCGCCGCTCACGGTGCCGAGCGCGACGCCGTAAGCGCCGAGCCCGAAGAAGGCCGCCTGGGCAAGGTTGATCTGTCCGGTGTAACCCAGCACGACCACCATGCCGAGCACTGCGATGGCATAGGTCACTGCCTGCATGAACATCTGCACCACGTAGGTACTGACGTGGAGCTGATAAGGGATGAGCGGCAGGGCGATCGCGATGATCGCGAGCACGATCAGCGCGGGCAGCGAGATCCGGTTCTGCATCGTTGTTATGCTTTCTCGCTGACTTTTTCCCCGAAGATCCCTTGGGGCCGGAACAGCAGGAACAGGAACAGCGCAAGGAACGCATAGGCGTCCTTGTAGGGGACCGAGATGTGCTGGGCGGCCAGGCTCTCGATCACGCCGAGCAGCAGACCACCGACGATCGCCCCCTTCACGTCGCCGAACCCGCCGATGATGGTGGCGGCAAAGGCCTTCAACGCGATGATGGAGCCCATGCCGATGGACACGAACAGGATCGGCCCCACCAGCACGCCGGCGATGCCACCCAGCACCGCGCTGTAGATGAACGTGATCGCGATCATCAGCGCCACCGGGATGCCCAGCAGCCGTGCCATGTCCTTGTCCTGCGAGGTGGCCTGCAGCTTCTTGCCGAGCAGGGTCTTCTCGAAAAACAGGAAAGTGAAGAACACCAGCGCCACCGTGGCGACCAGGATCACCATGTACTGGCTGTCGAGGAACACGCCGCCCAGCGTGATGCCGTCGAAGTTGAGCAGCTTGTCGAGCGGTTTCGGTTGCGGACCGGCGACGTAGAGCACGGTGTTCTGCAGGAATATCGAAGCACCCAGGGTGCTGATCAGCACCGGCAGGAACGAGCGATGCCGCAGCGGGTAGTAGACACCGTAGTTGAACAGGACACCGAACACCGCCATCGCCAGCAACGCGCCGATGAACGCGATCCAGTAGGGCCAGTTGAGCCCGGTGAAGAACAGCACCATCGCGTAGCCGCCCAGCATGGCGAAATCGCCCTGGGCGAAGTTGACGACATTCGTCGCGCGGATGATGAGCACGAAGCCCAGCGCGACGAGCGCATAGATGCTGCCCAGGCCCAGGCCGGTGAACAGGATCTGCAGGTTTTCGGTGATGAACTGCACAGGTGTTGCCTCGTGGCGGAACACCTGCCGCCGGACCGTCTTCTATCTTCTATTGTGACGGCTGCGGTCCGGCGGCGGGTTCCCCTCCCCCTTATCGGTATCGATTGAAGTGCGTTGCGCAGCAACGCACTTCAATCGAGTTAATCAGATGCCGGGCTTGGGGCGGCCCGGCGCCCGGCATGTTCAACTGCGTGGAAAATGCGTCGCGGCTGCGGGTGCTCGCGGGTATGTGGCCTCAATCCTTGAAGTCGATATGCTTGATGAAGGCGACCTTGCCGCCGTCGTTCTTCACGACGTTGTAGCCGCGCAGGCCGTCGCCGTTCTCGTCGAAATTGTAGGTGCCCTCGACGCCCTTCCAGCCCTTGATGCCCACGATGGCCTTGCGGATGGCTTCGGGGTCGGTGCTCTTCGCGGTATTGATCGCGAGGGCCAGTACGCGCAGCGCGTCGTAGGCCCAACTGGAGTACACGTCCGGATCGAGCTTGTAGGTGTCGCGGTATTTCTTCGCGTAGGCCTTCGACTCGGCGGTGGCGTCGGGTGTGAAGTCGGCGATGCCGTAGACGCCATGCAGCGCGGGGCCGGCCAGCTTCATCGCGGTGTCGGTCACCACCGACGGCGAGCCGACCCATTCCGCGGTCACGCCGAGCTGGCGCAACTGCTTCGCGAAGATGCCTACATCGGGCGAGTTGGTCATGTAGGACCCGATGACGTCGGCGCCCGACTTCTTGGTGGCGAGGACGACCGGCGTGAAGTCCTGCGAGTTGTTGGTGTAACCCTGCACCAGCACCGGCGTCACGCCCAGCGCCTTCAGCGCCGTCGTCAGCGCGTTCATGCCGCCCGAGCCGAACGCGTCGGTGGAATGGATGATGGCCCACTTCTGCTTCTTCAGGGTGTTGACGCCGAAGTCGGCAATCACCCGGGACGAGTAGGAATCGTTCGGTCGAGCCCGGAACACCCAGCGGTTGTTCACCTTGGTGAGGCTCGGGTCGGTGCCGCCGATCATGGTCGGGATGCCCGCCTTCGCGACCGTGGGCGACGCGGCCTGGATCTGCGTGCTGCGGATCGGGCCGATGATGGCCACGATGCCGCCTTCGCCGAAGAGCTTGGAGAAGGCAAGCACGGTCCCGGGGTTCGTGCTCTGGTTGTCCTCGAGCTTGAGTTCCAGCTTCTTGCCGAGGACACCGCCGGAGGCGTTGATCTCCTCGAGGGCGAGCTTGGCGCCGTTGTGGGTGTAGACCCCGGCTTCGGCGTTGGGTCCGGTCGCTTCGTTGACCAAACCGATCTTGATGGTGTCCTGCGCGTGGGCACAGACGGCCAGCGCTGCGGCGAACGCAGCCGCTGCGAACCGGGCATTACGGCGCATGTTTCCTCCCTTGTTGCTGATGCGCGCCTCAAGGACTTTTGCTTAAGTCTCTTTGTCTGCCGGCGCCGGCCCGATGCCCCTACTGGTAGGCACGTCAAGCGGGGCCGTATGCTATGTTCCGCTTGAGAACGCTGTCAACGAAATCCCGCGCCGCAGCGCGCCATTCCGACGTTGCCCGACCACAACCCCACCGGACGCTTCTCCGATCGCGTCGCCGACTATGTCCGCGCCCGGCCGGGGTACCCGGGTGAACTGATCGAGGTGCTGGCCGATCGTTGCGGGCTTACCCCGAAGGCAGTGATTGCCGACGTGGGCAGCGGCACCGGGCTGCTGGCCCGCCTGTTCCTCGAGCACGGCAACGCTGTCTTCGGCGTGGAACCCAACGCCGAGATGCGCGCGGCGGGCGAACGCTTTCTCGCCGACCATCCGGCTTTCCGCAGCGTGGATGGCGGCGCGGAAGCGACGACCCTGTCCGATGCGAGCGTGGATTTCGTCACGGCAGGGCAGGCGTTCCACTGGTTCGATCGGGAACGGGCGCGCCAGGAGTTCGCCCGCATCCTCAAACCCGGCGGGTGGGTAGTCCTGATCTGGAACGACCGGCGGCTCGACGCGACACCGTTCCTCCGCGGTTACGAAGATCTGCTGGTCCGGCATTGTCCGGACTATCTTAAAGTGGTCCACCGCAACATCGACGCGCCTGCGCTGCGCCGGTTCTATGGCCCGCAGGGTTTCGAGGAAATCGTCCTGGACAATCGTCAGCGCTTCGACTGGGAGGGCCTCAAGGCACGGCATCTGTCCTCCTCCTTCGTGCCGAAGACCGGACACGAGGCCGGCATGCGCGAGCTGCGGGCGTTGTTCGACGCGCAGCAGATCGACGGCCAGGTCGAGTTCGAGTACGACACGCGCGTCCAATTCGGCCGGCTGTCGTGACGGATACGGAACCGAGCCTCTGCGGGCGCGGTCGGGTCGATCCCCTGTCCCGATTCCTCGCCCACGCGCTGCGGCTGGCAACAACGCTCGCCGCCATGGCAGCGTTCTCCGCGCAGGGCGAGCCGCTCTCGGTGATGCACGGGTTCGCGGATCAGACGAGCTTCACGTTGTGGGTGCAGAGCCGTGGTCCGGTCCGCATCGGCGCCGAGTTCGCGGTCATCGACAGCAACGCACCGGTCCGCAAGGCGCAGGCGGCAACGTCGCCCGAGCACGACTTCGCGGTCGCGCTGCGGCTCACGGGCCTCGAACCGGGAACGAGATATCGCTACCGGCTGCTGATGAACGACGAACCCACCGGTGACGTCGGCACGTTCCGCACCCAGGCGCTGTGGGAATGGCGCACCGATCCGCCGGCGGTGAACATCGCCATCGGGTCTTGCGCCTATCTGAACGACGGCCGCTTCGACCGGCCCGGTCCGCCCTATGGCGGGGGCTATGGCATCTTCGATGCGATCGCTGCACAAGCCCCTGACGTCATGTTGTGGCTCGGTGACAACGTCTATTTCCGCGAACCGGAATGGACCTCCGCGGAAGCGATGAACGACCGCTATCGCGCCTATCGCGAGCAACCGGAACTGCGCCGCCTGTGGCGCGCGACCTCGCACGTCGCCATCTGGGACGATCACGATTACGGCCCCAACGATGGTGACGCGTCGTTCATCCAGAAGGGGGCGGCGCTCGACACGTTCAAGCGCTACTGGCCCAACCCGACCCATGGATTGCCTGGTGTCCCCGGCGTGTTCACGCAGGTGCGCGTGGCGGACGCGGATCTGTTCCTGCTCGACGACCGCTGGTACCGCTATCCCAATCGCTACCCGAACGTACCCGAGAAGGCGCTGCTGGGAACGCAGCAGCTCGAGTGGCTGAAGCAGGCGCTGCTCTCGTCCAACGCCACCTTCAAGGTGGTGGCGATGGGGACGCAGTTCTGGAACCGCGTGAGCCGTTTCGAGACCTGGCAGAACTACCCGGACGAACAGCAGAAGCTGCGTGACTGGCTGCGCGAGCAGCGCATCGCCGGTGTCGTGTTCCTTTCCGGCGACCGGCACTTCTCGGAGCTGCTGCGCCTGCCGCGCGAGGGGACGTATCCGCTCTACGAGTTCACTTCGTCGCCGCTGACTGCCGGCGCATTCGCGAATCCCGACGCGCCGGAACGCAGCAATCCGGACCTCGTGCCCGACACGCTCGTGACCCAGCGCAGTTTCGGGATGGTCCGACTGGCCGGACCCAAGGCGAATCGCACGCTGACGTTCGAGGCGTACGACGGTGAAGGTGCGCTGTTGTGGAGCCGATCGATCGGCGCCGCGGAGTTGCGCTGAGATGCCGGGGGCCTTGGTTGGACCGGGCCCAGCGCAGCTGGAACACCCAGCATCGCGGCTGGCGCCGCGGTCAGTGAAGCCGGGGCGCACAGCGTCTCGGTGCATCTTGGGCTTTGGGTGAGGGAGTCGTACATTGCAGGTAGCGGTTCGTGGCTGGTTGCTGGTGCTGTGGATGGTGGCACTTGGGGAAGTATCCGTATCGTCCGCGTTCGCCGATGTCATCGTGATGAAGAACGGCGATCGCCTCACGGGCACCGTGACCAAGTTCCGCGAAGGCAAAGTCGATCTCGGCACGAGCTATGCCGGTACGGTCACGATCGATACCGACGAAGTGGAATCGCTCGTCACCGAAGGCGACGTAACCATTCTCATGAAGGACTACACCCGCGTCGTCGGGCGTCTCAGCGTGGTCAACGGACGCGTCACGGTCTTGACCGCGCCCGATGCTGCCCCGGTGCCGGTGGACCCCAGGCGTGTCGCTTCGCTCGAAGCGGGTCGCCTGACCGGCAGGGAATGGCAGTTCACCGGTCGTGTCAATCTCGGCATCTTCAACACCGAAGGCAACACCGACATCCGCCGCTACAATCTCGACGCCGAGGCGATCGCGAGGCGCGATCGCAACCGCTGGACCGGCACGGCGCGAGCCAATGAGGCGACCGACAAGCAGGTGGAAACGGAAATGAATGCGATCGTCGGCCTCAAGTACGACAGGTTCATGGACGAGCGGCTGTACGGCTACGGCGCCACCACGTTCGAGCACGATCGCTTCAAGGATCTGCGGCTGCGTTCCACCTACGGTGTCGGACTGGGCGTGCAGGTCTACCAGGGCAGTCCCACGAATCTCGCGCTCGAAGCCGGTCTGGACCGCGTGAACGCCGATTTCTTCGATGCGACCGACGAGCGCTTCTTCGCCCTGCGACTGGGTTCGCGCTTCGACCGGTGGTTGTGGGACGACGTGGTGCAGGTGTTCAACAACAACCAGGTCTACGCGAGCCTGGAAGACATCCGTAACAGCTTTCTGCGAACGCAGTCGGGCCTGCGTTTTCCGCTGCGCGGCGGTGTCATCGCGTCGCTGCTCTACAACCTGGATTGGGACGGCAATCCGGCGCCGGAGCGCAAGAGCGTGGACCGGCAGCTGATCTTCAGTCTCGGCTACCGCTGGTAGCGGTCCCGCAGGGTGCGCGCGGCTGCCGCGATCGCCTGGAGCTTGCGCTCCGCGATGTCGGCGGACGCCAGGGGATTGTCGGCGAAGGTCGCGAAGCCGCAATCCGGATTCAGCAGTACCCGTGCAGGACCGAAGACGCGGATAGCGGCTTCGGCTTTCGCCAGAATCTCGTCCGGGGATTCGATGCGTGCGTACTTCTGGTTGACCACGCCGACACCGATGCGCCGATCCTCCGGCAGCGACCGCAGGACGTCGATCTCACCCGCGCGGGGTGTGCACAGCTCGAGCATGTAGGTGCCGACGTTCATTTCGCGGAAGGTGGCGGCCAGCGGTGTGTAGTCGCCCGCGAGGCAGGTGCTCTCGTCGGGTGTCCAGTTGCCACGGCACATGTGCAGCGCAATACGTTCCGTCGGGAAACCGGCCGTGACGGCGTTGATCAGATCGCGCGCGAACGTGAGCTCGGTGGCGCTGTCGCCCTTCTCCGAAAGAGCTCCGCACATGAAGCTGCGGCGTTGCTTCGGACCGGTGTAGACGACTTCCGACAGCACCGGCTCGTCGAACTGGACCAGTGCCACGCCGGCGGCTAGCAGATCGGCCAGTTCTTCGCGCAGCACCCGCACGATGTCCACGGCAATGTGCTCGCGTGATTCGTAGGCGTTGTCGGAGATGCACTCCATCCAGAGCGTACGCGATAACAGATACGGTCCCGGCAGCGCGACTTTCACCGGGTGGTGGGTGACCGTCTTCAGAAACTGCGCTTCGTGCAGGGCGATGGAGCGGCTGCGCCCGAGCGGACCGAAGACCGCCGGATGCCGGACTTCGCCCGCGGGCACGTCGAGCGCCCGCAGCTCCTCCGCGAAAGTCTCGGGGTCATCGACCAGCGGCAGCAGGTCGGTGAGCGGGATGAGCTGGCAGTTGTCGAGCCGCCCGCCGACGAAGCTCGCGTAGCTGTCGCGGCGCTGTTCCCCGTCGGTGACGACATCGACGCCGGCGCGCAGCTGCGCATCCACGGCGAGCCGTACCGCATCATCGGCAGTGGCTTCGAACTCGCTCTCGGGCAGACGACCTTCGAGCCGTTCGTGCAGTGCGCGGATCAACCAGCGCGGCCGCGGCCAGCTGCCGATGCCCATGACCGACAGCGGCGCGATCATGGGCGCAGGGGCGGGTGCGGGCAGGCGATCCGGGATGTGCGCCGGGACGATGGTCTGCGCCGCCGTCGACGGGACCGGCCTTGCCGGTACGGCCGCGGGTCGCTCCGCCAGCGCTCCCTTGCACACGAGATAGGCGCGCTGTCGTCCCTCGCGCTGCTGCTGCGAGACGAACTCGTTGCCGGTCAGCCGGCACCAGGCGGGCAGATCCTCCTGTACCGACGTTTCAGTGGACAGGACCTCCAGCAGCGCCCCGCGCGGGAGCGGATCGATGTGGCGGCGGATGAGCAGCAGCAGCCCGTTACCGCAATCGAGATCGCCGCCGTCGAAGCTCGCGTCAGGCGTGTGAGCGGAGGGGGTCAAGAAAGCCCAAGTCAAAGGCGCTTACCACGAAGGACGCGAAGGTAAGCGAAGGAAAGCTCTTGCAGTCCTTCGTTTCCTTCGCGGTGAATGCGGTTCCTTTGCTTTTTCAGTACGACAAACACGGTGTCCCATCGGACAGGAACTCCACCAGCTTCGCCCCGCCCACGATCGTCGCACCCGCGATCAGCGCGCCTTCTTCGAGTTTGCGCTTCTTGAAGCACGGCGAGCACACCCAGACCTTGCCGCCGGCCTTCACGAAGTTCTCCATCAGTTCCTTGAGCGGGGCGAAGCCTTCTTCGTGGATGGTGTCCGCCACACCCTTCTGCGACAGGCGCACGCCTTCGATCGACAGGAACACCAGTGTGTCCTGGGCCGATGCCACGGCGGCATTCGCGACGACGAAGGCCACGGTGGCCTTGTCGGTGTTGTCGGTGGAGCAGGAAAGTGCGACGCAGAACTTGCCGGTACCGGCCATGACGAGGTCTCCTTGAGGTGCTGCTGTTCAGCGAGTGGAATTCGGTGCCGCGCGCTGTATCCAGTAGTAGCAGCGCTGCGCGTCGTGCTCGACCAGTCGTTCGCCCGTCAGACGGCACCAGGCCGGCAGGTCGAGCGGGGCGCCGGCATCAGTGGCGCGCACACGGATCACTTCGCCCGGCTGCATCTCCTTCAACAGGAATCGCAGCCGGAGAACCAGGTCGCCGCAACCGAGATCACCGGCGTCCCATTCGCGTTGATGGTCGGGTTCGCGCATCGAGCCTGCGAGGGTAGCGGCGCGGGGCGCGATCCGCAATCGCGGCCGGTCGCTTATCATCGCGCGCCGATTCCTGATCTTCCCGTTTCCGTATGAGCCTAGTCTTCTACAGCCGCACCGACGCGCCCGAGCCGTGGCGCGAAGCGATCGGCGCAGCGCTGCCCGGCCTCCCCTTCCACGTCTCGCCGGAAGCCGGTGACCCGGCCCAGGTTCGCTATACCCTCGTCTGGAAACCGCCGGCCGGCTGGCATCGCCAGTTTCCGAACCTGAAGGCGATCCTGTCGCTGGGCGCCGGTGTGGACGCGATCCTGGCCGATCCGGAGCTGCCGCCCGGCGTTCCGGTGCTGCGGCTGGTGGATGCCGGGTTGAGCCGGCAGATGGCGGAGTACGCGGCCTACGGAGTCCTGCATTTCCATCGCCGCATGCACGAGTACTCGTTGCTGCAGCGGCAAGGCCGGTGGGAGCCGCTCCCACCCATCCTCACCGAGGACTGTAAGGTGGGAGTCATGGGGCTCGGCGTGCTCGGCACCGAAGCCGCGCGATTCATCGCCGGCATGGGCTATCCGGTGCTGGGGTGGAGCCGGACGCCGAAGCGGATCGAGGGGGTGACCTGCCACTCGGGCGATGACCTCGATCGCTTCCTCGCGCAGACGCGGGTACTGGTGAACTTCCTGCCGCTCACCCCGGCGACCGAAGGTCTGCTGAACGCGCATCTGTTCGGCAAGCTTCCCGCCGGCGCGTGCCTGGTGAATCTCGCGCGCGGCGCCCACGTGGTCGACGCGGATCTCCTCGCGGCTCTGAACAGCGGCCACCTGGGCGGCGCCCTTCTCGACGTGTTCCACGAGGAGCCGTTAGCGGCCGATCATCCCTTCTGGACCCATCCCAGGGTCCTCGTGACGCCTCACGTCGCCGCTGTCACCCTCGCCTCCGAAGCCGCCGCGCAAGTCATCGCCAACCTGCACCGCCTCGAACGCGGCGAACAACCCCTAGGTATCGTCGATCGTAGCGCGGGTTACTGACCCAACCCGCGACACGGAAATTCGTCCGGGGCATCACGAGCGGCACAACGGCTCGCGCCGTCGCTCTTGCTAACGCGCCGGCCGCCCGGCCGCCCGAAGGCCGTCGCGCTGACTATCCATCCCTCGATGAAAGTTGCGAAGGCCGCAAAGCGGTCTTCGCAGCTTTCATCGACTACAACCAACTCATCATGCCCATCTCCAGACGATGGGTGAGCATCTCGTGATACGGATACACCCGCACGCGATACTCGAGCCGGCCGCACATCTCGGGCGTCAGCGCCAGCGCGAAGCGGTGCTCCTTCTCGTCCGTCAGCGTGCCGTCGGGTTCGAAGCGGTAGTGGCTCACGCGTTTCTGGGAATCGAGATGGGTCGAGCGCGCCAGCGCCAGTTCCACCACGATGTCCTCCGGCTTCAATCCGTCGAGAAACACCGCCACCTCGAGCCGGATGCCTTCGCCGAATGCAATGCGACGTGGCGCGGTATCGAGGCGGCGCAGACGGATGTTGCCCCAGCAGTCCCGGACATGGGATTTCCACTCGGCGAGCTTGCGTGCGTTGGCGTACTCGCCTTCGCTGTGGCGCCGCCATTGCCGCGTGGCAGGCAGATAGAACTTCGCCACGTACTCGTTGACCATGCGTGTCGAATTGAAGCGCGGCAGCAGCGTCGCGATGGAGTGCTTGGCCATCCGCACCCACTCGGGCGAGAAGCCCATCTTGTTGCGCGAGTAGTAGGTGGGAATGACCTGATCCTGCAGCAGTTCGTAGAGGGTCTTCGATTCTTCGTAGTTGCGCCGGTGGTCGTCGAGGGATTCGGACACCGGCTTGATGGCCCAGCCGTTCCGGCCGTCGTAGCCTTCGTCCCACCAGCCGTCGCTCACCGACAGGTTCACCACGCCGTTGATGCCGGCCTTCATGCCTGAAGTACCGCTCGCTTCCAGTGGGTAGACCGGGTTGTTGAGCCACACGTCGACGCCGGAGACGAGGCGGCGTGCAAGGCGCAGATCGTAGTTCTCCACCAGCAGCACGCGGCCTTCGAACTCCTGCATGCGCGAGATCTGGTTGATGCGGCGGATCAGGTCCTGGCCGGGCACGTCGGCCGGGTGCGCCTTGCCGGCGAAGATGAACAGCACCGGACGCTCGTCGTTGCAGACGATCTGACGCAGCAGATCGAGGTTCTCGAACAGCAGCGCCGCGCGCTTGTAAGTGGCGAAGCGCCGCGCGAATCCGATGGTCAGCACGTTCGGGTTCGCCGGGTCGGTGAACTTGAGCAGGCGGTCGAGGTGCGCCTCCGAACCGTTGTTGCGGAAATGCTGGCGCGAGATGCGATGCCGGATGAGATAGAGCATCTGCGCCTTGAGCGACTGGCGCACGCTCCAGAACAGGTGCTCGGGAATCTCGTCGATGCGTTGCCAGAAGCTCGCGTCGGTGATGTGCTGGGTCCACTCGTAGCCGAGGAACTTTTCGAACTGGTCCGACCATTCCTGCGCGAGGAAGGTGGGCACGTGCACGCCGTTGGTCACGTACGAGATCGGATTCTCGCGCGGATCCACCTGCGGCCACATGCCCGAGAGGATGCGCGACGACACGTTGCCGTGGATGCGCGACACGCCGTTGTGGAAGCGCGAACCGTGGATCGCCAGCGCGGTCATGTTGAACTCGCCGCCGTCGCCCATGCGTCCCAGAGCCAGGAACTGGTCGCGCGTGATCCCGAGATCGCCGATGAACTTCTCGAAGTAGGTGTTCATCATGTCGGTCGGGAAATGATCGTGACCCGCCGGCACCGGGGTGTGCGTCGTGAACACCGTGTTGCTGGCCACCGCCTCCATCGCGGTGGCGAAGGGGTGACCCTGAGCCACCAGCTCGCGCATGCGCTCCAGCACCAGGAAGGCGGCGTGGCCTTCGTTGATGTGCCAGACGGTGGGCTTCAGGCCCAGCGCCGCGAGCGCCCGCACGCCGCCGATCCCGAGGATCAGCTCCTGTTCGATGCGGTCGGTGCGATCGCCGCCGTACAGGCGGTGCGTGATGTCGCGATCGTGCGGCGCGTTGCGCTCGATGTCGGCATCGAGCAGGTACAGCGTGACGTGACCGACCTTGGCCTGCCAGACCTTCAGCCAGATCCTGCGTCCGGGGAAATCCACCGAGACGAAGATCTCCGTGCCGTCGGTTCCGACCACGGGCGAGATCGGCAGATCCTCGAAGTCCGAATCGGCGTAGGACGCGTGCTGGTTGCCGTCGCCGTCGATCGCCTGCGAGAAGTAGCCTTGCCGATACAGCAGCCCCACGCCCACGAACGGCAGCCGCATGTCGCTCGCGGCCTTGCAGTGGTCACCCGCGAGGATGCCGAGGCCGCCCGAGTAGATCGGCAGCGATTCGTGGAAGCCGAACTCGGCGCAGAAGTATGCGATCAGGTCGTTGTGGCGCAGCCACTCGGAGCCGTTGCGCCGCAGCGGTTCGTCCTTGTAGCTGTCGTAGGCCGACAGCACGCGGTTGTAGGAGTTGATGAAGACCGGATCGTCGGCCGCCTCGATCAGGCGCTGCTCATCGACGCGCTTCAGGAACGCCTTGGGGCTGTGACCCACCGCATCCCACAGGCCGGTGTGGAGACGCGAGAACAGCGAACGTGTCGGGCGATCCCAGCTGTACCACAGGTTGTCGGCCAGTTCCTCGAGGCGGGCGAGGCGGCGCGGGATCTTCGGGTGGACTTCGAGGAGGAAGGTGTTGCCCGATGCCATGGCCGCGCGATCCGAAGGAGGAGGTGTAACCGATTGTAGCGCGCACCTTCCCGCCCCTCACCGGACGCACCATGCTGGTGCGCCCCTACGGCCTTTGCCCTACAACACGTACCGCGCGAGGTCTTCCGTGGCGGCGAGGTTGCCCAGGCGGTCATCCACCGTGGACGCGTCGACGGTGACCGACCGGCCTTCGAGCTTCGCGGCGTCGAACGAGATGTCCTCCAGCAACTTCTCCATGACCGTGTACAACCGGCGTGCCCCGATGTTCTCGGTGCGCTCGTTCACCTGCCAGGCGATCTCGGCGAGACGGCGGATGCCGTCCTCGGTGAATTCGAGCTTGACGCCCTCGGTGGCGAGCAGGGCTTCGTACTGGCGGGTGAGGCACGCATCCGTGGAGGTGAGGATGCGCTGAAAATCCTCCACCGACAGCGATTCCAGTTCCACGCGGATCGGAAAGCGCCCCTGCAGTTCGGGAATGAGGTCGGAGGGCTTCGACAGATGGAACGCGCCGCTGCCGATGAACAGGATGTGGTCGGTCTTCACCATGCCGAACTTGGTGCTCACGGTGGTGCCTTCCACCAGCGGCAGCAGATCGCGCTGCACGCCCTGGCGCGAGACGTCGGCGCCATGGGCTTCGGACCGGCTCGCGATCTTGTCGATCTCGTCCAAGAACACGATGCCGTTGCCTTCCACCGCCGCCAGCGCGCGCGTCTTGAGCTCTTCATCGTTGACGAGCTTCGCGGCCTCTTCGTCGGTGATGAGCTGCATGGCTTCGCGCACCTTCAGCTTGCGTAGCTTGCGGCGACCGGCACCGAGGTTCTGGAACATCCCCTGGATCTGCTGGGTGAGATCCTCCATGCCGGGCGGAGCCAGGATCTCCATGTTGGGGGCGGCCTGGGCGACCTCCAGCTCGATCTCCTTGTCGTCCAGTTCGCGCTCGCGCAGCTTCTTGCGGAACTTCTGGCGCGTGGCGTTCTCGCCTTCGGCGGTGCCCGTGCCGAAGCCGGCGTCGCGCGTGCCGGGCAGCAGTGCATCGAGCACCCGGTCCTCGGCGGCGTCCTCGGCGCGATGGCGCACCTTCTTCATTTCCTGCTCGCGCGTCTGCTTGATCGCCATCTCCACCAGATCGCGGATGATGGTGTCGACGTCGCGGCCGACATAGCCCACTTCGGTGAACTTGGTCGCTTCCACCTTGATGAACGGGGCATCGGCCAGGCGCGCGAGGCGGCGTGCGATCTCGGTCTTGCCCACGCCCGTGGGGCCGATCATCAGGATGTTCTTGGGGGTGATCTCCTGGCGCAGCGGGTCTGCGACCTGCTGCCGGCGCCAGCGGTTGCGCAGCGCGATCGCCACGGCCTTCTTCGCGGCCTGCTGGCCGACGATGTACTTGTCCAGCTCGTGGACGATTTCCTGGGGGGTCATGGAAGACATGGCGGGGGACGGCGGCCCGGTGGGACGGCGCGCCGGATGAAGCGGAGGTTAGTCGAGCGTCTCGATCACGTGCGACTGGTTGGTGTAAATGCACAGATCGCCGGCGATGGTGAGCGCCTTCTTGACGATGTCGGCAGGTGCGAGTTCCGTGTTCTCGAGCAACGCCCGGGCGGCGGACTGCGCGTAGGCGCCGCCGCTGCCGATGGCCACGAGGCCGAACTCCGGTTCGAGTACGTCGCCGTTGCCGGTGATGATGAGCGAGCTTTCGCGATCGGCGACCGCGAGCATGGCTTCCAGTCGTCGCAGGATCCGGTCGGTGCGCCAGTCCTTGGCGAGCTCCACGGCGGATCGGACCAGGTGACCCTGGTGCTTGTCGAGCTTCGCCTCGAAGCGCTCGAACAGCGTGAAGGCGTCGGCGGTGCCGCCGGCGAAACCGGCGAGGATCCTGTCCTGGTAGAGACGGCGCACCTTGCGCGCGGTGGCCTTGACGACGATGTTGCCGAGCGTCACCTGGCCGTCGCCGCCCAGGGCGACCCGGTTGCCGCGGCGGGCGGAAAGGATGGTGGTGCCGTGAAACTCGGCCATGGAACTCGAAACCCTGCGACCGGCGCCTACGCCGAAAGGAAGACGATGGAGGCGTGCCCGCCGAGATTCAAGAGCTCGAAGAGGGCGGCCACGAGCTGGTTCGGCCGGATCAGACGGATGACCTTGCCGTCGCGGGTGAACGCGGCGATGGTGTTGGCGAACTGCGCGGCGCAGACGAAGTCGATCCGGTCGAGATGCGACAGGTCGAGATTGAGGTACTCGTGCTCCTGCGCGAAGTCCGTCAGCGCGATCAGCTGCGGGTCGTCGGCGCCCTTCATGGTCCCGGTCAGGGCGAATTGCTCGCGCGGGACATAGCGCGGCTCGTTGCGACGCTCGCCGGGCAAGATCCACTGAGGCTGCGGCATGATCAGCGGTTCCCACGTCGGCGCCGGCACGTCGGCGGCTAGCGCGTACTCTAGAGCGGTGCGATCGAACGCGGCGCGATCCTGCGCGAACCGCATCAGGGTGAGCATGAGCTCCCAATAGGGACGCCGCGTCGGCTCGGCCTCGACTGCTTCGCGCAACATACGTCCGAGCAAGCGGTCGCCGCTCAGGACGATGCCGTTGCCGGCCGCGATCAGCCGGTCCAGCGTGTCCGCCAGCAGGCGGCAGCCGGCGGGCTCGATGCCCGACAGGCGCGACAGATCCAGGTGGACGACGGTGTGATGGCTCGCGGCTTCGCGCAGGCGGGCGAGCGTGCCGACGGCACTGGCATCCAGCAGACCGCCCAGCGCCCAGCAGGCCTTGCCTCCCGTGCGCAAGGCTTCCGGTAGCCGCGCTTCCTGTTCGTGGCGTTCCCGTTCCGGGGCCGGTTCCTGGCCGAAGTGCCGGCGATAGTTGGCGACCACCGCCTCGTAGTCCTTCCAGTGACCTTCCGTGCGGTGCAGGTCGAGCAGCATCAGCCAGAGACGGCGTTCCTCGGGGAACTGGGCGAGCCCCTGCTCCAGCGCGCGCCGGGCTTCGGCCGCGTAGCCGCCGGCATAACGCATGGCCGCACTTTCGGCCGCTGGGTGCAACCGGCCCTGGATTTCCGAAACCTCGATGCTGGAGACGCTCATGGGAGCCGAGGGTAAAGCAGAAAGTGCGCCCTATGCTGAGCCGCCGCCAGGGTAAATCGCTGCCCTCGAGGGATCAAGCGATTGTTTTCTAAGGCGTCTTCGGAAGATTGTCGACGTTGGTCGGTGCCCGTCCCGGTTGTCGGAAGGCGAGCTTGCGCAGGGCCCACGCCCCGACGGCGGCACAGACCGTGGTCACCACCAGGACCGGGCCGAAAGGCTGGTCCTGGACGAGCGCGATCTGGAAGGCGACGACGTAGGCCACCACCCCGATCACCACCGCGATCGCGAGTGAGTGCCGCCAGCTCCGGCCCCACTGGTAGGCGATCATCGTGGGCACGAACACCAGCGTGAATGCGGCCATCACACCCACAGAGGCGGTCGCGAGCGCCAGCCCGGCGGCGGCGAGCAGGTCGAACAGCAGGTGATAGCGGGTGGCCGACAGGCCGCTCGCCCGGAAGAAGTCGGGGAACATGCGCTCGAGCAGCAGCTTGCGCGACAGCCACCGCATCGTTATTCCACCCACGAGCGCGAACGCGGCCATGCTCCATAGGTTGTGGGCGTCGGTGAAGTAGAGCTGACCATCGAACAGCGCGTGGCCCAGATGATCCGCGAGCGGCGCATTGGCGAGCATGAGCACGCTGGCACCCCACCCGGCCACCATCAGGATCGCGTAGCCGTTGTTGCCGCCGCGGGCGAGCCAGGCCTTGGCGGCGGCCGCGATGCCCGACAGCGCCAGGCCACCAACCAGTGCTGGAGCGCCGGCGATCGCGGCCGCGAGCGAACCCGCCGCCGCCAGCTGGGCGAAAGCGAGCGCCGCGAGCCATTCCTCGCGCAGCCGCAGGTACATGCCCAGGATCGGCAGCACAGCAGCCACCAGCAATCCCGTGGCGAACGGCATGAGGAATATCGGCTCGAACATCGCGGTCCAGTTCATGGCTCACCCACTTCCACGACGCGCGCGCCGAGCGCCTCCACGAAGCGCCGGTCGTGGCTCACCAGCAGGATCGCGCGCCGGTGACGTTCGCGGGCGATGACCTGCTTGAGCAGGGCGATGCCCTCCCCGTCCACGTTGTTGGTGGGCTCGTCCAGCATCGCCACGTCGACCGGCGCGGTGAGGCAGGCCCACACCTGCAGCAGCTGGAGCTGGCCTCCCGAAAGATCGGACAACCGGCGATCGAGCAGCGGCTGCAGGGACGACGGCAAGGCGCCGGCATCGCTGCCGGTCAGCGTCAGCAGCTCGCGTCCCGACAACGGTATGTCGCGCAGCGACAGCGGGTTCTGCTGTTGATGCGAAACGCGCAGGCCCGGCCGCTTCCTGATGGTGCCGGAAAACACGCGCGCACTTCCGCCGATCGCGTTCATCGCGGTGGTCTTGCCGGACCCGTTCGGGCCCCACAGCGCGACGACCTCCCCGACACCGAGTGCGAACGACAGCGGACCGACCACGGGCTGCTCGTAACCCGCCTGGACCCGCTGCAGTTCGATGCAGGGAGTAGAGCTCACGCCGTCATCCTTTCACGGCCGCGAGTATCCGCTGGATGCTGTCGTCGTACAGCGAGAACAGGTCCTTCGCGCCATCCGATCCACCGATGGTCGCAGGCAGCATGACCGCCGGCACCTTGATGCGCTGTGCGAGCCACTCCGATGGAGCCGGCGATTGGTAGGACGCACGCACGATCAGCTTCGCCGGGTTGGACTTCTGCTGTTCCACCAGATCGTTCAAATGCGACGACGTCGGCTCCACGCCGGGTTTGGGTTCGAGCGAGCCCACTTCGCGCATGCCGAGGAAGTCGAACAGGTAGGAGAAGTTCTTGTGGTGCTGGATGACGGTCACCCCCTTGAGCGGTGCGCCCAGTTGCTGCCAACGCTCGATCGCCGTACCCCAGCGCTTCGTGAAATCCGCGAGGCGCGCCCGATACTCGCTCTCTCCCGCAGGATCGATCCGCACCAGGCGCCGGGTCAACTCCTCGGCGGCGAGCTGGATCTGCTTCGGTCCGAACTGGATGTGCGGGTTGCCGAGCGGATGCACGTCGCCGAGCGCGCGGTCCACCGTCGCCGGCACCTCGATGCGCGGCACGAAGTTCGCCGCCTCGAGAAACCCGGGGCGGCCCAACTGGATGCGGTCGTTGCCCGACTGGCTCTGGACCATGGGCATCCAACCCACCTCGAGCTCGGCACCCGTGCATACCACCAGGGCCGCCATGCGCGCGCGTGCGATCAGGCTCGGTCGCGCCTGGATGCGGTGCACATCCTGCAAGGCTGTGGTGGCGACGAAGACTGTTGCCCGATCTCCGGCGATCTCGCCGGTCAGTGCGCCCCATTCGGGACTGCACGCGAACACCTCTACGGCCGCGTGGGCAGCGCCTGCCAGAAGCAGGAGCGCCACAGCCGATAACGACTTCCAATGCGATCTCATGATATGAATTCCTCGTGGTCCGTCTGCAGTGTCGTTCAGAACCGGTGTGCACCGTGCGTGCCCAGGCTGAAGATGTATTGCAGGAAGAGCTGGTTGTCCGTGATGGTCTGCCCGGTGGCAAGGTCCTGGCGCGACTGGTCGCGATTGAACTGCAGTCGGATGCGGCTGAACTCGCTCGGATTCCAGTCGAGCATCATGCTGTAGCGTTTCGGATCGAAGTCGGGTGGCGTCAGATGCGCGCTATTGGCGTTCAGTTCGACGCTGCCATGACTCAGCCGGTCGTAACGGCCGCCAATACGCCAATACGGGTGGAACTGATACACCGCCTGCGCGTACCAGCCCGATTGCCGCGCGTTCATCGCGTCGGTAGCGGCGATCCCCGTGGTATCGAAGGTGAAGTCGCCGTCGTAGCGCCGCTGGAACCACTCGGTCACGAACTTGAAGTTGCGGTACTGCGGGTTGCCGTCCGGCGCCCATTTGTAGATGAAGTTGAGCCCGTCGACACGCTGGCGTCCGTGGAACAGATTGTGGGTGCCGGTCAGGTCGTCATAGTCGAGAAAGACCGCGCCGTTGGCCGGGGTGCGCTGACGCAGGTGGGAAACGCCTGCCTGGTACGAGTTGGACACGCCAATGTCGCCACCGATGTTGGCGAAGTAGACCTGCGACTCGGCGCCGTTGCGGTTCCTCTCGATCTCACCGGCTCCCGGGAACTCGCGCCCGCGGCCGAGTTCGACGCCAAGTTGCACCAGCACCGGCAGCGGCGCCACCCAGCGCAGTTGCGCACCATCGTCGCCGTAGTTGTGCCCGAGGAAAGCGTTCTGGACCAGGGATGCGTCGGCGAAATCCCACGCGTGCGGGTGCACTTGGTTGGAGTAGCCCACGCCCGAGAAGAAACGTCCGGCCTTCACGGTGAACCCCTTGCCGAGCGCGAGCGTCTCGGCGTACGCCTCTTCCACGTCCACCGTGTTCTCCGGCGTCAGCGCTGCGAGCAGGGCACCGCGGAAGTACGGGTCGATGTTGGCCGCGAGGAACAGCTCCGATTCGCCGAGCGAAGGACCGCGAGGCGGTATGACTTCGCCGCCGGAAGGCGCGAACCCGGTGATCCGGGTCGTGGGATCTTCACCGTAACGACCCCACGTGCCGTTGAGGATCAGGGAGATCGACGGGTTGAAGGCGTTCTTCGACGCCAACTGCGACGCCGTAGCCGGTTCGGCGGCCGGCTCAGTGCGCGTGGCTGCGGTCTTGGCCTCGGCCGCTGAGGTCTCAGCCCGACTCGCCGCATCCTGAGCGGTCTTGGCAGCGGTCTCGGCTTCCTTCAACTTGTCTTCGAGTGCCTTGATGCGGCTCTCGTAGCTATTGCGTAGTTCCTGGATGTCCTTGCGGATCTGGTCCAGCTCCGCCGTCTGGGCGGCGGCAGGACCGGCAGTGGCCCATGCCGCGGCAATCGCGGCGGCCATGAACGTCTGGCGCATCGTTCGAATCTCCTGCGAAAACGAAAGGGCGCGCGACGGCCGGCGGCCGCTCGCGCAACGGTTCGACTCTCAGGAGTGACGCGGTGGGGCGCGGGACGAAAAAGCCCGGATCGGGGCCGGTTGCCAATCCTCGTGGAAGGCGATCTGCGGGGCGGCGAAGTCCGCGGCCGGCGGCGCATGGACCAGGAAGGAGCCGGGCCCGCCCTGGACCTGGGCGAAGGCCACGCACTCGTCGCAACCCTGCATCGGCACGCCCTTGCCGTGCTGATGGGTCGGCGCGTTGCCGGCACCGTGTGCCACCGCGTGCGCGACGCCCACCTGCTGCGCGAACAGCAGCGCGGCAGCGAGGAGGATGCGCGACAGCATCAGGCGCAGGGTGGTGGAGCGCACGGGAGACCGGTTCCTTCGAGAGTTTCGCCGCGGACCGCCAGCGACCTGCCGATCAGGATAAACCGCAACCTTGTTGCAGGGCAATCGCGACCGCAGGGAGCGTGGGGAACGGCTGCCTTAGACGTCGTCGATGGCGTCGCGCACGCCCAGGTGGGCGATGTCACCCCAGTGCAGAAGTGTCCACATCCCGTCGGTGATCTCGAACGTGTTGAGGCTCGCATTCAGCAGGGTGAAGGTGCGTGGCGCCTCGAGCGGGAGACCGGTCGTGTGGCGGAACAGCACGTCGAGCACGCCACCGTGGGTCACGACGAGCAGCGTCGCGTGGGGCTGCCTTGCGGCGAGGTCGTTTACGCATTCGACACAGCGGGCGGAAAACTGGCGCAGCGTCTCCCCGCCGTGCAGGTCGTGCTCCGGATCGCGCTCCTTGAAGCGGCGCCAATCATGCGCATGGCGCAGCGCCGCCTCTGTGCCGGTCAGACCCTGGAAGATGCCGAGGTGCCGCTCGCGCAACCGGGCATCGGTGCGGATCTCGTGACGGGTGTGCGCCGTGATGCCGCGAGCCGTGGCGACGGTGCGGCCGAGGTCGCTCGAGATAACGCCATCGATGCGTTCGCCCGCCAGCCGGCGCCCGACGGCATCGGCTTGTTCGACACCGCTCGTGTCGAGATCGCTGTCGAGGTGGCCTTGCATGCGCCCTTCGACGTTCCACTTGGTCTCGCCGTGGCGGACCACGAGCAGGGTCGTTGTCATGATGAGACCGCAGCCCGCGCCGGGCCGCCGCAAGCGGGCTGGCCCCCTGGGGGGAAGGGCCGCAGGCCCATCGGGGGGGGCGTCACCTTCAATCCACTTGGCAAAGCAGCCCCTTGAGGTACTCGCCTTCGGGAAACGCCAGGCTGACCGGGTGGTCCACCCCGGCGTTCAAATGGCGCACCACGCGCGTCTCGACGCCGGCATCGATCGCCGCACCGGCCACGATCTTCTGGAACAATTCGCGCGAGACGCCGCCGGAGCAGGAAAAGGTGAACAATGTTCCGCCCGGGCGCAGCAGCTTGAGTGCCCATAGATTGATGTCCTTGTACGCGCGCGCAGCGCGCTCGGCGTGGGCCGCGGTGGGTGCGAACTTGGGCGGATCGAGCACGATCACGTCGAACTTGCGTGCCTGGTCGCGGAACTTGCGCAGCAGCGCGAAGACGTCGCCCTCGAGCAGTTCGGCGCGCTCTTCCGCCAGTTCGTTGGCGCGCAGATGCCGGCGGGCGGCTTCGATCGCGTCCTTCGAGCTGTCGATGGCCGTCACCCTGGCGGCACCTCCCGCGAGCGCGCTCACGGTGAAACCACCGGAGTAGCAGAAGCAGTCGAGGACCTCGCGCCCCTGTGCGTGGCTGCGCAACAGTGCGCGGTTGTCCCGCTGATCGAGGTAGAAGCCGGTCTTGTGACCATGGCGCAGATCCACCTCGAACTTGAGACCGCTTTCCTCGATGCCGACATGCGGGGGCGCAGCGCTGCTCGTCACCTCGCCGACACGGGGCGCCATCCCCTCGAGTGCAAGCACGTCGGCGTCCGAGCGCTCGAACACATTCGCGATGCCGGTGATGTCGGCCGCCAGAGCGGCGATGTCGTCGCGCCAGCGCCAGGCGCCGGCGCTGGAGAGTTGCAGCACGAGCCAGTCGGCGAAGCGGTCGACAACGATGCCGGGCAGGCCGTCCGACTCGCCGTGCACCAACCGCAGTGCGGAGGTGGTGCCGGAGGAAGTCAGCGCCTCGCGACGGGCGAATGCGCGGCGCAGGCGGGTGGCGAGAAAGTCGGCATCGATGCGTGCGCCTTCACGCCAGTCCCATGCACGCGCACAGATCTGCGATTGCGGACTGTAGGCGGCCCAGGCGAGAAACCCGCCCTGGGACGAACGCACTTCGACCGTGTCGCCCGACTGCGGCTCACCTTCGATGCGCTCGACCGCGCCGGTGTAGATCCAGGGGTGTCGGCGCTGCAGCGATTTCTCGCGGCCGGCCTTCAAGACGAGTCGGCGCACGTTCAGGACTTCCGCTTCGCGCGCGGATGCGCGCTGTCGTACACCTTGGCGAGGTGCTGGTAGTCCAGGTGCGTGTACACCTGCGTGGTCGAGATGCTGGCATGACCCAGCAGCTCCTGCACCGCGCGCAGGTCGCCGCTCGACTGCAGCACGTGCGAAGCGAACGAGTGGCGCAGCACGTGCGGATGAACGTTGCGCGTGAGGCCGCGGGCCGTCGCGAGCTGCTTGAGCGCCGTCTGCACCGAGCGCGGACCGATGCGACGCCCGACGCGATTCACGAACAGGGCGGTCTCGCCGGCGCGCGCGCGGCTCGCGCGCAGCGGCAGCCAGGCTTCGATGGCGCTGGCCGCCTGGGTACCGAGCGGCACCACGCGCGTCTTGGAGCCCTTGCCGGTGACGCGGACGGTGCGTTCGCGCAGATCGACGTCGGGCGGATCGAGACTCACCGCCTCGGCAAGCCGCAGTCCGGACGAGTAGATCAGTTCGAACAGCGCCTTGTCGCGCAGCGCGAGATCGCCCTCGCCCTCCCCGTCGAGCAGTTGCGCGGCCTCGTCCGGTGTGAGGCTGGACGGCAGTCGTTTGGGCGACTTCGGTGCCTTCAGCCCCGTGACCGGATTCGCGGTGAAGCCGTGGTCGCGCGCGAGGTAACCGAAGAAGCTCCGCCAGGCGGACAGCTTGCGCGCGATGCTGCGACCGCCCAAACCACCGGCGTGCAGCCGCGCGACGCAGCGGCGAATGTCGTGCGCGCCTAGTGCCTCGAGCGGCGTGGTGCCGGCCAGGCGCAGCAGGTCGCGCACGTCACGGGCGTAGTTCTCCACGGTGTGGGCGGCCAGCCGCTTCTCGTGGGCTAGATGCGACAGATAGCCGTCGAAGCGCGCGTCGGGTGGCGGTGCCGGCGGGGTTTCCTGGGGCGAGCCGCGGCGCGTCATGCCTTGAGGAACTTGGCGAGCGCGACGCTCACCAGCTCGCCGAGCCGCTTGAGATACAGCGTGCCCATCTCGGGATAGAAGCGCTGCACGTCCTCAGAGCCGAGAGCGAGCAGCCCGAATGCCTGCTCGGTCCGCAGCGGCACGTAGGCGAACGAGCGCAATGCGCTGCCGTCGTCGCCGAACCACGAGGTGGTCTCGAACATGGGATGCGGCGAGCAATAGGGATTGGTGAGGCTCTCGGTGAACACGCGCACTTCCTGACTGATGGAACCGAACTCGGGGCGTTCCCAGCCGCCTTCGGCCCACAGCCGCATGGCGACGTGGGGTACGGAGAAGTCCTCGCGCAGGTTGTAGTAGAGCGAGGCGAGCAGCGTGTCGAGTTCACCGGCCATCATCATCGCGAGCGTGATGCGATGCAGCCGGTCGATGATCGAATCGTTCTCCTGGCCGAACTGCACCAGTTCGCGCAGCTTGTCCTCCAGAGCGCGGTTCTTCTCGCGCAGCGTGACGATCTGCCGTTCCGAGATCGGGATCGCACGACCCCCGTGGGGGTGCGGTACGAAGATCTCGGCCAGCATTTCGGCGTACTGCTCGAAGAACTCCGGGTTCGCCTTGAGGTAACGGGCCACGTCTTCTGCTTCGGGTTGCATCGCTTCGCTCTCGTTGTCTAGGATGGATTCAGGCCGTCATGGGGGCGGGCGACGGGGTCGCCACCGCGCCTTGCTGCAATTCGATCTCGCCTTCGAACACGGTGACCGCGGCTCCGGTCATGAAGACCGGACTGCCCTCGCCGTCCCAGCGGATGCCGAGGTCGCCGCCGCGGGTGTGCACCTGCACGGGGCTCTCGAGCAGGCCGCGCTGGATACCGGACACCACGGCCGCGCAGGCGCCCGTGCCGCACGCCAGGGTCTCGCCGGAGCCGCGCTCGAAGACGCGCAGGCGGATGGTGCGTCGATCCACGACCTGCATGTATCCGGCGTTCACGCGCTCCGGAAAGCGGGCATGGCGCTCGATGAGCGGTCCTTCGGTCGTCACCGGCGCGGTGTCGACGCTCTGTACCACCTGCACCGCATGGGGATTGCCCATGGAGACAGCGCCGATCTCGCGGATCGTGCCGTTCACATCGAGTGGGTAGGTGAGCGCGCGCGCCGGCGCCGTGAACGGAATGCGCGCCGGTTCGAATTCGGGTACGCCCATGTCGACGGTGACGGTGCCGTCCGCTTCCAGCCGCGGGGCGATCACGCCCGAGACGGTCTCGACGCGGATCTCGAGCTTGGCCGTCAGGCCGTGGTCGTGCACGAAGCGGGCGAAGCAGCGCGCGCCGTTGCCGCATTGCTGTACTTCACCGCCATCGGCGTTGTAGATGCGGTAGTAGAAATCGGTGCCCGGGTGACGGGCGCTTTCCGCGATCAGCACCTGGTCGCAGCCGACGCCGAAGCGCCGGTCGCACAGTCGTTGCACCTCATCGCGCGTCAGCTCGATCGGGTTGCGGGTGGCATCGATCACGACGAAGTCGTTGCCTGCGCCCTGCATCTTGGTGAAGCGGAGTTTCATTCCGTCCCGGCCGGCAGCGCCGGCAGTTCCTTGACCATCACGTAGTCGTCCATTACGAAGCCGTTGCCGATGTCGAAGACCGCCGACTCGGCCACCTCGAATCCGTTCTTGCGGTAGGTGCCGATGGCGGACACGTTGTTCTTGTTGACCTGCAGTTTGAGGCGCGCGCAGCCCATCGCCCGCGCCTCGTGTTCGATGTGCCGCAACAGCGTGCTGCCGAGACCCCGACCGCGCAGTTCGTGGCGGGCGTAGAGCTTGTCGACCTTGAGGGTGCCCGGCGGATCGCTGCGCTCGTACTGGGCGAAGGCGGCGAGCTGTCCGTCCAGCAGCAGCTTGTCCCACCACACGTCGGGATCGGCGAGCTGGCCCCGGATCACGTCGTCGCCGTAGCGCTGGGCGAGCATGTGTTCTATCTGCGCGACGGTGATGATGGACGGATAGTGCTTGTGCCACGTGTCGCGGGCGAGGGTCACCACAGCCGGGATGTCGGCTTCGCGCAGCGGTTCGATGAGGATTTCGCCGGAGTTCACGCGACCTCCCGCCGCCGGCCGCAGGTACCGTTGAAATCGGACCAGATGCAGCGGTCCATGACCGTCCAGATGCCGTGCGCCACGGCGCGGGCCGCGGCCGCTTCGTTGACGATGCCCTGCTGGATCCACAGGCGCCGCACGCCGAGCCGGATGCAGTCGTCCACGATGCCGTCGATGCGGTCGGCGGCGCGGAAGACGTTGACCAGGTCGAAGGGTTCGGTCACGTCGTCCAGCGCGGGACAGGCCTTCGCGCCGAGCACCTCCACGACGTTCGGATGCACCGGAATGATCCGGAAGCCCACGCGCTGCATCGCGGCCGTCACGCGATGACTCGGCCGATGCGGGTGCGGCGAGAGGCCCACGACCGCGAGGGTTAAGACGCGCGCCAGGACGTCGCAGATCTCCGCGCTCGGCGGGTTCGCGAATCCGGTCTCGCGCTTCACTTCACATCCATCAGTAGAAACCTTCCTCGCCTTCCGGCCGCGTCTTGAACCGCTTGTGCAGCCAATAGTACTGCTCCGGCATCTCCAGCACGCGCTCTTCGATGAAGGCGTTCATGCGCCGGGTGTCCTGCTCGGGGCTCGCACCGGGATAGTCCTCCCAGGCCGGGTACATGCGCAGTACGTAGCCCTGGCCGCCGGGCAGTTGTCGCACGACCACCGGAATCACGGCTGCGCCGGTGAGACGCGAGAGCCGCGACAGCGCTGTCACCGTCGCCGCCGGCACGCCGAAGAAGGGGACGAACACCGCGTCGCGCGCACCGAGATCGAGATCGGGCGAGAGCTGCAGACCGAGGCCGTCCTTGAACCCGCGCAGGATCGCTTTCACCCCTTCCTGCCGCGCGACCATCCGCGTACCCGGAAAGCGGCTGCGCACCCGCACCAGGAACTCGTCGAACGCGCGATTCTTCTGGTGGCTGTAGACCGCCATGCCGCGGTAGTCCATCGACATGCGCAGCCCCTCCAGCTCGATACCGACGAAGTGCGGCACCAGGAAGATCACGCGCCGGCCGGCGAGCGCCTGGACGTGCTCCTCGCCCTCGATGCGCACCAGGTGCCGGATGCGCGCCTCCGATGCCCACCAGACGATGGTGGCTTCGAGCATGCTGCGGGCCACGGCGCGGAAGTGCGCCTTCAGCACTTCCTGGATGCGCGCCTCGTCCCATGCCGGAAAACACAGCCGCAGGTTGGTGCGCGCGACGCGCCGGCGTTCGGTGCCGACGAGACGCAAGACATCGCCGGCCAGCGAACCGATGCGCGCCAGCACCGGGAGCGGGAGGAAATGCAGCAGCCACAAGAATCCGATCAGCAGACGCATCGGCTTCAGGAACCCGCAACGGCCGCAGGGGGCTCGACGCCGGCGGGCACCTTGTAGCGGTTGTAGCTCCAGAGGTACTGCTCGGGGCAGCGTCGCACGATGTCCTCGATGGCGGCATTGAGCCGGCGGGCGCCCACACGTCCGGTCAGGTCGTCTTCGATGACGTCCAGTTCGAGCGCGTACCCGCCACCATCGGGGAGGCGCCGGGCAAAGGCCAGAATGACGATGCAGCCCGTGGCCTTCTGCAGCTTACCTGCCAGCGTCATGGTGTACGCCGGTCGGCCGAAGAAATCCGCCCACACGCCTTCGCCGAAACCGGGGACGTGGTCCGGCAGCAATCCGACCGCCTCGCCGTTGCGCAACGCCTTCAGGAGCTGACGGACGCCACCGATGGACGTGGGCGCGAGGCGACCGTACCCGCGCGTGCGCCCGATGCGCATGAGCGGCTCGAGCCAGCGGAGCTTCGGCGGACGGTACAGCACCGTGATGGGAAAGCGCATCGCGGCATACAGGGCCGAGACCTCGAAGCAACCCAGATGGGGCGTGAGAAACAGAATGCCGCGACCGACCGCACGAGCGGCTTCGACCGATTCCCACCCGTGGGTTTCGACCACGAGCTGCGCCGCCGCGTCCGCCGGTCGGAACCAGATGGCTGGCAGTTCGAGCAGACCCTTGCCGGTTTCGCGCACGGCGGCGCGGCACACGCGCTCGAACACCCGCGGGTCGTCCGCCAGGCCGCTCGCCGCGATGTTGTCCGTCAGCCTGGCGGCATACCGGGGGGCGAGCCGGTAGGCGAGCCAGCCGGCGACGGCACCCAGGCGATGCAACCAGCTAAGCGGCAGGCGGGCGAGCAGCCTCAAGACGGCTTCCAGCATCGCCTCGTGCGATATCGGGGCAAAGGAGGAATCTGCTATCCTGCCGGGCCCATTTTATCAACCCATCCACCAAGGCCGCGCAAGCATGAGCGAGTTTTTCTTCACGTCGGAGTCGGTCTCCGAAGGGCATCCGGACAAGGTCGCAGACCAGATTTCGGATGCTGTACTGGACGCGATCTTAGCCCAGGACCCGAGGTCGCGGGTAGCCGCCGAGACGCTCGTCAACACGGGCCTGGTGGTGATGGCCGGCGAGATCACCACCGATGCCGTGGTCGATTTCCAGCAGGTGGCGCGCGACACCATCAAGCGCATCGGCTACGACAACACCGAGTACGGCATCGACTACAAGGGTTGCGCGGTGCTGGTCGCCTACGACAAGCAGAGCCCGGACATCGCCCAGGGTGTGGACGAAGGCAAGGGTATCGACCTGGATCAGGGTGCCGGCGACCAGGGCCTGATGTTCGGCTACGCGTGCGACGAGACCCCGCAGTTCATGCCGATGCCGATCTACCTGTCGCACCGTCTGGTGGAACGCCAATCGGAACTGCGGCGCGACGGCCGCCTGCCGTGGCTGCGCCCGGACGCGAAATCTCAGGTCACCATCAAGTACGTCGACGGCAAGCCGCATGCGATCGACACGGTGGTGCTGTCGACGCAGCACGCACCGGAGATGCAGCACAAGCAGATCGAGGAGGCGGTGATCGAGCAGATCGTGAAGCCGGTGCTGCCGAAGGAACTGATCAAGGGACAGATCAAGTATCTGATCAACCCGACCGGCCGCTTCGTGGTCGGCGGCCCCCAGGGCGATTGCGGACTGACCGGTCGCAAGATCATCGTCGACACCTACGGCGGTGCCGCGCCCCATGGCGGCGGCGCGTTCTCGGGCAAGGACCCGTCGAAGGTGGACCGTTCAGCGGCCTACGCAGCGCGCTACGTGGCCAAGAACATCGTGGCCGCCGGCCTCGCGTCCAAGTGCCTGGTGCAGATCTCCTATGCGATCGGAGTGGCGAAGCCGACCAGCATCATGGTCACCACCTCGGGCACGGGCAAGGTGAGCGACGAGAAGCTCGCCGAGGTGGTGCAGCAGCACTTCGATCTGCGCCCGAAGGGCATCGTGCAGATGTTGAACCTGCTGCGGCCGATCTATCAGAAGACCGCGGCCTACGGGCACTTCGGCCGCGACGAGCCCGAGTTCTCGTGGGAAGGGCTCGACAAGGTGCCGCTGTTGAAGGCGCACCGATAGGCTGAAGCGAGAACCCCCCGCAGTGGGCGGGGGGTTCGTGGAAGACTGCTTAAGGACGACGGGCGCGCAGCGGTGCGCCCGTGGTTCTTTCCGACCGGGAATCGCGGTCGCGGCCGGAATGCGGTCGGCCGCTGAACGAGCGTCCGCCGTTGCCTCGACGTCCGGCCACACCGGAGCGATTCTGCGTCGACGGCTCGGGCAGCCGTGGTTCCAACCCTTCGACGGTGGACACCGGGATGCGCTGCGTGGTGAAGCGCTCGATGCCGCGGATCTTGTGCATGTCGGCGTGCTCCGCCAGTGTTACGGCGAGGCCGGTACGTCCGGCACGGCCGGTGCGGCCGATGCGGTGTACGTAGTCCTCGGAGTTCATCGGCATGCCGTAGTTGATCACGTGGCTGATGGTCGGCACGTCGATGCCGCGGGAAGCGACATCGGTGGCGACCAGCACGCGCAGACGTCGATGGCGCAGGCCGGTGAGCGTGCGGTTGCGCTGCGACTGGGGCATGCCGCCGTGCAGGGCGGCGACCGCATGACCGCTCGCCTCGATCAGAGCGGCGATGCGCTCGGCATCGCGCTGGGTCGACGTGAAGACGATCGCCTGGTCGATGCTCGGATCGCGCAGCAGGTGATCGAGCAGGCGCTCCTTGTGGTTCCGGTTGTCGGCCCAGTGCAGACGCTGGGTGATGCCTTCATGGCGATCCCGATGGGTGGCGAGTTCGATGCGCTGGGGTTCGCTCATCAACTGGCGGGCCAGTTTGGCGATGTCACCGTCGAGCGTCGCGGAGAACAGCAGCGTCTGGCGCGACTCGGGGGTGGCCGCGACGATGGCGCGGATGTCCTCGATGAAGCCCATGTCCAGCATGCGGTCGGCTTCGTCCAGCACCAGCACTTCGACGCGGGCCAGATCGAGACGGCCGCTCTTCAGCAGGTCCAGCAGGCGGCCCGGGGTGGCGACCAGCACGTCCAACGCGCCGCGGATCGCGCGCAATTGCGCTCCGTAGGGCACGCCGCCCACCACGGACGCGGTACGCAACCACTTGAGCGTGCGGCCGTAGAGCTCGCAGGCCTGGGTGACCTGCATCGAGAGCTCGCGCGTTGGCGTGAGCACCAGGATGCGCGGACCGCCGCCGGGGACGGCGCGCTTTTCGGACGTGACCAGGCGCTGCAGGGCCGGCAGCAGGAAGGCAGCGGTCTTGCCGCTGCCCGTGGCGGCCGAGACCATCAGGTCGCCGCCGGCCATGGCCGCGGGGATCGCCGCCGCCTGGACGGACGTGGGTTGGGTGTAGCCGGTACCTTCGACTGCCTTGAGCAGCGTGTCGTGCAGGCCGAGGGAGGCAAAAGTGGTCGCGTCGGGCGCGACCGGAAGATCGTGACTCAAACAGTTCTCCAGCTTCGTCGGGGCGTTGCCGTGATACGGAACGCCTTGGGGAGTCGCACCCTGGTGCGACGGCATCGCCGCCAACCAGGGACCTCCGCGAATGCCGGAGACTTGAGTCAGAGCCGATGAAAGGTGCGCTTTCCGGTGTCGGAAGGGGACCGGCAGGTGGTCGATCCCGAACGCAGGTCGCGGAGGATACGGGTTTTTGTGCGGCGCGGCAAACAAAGTTGCGGGAAGTACCGCCTGGGTTACAATCCGCGCCTTCCTGAGGAGCGCTGCAACGGGGTCCCCCGCCAGGCTCAGGTTTCGGAACCGCGCTCGTTGACTCGTGACCGCGCTCACGGGTGACGAGGCTGGCGGCACAACCCCCACCCCTCGGCGTCCCGCGGACCGGTCCTTCGACCAGGAGAGACGCCATGTCCGCCGTTACCCCGTTGAAGCCCGTCGACGACTTCGTCGTAGCTGATCTCAAGCTCGCCGATTGGGGCCGCAAGGAAATCCGCATCGCCGAGACCGAGATGCCCGGTCTGATGGCGATCCGCGAGGAATATGCCAGCCAGCAGCCGCTGCGCGGCGCCCGCATCACCGGATCGCTGCACATGACGATCCAGACCGCGGTGCTGATCGAGACCCTGCAGGCCCTCGGCGCCGAGGTGCGCTGGGCCTCCTGCAACATCTTCTCCACCCAGGATCACGCCGCCGCCGCCATCGCGGCCAAGGGCACGGCCGTGTTCGCCTGGAAGGGCGAATCGCTCGCCGACTACTGGGACTACACCCACCGCATCTTCGAGTGGCCGGACGGCGGCTACAGCAACATGATCCTCGATGACGGCGGCGATGCGACCCAACTGCTGCATCTGGGCACCCGTGCCGAGACCGACCCGTCGCTGCTGAACCATCCGGGCAGCGAGGAGGAGACCCATCTGTTCGCCTCCATCAGGGCCAAGCTCGCAAAGGATCCGAAGTGGTACTCGACCCGCCTCGGCAAGGTCCGCGGCGTCACCGAGGAAACCACGACCGGCGTGCATCGCCTGTACCAGATGGCAAAGGACGGGCTGCTCAAGTTCCCGGCCATCAACGTCAACGATTCGGTCACCAAGTCCAAGTTCGACAACCTCTACGGTTGCCGTGAATCGCTGGTCGACGGCATCAAGCGCGCGACCGACGTGATGATCGCGGGCAAGATCGCCGTGGTCGCCGGCTACGGCGACGTGGGCAAGGGCTCGGCGCAGGCGCTGCGCGCGCTGTCCGCGCAAGTGTGGGTGACCGAGGTCGACCCGATCTGCGCGCTGCAGGCCGCCATGGAAGGCTACCGCGTCGTGACCATGGAGTACGCCGCCGACAAGGCCGACATCTTCGTCACCGCCACCGGCAACTTCCACGTGATCACGCACGATCACATGAAGAAGATGAAGGACCAGGCCATCGTCTGCAACATCGGCCACTTCGACAACGAGATCGACGTCGCTTCCCTCAACAAGTACCAGTTGGAAGAGATCAAGCCGCAGGTGGATCACGTCATCTTCCCCGACGGCAAGCGCATCATCATGCTGGCCAAAGGTCGCCTGGTGAACCTGGGCTGCGGCACGGGCCATCCGTCGTACGTGATGAGCTCCTCGTTCGCCAACCAGACCATCGCGCAGATCGAGCTCTTCAACAATCCCGAGAAGTATCCGGTGGGTGTGTACACGCTGCCCAAGCATCTCGACGAGAAGGTGGCGCGGCTGCAGCTGAAGAAGCTGAACGCGCAACTCACCGAGCTGACCGATGCGCAGGCGCGGTACATCGGGGTGCAGAAGGAAGGGCCGTACAAGGCCGACCATTACCGCTACTAGACCACCCATCCGTTGGATGGATGGTTAGTTGCGCCGATTCGAGCGACAACCCTGGCGGGTTGACGCTCGATCGGCGCGGGCTTTGGGCCAGAGTCGCGATTTGAGACAGTAGTCCGGAGGGGACCGTGGTCGCGCGTTCGTTTTCGTTCGAGTTGTTTCCGCCCCAGACGCCGGAGGGGTTGGAGAAGCTTCGGGTCACGCGGAGCCAGTTGGCGCAGCTGCATCCTGCGTACTTCTCCGTCACCTACGGGGCGGGAGGTTCGACGCGCGACCGCACCTTCGGCGTGGTCTCCGAACTCCAGGCGGAGGGCCAGAAGGTGGCCCCGCACCTGTCGTGCGTTGCGGCCACCAAAGCGTCCACCGCGGAGATGCTCGAGCGCTATCGCGCATCGGGCATCGACCGTATCGTGGCCCTTCGTGGTGACCTGCCGTCGGGCATGGTCGAGATCGGCGAATTCCGCTACGCCTCCGATCTGGTGGCATTCATCCGCGAGCGGTTCGGCGACGCGTTCCACATCGAAGTGGCCGCCTATCCCGAGTACCACCCGCAGGCACGTTCCGCCGAGGACGATCTGCGCAACTTCGAGCGCAAGGTGAAAGCCGGCGCGGACGCGGCCATCACGCAGTATTTCTTCAACGCGGATGCCTACTATTACTTCCGCGACCAGTGCGAAGCGCTCGGCATCTCGATTCCCATCGTGCCGGGCATCATGCCGATCAGCCGCTTCACGCAGCTCGCCCGGTTCTCCGATGCCTGCGGTGCCGAGATCCCGCGCTGGATCCGCCGCAAGCTCGAAGGCTTCGGCGACGATGCCGCGTCGATCCGCGCTTTCGGTCTCGACGTGGTGACGCGCCTGTGCGACGACCTGTTGCGCAACGGCGCGCCGGGACTGCATTTCTACACGCTGAATCAGGCGGGCGCGGTCACCACCGTCTGGCAGCGGCTCGGCCTCTGAGCGCACCCGGTTCGCATATTTCCCAGTAGACTCGCGGCGTGCCATCGACTCGCGCCCGCTTCTTCGCCGCTGTCTTCGCGGTCTTCGTCGGCCTCATCCTGGTCGAGGCGTACTGGCTCCATTTCACCGAGGCGTTCTCCAACCGCGTCGCCGATTTCTTCCAGCGCGTCCAGGTCAAGGACCTGAAGGGCGATCCGGACATCGTCATCGTCGCGATCGACGAGCAGAGCATTACCGGCATGGCCGAGTACGCGGGGCGCTGGCCGTGGCCGCGGTCCGTCTACGGCGAAGTGGTCACGGCGATCTCGGCGCAGAAGCCGAGAGCGATCGTCTTCGACATCATGTTCGGGGAGCCGGACACCGATCGCCCGGAATCGGACCAGCATTTCAATCAGGTGCTGCGCGGTCTGGACAACGTCTACTTTCCGACCGCGCGACGCGACGTGGCAGGTGATCCGTTCGGCGTACCCATCGCCGACCTGGCGCCTGCCATCGGTGCCGTCCGCAATCCGCGCTCCGACAAGAGCGCGACCATCGATATCGTGCAGCCGGCCGCGCTCGCCACGCAGCACTGGCGGCTCGGACTGATCAACTTCGATCAGGATCGCGACGGCGTGGGCCGTCGCTACATCGTCTTCAAGTCCGCCTATGGCTGGCGCATTCCCTCGCTACCGGCGCGGGTCGGAGCCGATCTGGGCTGGCCGCTGCCCGATCTCGAATACATCGAGCTCGGCTGGCGCGGCGGCATCCAGGCACACAAGCAGGTTCCGTTCGTCGATCTGTACGTCGAACTCAACAGCGAGAAGAAGACGCGCCCGAAGGATGAGTTCCGCGACAAGATCGTCGTGATCGGCGCCACGGCCGTGGGGCTGGGTGACATTCGCGTCACCCCCGTCAGCAACACGCACCCTGGCGTGGAGATCCTGGCGACCGCGATCGACAACCTCAAGAACCACGCCTGGTTGCGGATGCCGCCGCCATGGTTCACGCCCGCGCTCAGTCTGGCACTGATCATCCTGCTGGGTGCCGTGTTCTGGAGCCGGCTCAACACGGTCCAGATCGGTTTCGCGCTGGTCGGTGCGACCGTCGTGCTGCTCGGGGCGAGCTATCTCGCCTTCGTCCAGCATGTCCGCATGCCGGTGATGACACCGCTGCTGTTCGGCTGGACCTTCTTCCTGGTGTGCGCGCTGCACGACTACCGTGACGAGCGACGGTCGCGCGAGTCGGCGATCCGCGAGTTCAGCCGCTTCGTCAACCCGCACGTGGTGAAGGAGATCATCGCCCAGGGCGGCTTGTCGCGCGCCGGCGAGAGCCGCGAGGTGACCATCTTGTTCTCCGACATCCGCGGGTTCACGACACTGTCGGAATCCCGCTCGCCGCAAGAGGTGGTGGGTCTGCTCAACCGCTATTTCTCGAAGCAGGTGGACGTCATCTTCCGCCACGGCGGTACTTTGGATAAGTTCATCGGCGACGCGATCATGGCCTGCTGGGGTGCTCCGATCGACGATCCCGAGCATGCGCAGCATGCGGTGGCGGCAGCGCTGGAGATGGCGGACACCCTGCAGGCCTTCAAGCGCGAGCTGGGCGAGGAGGATGCCGACTTCGACGTCGGCATCGGCATCAACTCCGGCCCGGCGGTGGTGGGTCTCATCGGTTCGGACGCACGGCGCGAGTACACCGCGATCGGCGATACGGTGAACCTGGCGAGCCGCATCGAAGGGCTGACGAAGGGCGTTGCCCGGATCCTGGTGTCCGAAGAGACCATGCGCCGCTGCGGGAATGCTTTTGGCTTCGCCGATCGTGGATCGTTTCCCGTGAAGGGTCGCGCGCAGGGCGTGCGGCTCTTCGAACCCTCCAGGAAATCGTCATGACCCGAACATGGACGTGGATGGCAGCCGGCCTGTTGCTGTGGTGCGCGGCGGCGCATGCACAGGAAACCGGCTACACGCTGCGCGAGACCGAGGTGAAGGCCAAGCCTTTCCTCGACGCGGAAAACGTCGGCAAGCTGCCGGAAAAGGCACAGGTCACCGTGGTGAGCCGCCAGGGCGGCTGGACCCAGATCCGTGCCGACAACAAGCTCGAAGGCTGGATCCGCCTGCTCAGCATGCGGCTGGGCAGCCCCGATCCGCAGAAGAAGCCGACGGCGGTCGCGACCGCGATCGGTTTCGGCAAGCAGCGCCCGGGCGGCGGACCGACCGTGACCACCGGCGTGCGCGGGTTCTCGGAAGAGGACCTGAAGGCCGCCAAACCGAATCCGGAAGAGGTGAAGAAGATGGAGACCTTCACCATCCCGCCCGCGGGCGCTGCCCAGTTCGCCGCTGCCGGCGGGCTCAACGCCCAGACCGTGTCTTACGTCGATGCCGACGGCAAGTTCGTGAAGGTGAAGAAATGAACGCGCGCCTCCTGCTGCACGTCGTCGTTCTTGCCGGCGCCATCGGCATCGTCGCGGGCTGCGCCGGCCCTCAAGGTCAGGTTTTCATGGACAACATCGGCGGCGTCGACGGCTTGATGAAGAATCTCAAGCAGGCCACCGGTACCATCAAGGAACCCGAAGAGATCGAGATGGGCCATGGCATCACCGAGACGCTGCTCGGTGCCCGGCCCATGGTCGATGACCCCGACCTGCAGCGTTACGTGAACTTCGTCGGTGCGTGGGTCGCGGCCCAGTCCGAGCGGCCACAGCTGCCCTGGCACTTCGCGGTCAACGACAGCGACCACGTCAATGCCTTCGCGGCACCCGGCGGCTACATCATCGTGACCAAGGGCATGATGAACTTGCTGCAGAACGAGGCCGAACTGGCCGGCGTGTTGGGCCATGAGATCGGTCACGTGGTCCGCAAGCATCACCTGAACGCGATCCGCAAGGGCGCCTACATGAACCTGCTCGGCGCGGGAGCGGCCGGCGCCACTGCGGGGTCGCACGGCGGCGAGTTGGTGAACGCGCTGGTCGGGCCGACCAAGGAACTGTATTCGCGCGGCCTCGACAAGGACGATGAGTTCGAAGCCGACCGCATCGGTCTCGTGCTGGCCACCCGGGCGGGTTACGACCCCTGGGGGCTCGCATCGTCGTTGCAGACGCTCGCCAAGATCAAACCGGACGACAAGTACATGGCGCTGCTGTTCAAGACCCACCCCAACCCGTCCGACCGGCTCGATCGGCTCGGCACCGCGATGGGGACGACGTTCGACACCTACGGCAACCGCCCGCAGAACGCCGATCGGTTCCAGCGCGCGGTCGCGAAGATCCGGACGGCGGCCCTGAACTGACCCTCCGGGTGCCGGAAAGCAAAACGCCCGCAGGCAGCGGGCGTTTTCGTTTGCGGCGTCAGGCCACGCTATTCGCGGCGATGGTTGCGCGGATCGTCATCCTCGTGCACGTACTCGATCTTGGTCGGGCCCGTGCCCTTCTCTTCCAGGATGACCGCGGTGCGCGCCCAGCCGTAGTAGGCCTTGCCCGTGGGCTTCTGGATGACGGCCCCGGCCTTGTACTCGTTCATGTCCTTCCAGTTGTAGCTTTCACCCTCGGCGCTCCAGAAGATGCCCTTGAGGATCGTCAGTTCACGATCGTCCGGGTAGCGCTGCGGGGCGATCTTCATGCCGGAAGGCATGCGCAGCCGGATGACGAACGGGCCCGGCTCGGCCGGGTTGCCGGACACCACGGCCACCTCGATGGGGCGGGCGAAGCCCGGCACGAACGACCACTTCAGATCTTCGTTGTTGACGGTTTCTGCAGCCAGGGCTGGGGCCGAGACGGCCATTCCCAGCGCGAGAGCGCCGAACAGGCGGGGGAGCTTGCGGATCATGGGTGAGTCTTCCTCGGAATCGTTGTCGCCGGCGTTGCTGGTCGGCAATAAGGTGACGGTACGGTTGCCTTCTGATTCTCTACTGACTCCGGCCGGGAAATCTGCCCGTTGGTTCCCGAAGCGACCGCAAGCATAGGTCGCTTCAAGGACTCAAATCCAGCGGCAACCAACCGCCGGATGCGGGGCGGTCAGGCCGCGCGCTTCTTCTGCTGGGCGGCCTGGGCGTGCATCTGGGCGTAGGCGCCGTGGGCGGCCGCCTCGGCCTCGCCCACGTGCACGTCGTGCCCCATGTCCTGCAGGACCGACCCGAGGGCCGAAAGGCACAGCATCACGTTGTCCGGACGGCAGGAGTAGCCCATGGTCCCGAAGCGCCAGATCTTGCCGGCGAGCGGGCCGAGGCCGGCGCCGATCTCGAGGCTGAACTCGGCCAGCAGGCGCTTGCGCACTTCCGCCTCGTTCACGCCTTCGGGGACGCGCACAGCATTCATCTGCGGCACGCGGTATTGTTCCTGCACCAGGTACTTGAGGCCCATCGCTTCCAGACCGGCCTTGAGCGCGGTGTGATGCCGGCGGTGGCGGGCCCAGCAATCCTCCAGGCCTTCCTCGCGGATCAGCAACAGCGCCTCGTGCAGCGCGAACAGCGAGTTGGTGGGGGCGGTGTGATGATAGGTGCGCGTGGTCGCGCCCCAGTAGCCCAGCAGCAGGTTCATGTCCATGAACCAGCTGTGGATCTTGTCCTTGCGTGCCTTCACGTGGTCGACCACGCGCTCCGAGAACGACACGGGGGAAAGTCCGGGCGTGCAGGAGAGGCACTTCTGGCTGCCGGAATAGATCGCGTCGACGCCCCATTCGTCCACCAGCACCGGCACGCCGGCGAGCGACGTCACGGCGTCGACGATGGTCATGGCACCGTGGCGGTGGGCCACTTCGACAATGGCCTTGGCGTCCGAGAGGCAACCCGTGGATGTCTCGGCGTGAACGAAGGCCACGACCTTGGCGTCAGGGTTCTGCTTCAGCGCATCCTCGACACGCTGGGGATCGACCGGCGTGCCCCACTCGTGTTCGAGCGTGACCGGCACGCCGCCGCAGCGCAGGACGTTCTCCAGCATGCGGCCGCCGAACACGCCGTTGATGCACACGATGACCTTGTCACCGGGGGCGACCATGTTCACGAAGCAGTACTCCATGCCCACGGAACCGGGGCCGGAGACCGGGAAGGTCAGCGGGTTCTTGGTCTGGTAGACGTAGCGCAGCAGCCCTTTCAGCTCTTCCATCATCTCGACGAAGATCGGGTCGAGGTAGCCGATCGCCGGCTGGCTCATGGTGGTCAGCACCCGCGGATGGATCTCGGTGGGGCCGGGGCCCATCAGGGTGCGCTGGGGCGGATGGAACGACTGGATGCGCTTCGACGGCAGGTACGGGTTCATGGTGTCGCTCCCTGGGATGACGGATCCGAAGAGGTTCTCATCCTCGCCGCGCGATTTCACCCGGATCGGGCGGCGATGGTTGGCCTCGTTCAATACCTCGAGGGCCGCGATCTGGCCCTCCGTGACCGCTTCGACCTCCATGGCCCAGCGCGCCGGCACGTAGCCGGATTTCACCCAGTTGCTGACGACGGCCCGGTCCAGCTTGAGCCGGCGGGCGACTTCGGCCTGGGTACCGAAATGTTCGACGAGGCGTTCGGCGCAGTTCATGGCAATGGAGTTCGAAACGAGCCGCGAGATTGCCCTATCAAAATGAATTTGACAAGCAACGCTGACGGCATCGGCTGCGCCGAACGGCTTCTATCTAGCGCGTCTTCAGCCCGGTCAGATTGAAGGCGATGGCACCGCCAGCCATCGCCGCCACGAAGATCCAGACTCGCATATCACCGAAGCCAGCGCTCACCAATGCCGGTCCGGGGCAGAAGCCGGACAGCCCCCAGCCGAACCCGAAAAGCAGGCTACCGGCTACCAGTTGCCAGGTGATGCCGCGGCTCGGTGGGACGTCGAAATGGTCGTCGAGCAACGGTTTCGTCGCCTTGCGTTGGCTCAGCCAGTAGGCGAGCCCGAACACGACGAGCGCCCCGCCCATCACGAACGCCAGGCTGGGATCCCACGCACCGGTCACGTCCAGGAAGCCGGTCACCTTGGACGGATTGGTCATCTGTGCCACGATCAGTCCGAGCGCGAACAGCGCGCCGCAAACGAACGCGAACAGGGTCTTGTTCACAGCAAGCCGCCCTGCCGCAGCGCGAACACGGCGATTGCGCCGGTCACCATGAAGCAGACGGTCGCGACGATGGACCGCGGCGACAGCCGTCCGATGCCGCAGACGCCATGGCCGCTGGTGCAGCCGTTGCCGAGCTGGGTGCCGTAGCCAACCAGCAATCCGGCCAGGAGCATCTGCCATGCACCGCCGTTCAGTTCGAAGGCGATGTGTTCGCCGAAGCCGAGCTTCGCGACCACGCCCACTATGAACAGCCCGGCGACAAACGCGAGGCGCCAGCCCCAATGGCCGCGGTCGAGGGTAAGCAGGCGTCCGAAGATGTTCGAGACGCCCGCGATGCGTCCGAGGCCCCACCAGGTCAGGGCGGCGGCCGCGCCTAGGATCGCGCCGCCGGCCAGCGCCGACCAGGGCGTGAAGTTCGCGATGGTCACGGGTTGCGGACGATGCGCAAAGGGATCGGTGCGGGTTCGGCCGGCTCCGGATCGAACGCCAGGTCGCCGTCCGGATTCGGTTGTCCGGTGGGCATCAGGTTGGCGAAGTCGTGCAACCTGCGGTCCGCGAGGTGCGACGGCACCACGTTCTGCAGCGCCCGGAACATGTTGTCGAGCCGACCGGGGTGTTGCTTCTCCCACGTCTGCAGCATCGCCTTCACCTGCTTGCGCTGCAGGGTTTCCTGCGAGCCGCAAAGGTCGCAGGGAATGATCGGAAACTGGCGGACGTCGGCCCACGCCGCCAGATCGGTCTCGCTGCAATAGGCGAGCGGCCGGATGACGACGTGCTTGCCGTCGTCCGAGATCAGCTTCGGCGGCATGCCCTTCAGCTTCGACCCGAAGAACATGTTGAGCAGTACGGTCTCGAGAATGTCGTCGCGGTGGTGGCCCAGGGCGATGCGCGTCGCCCCGAGCTCGGCGGCCACGCGGTAGAGCACACCGCGCCTCAGGCGCGAGCACAGTGAGCACATGGTCTTGCCCTCGGGCACCAGGCGCTTGACCGTGCTGTAGGTGTCCTGGACCTCGATCCGATAGGGCACGCCGAGGCTGTCGAGATAGCGCGGCAGCACGTCCTCCGGGAAACCCGGATGCCGCTGGTCCAGGTTCACCGCCACGATCTCGAACGGGACCGGCGCGTGGGCCTGCAGGTGCAGCAGGATGTCGAGCAGGCTGTAGCTGTCCTTGCCGCCGGACAGGCACACCATGACCTTGTCGCCGGCGCGGATCATGTCGAAATCGGCGATAGCCTCCCCCGCCAGGCGGCGCAACCGCTTGGCGAGCTTGTTGTTCTCGAAGGCCTGACGCCGGCTGTCGACCGTCGTGTTCACAAATGGATGCTCCGTCCGCCGTCCACGGCGATGATCTGTCCGGTGATGTAGGGCGCATCCTGCACCAGAAAGCGCACCGTACGTGCAACATCGTCCGGTTCGCCGGTCCGCTTGAGCAGCGTGGTGTTGACGATGCGCTGCCGCGCGAGGGCATCCGACCACGCCTCGTCCTCGGGCCACAGGATCGGCCCGGGGGCGACGCCGTTCACGCGCACTTCGGGCCCCAGCTCGCGGGCGAGCGACCGCGTAAGCGCGACCACCCCGCCTTTCGCCATGGAGTACACGGTGTAGTTCTTCATCGGCCGCTCGGCGTGGATGTCGGCGATGTTCACGATGCAACCCTCGGCCTTGCGCAGGTGCGGCGCGGCCGCCTGGGAGAGGAACAGCGGCAGCTTCAAGTTGGTGCCGACGATGTCGTCCCAATCTTCGTCGTTGATCTCGCCCACGGGCGTCGGATGGAAGCTGGAGGCGTTGTTGATCAGCACGTCGAGCCGCCGGAAGCGCTGTACCGTGTCGTGCACCACCGCCGGCAGATTGGCCAGGTTGAGCAGGTCGGCCTGCACCAGAGCCACCGAATCGGGACGGATCCCGTTCAGCTCGGCCTGCAGCGCTCGGGCATCGGTGGCCGAACTCCGATAGTGCACCATCAGGTTGGCCCCTTCGGCATGCAGCCGGCGGCAGATGGCCGCACCCACGCGCCGGGCGCCGCCCGTAATCAGCACGACCTTGTTTTGCATCGGACCACGACGCCGTAGTTAAATCGGGGACCGCGGATTCTACTTTACTGATCTCAACGCCCCCGATATTGGCTGCCGCTCCCGATCTGGTACCCGGCCCCGCCGCCGCGGCGCACAGTACCCTGCTTGCCGCGCGCATCGCCGCGGCGATCCAGGCCGCCGGCGGCTGGATCGGCTTCGATCGCTACATGGAACTCGCTCTGTATGAACCCGGGCTGGGCTACTACAACGGCGGTTCCACCAAGTTCGGCGGCGCCGGCGACTTCGTGACCGCACCGGAGATCTCGCCGCTGTTCGGGCGCACCCTCGCTCGGCAGGTCAGTCAGATCCTGAACGCGACCCGCGGCGAAGTCCTCGAACTGGGTGCGGGCACCGGCCAGCTTGCCGTGGATCTGCTCCGCGAACTGGAGCGCGCGGACAACCTGCCGAAGCGCTATTCGATCCTCGACGTGAGCGGCGAACTGCGCCGGCGCCAGCACGATCTTATTGCCGCGAAGCTGCCTCATCTGCTCGAGCGCGTCGTGTGGCTCGATGCGCTGCCGCCGGCGTTCGAAGGCGTGGTGATCGCCAACGAAGTGCTCGACGCCGTCCCCGTGAATCTCGTGCATTGGCGTGATGACGGCATCTTCGAGCGCGGCGTCGAGCGCCAGGGCCAGGGGTTCGGCTGGGCCGATCGTCCGCTCGCGCCCGGTCCGCTCGATGAAGTGGCGCGCGCGCTGCCGATCGATCCTCCGTTCGTGACCGAAGTCGGCATCCGCGGCAGCGCGCTGGTCTCTTCGCTCGCGGAACGCCTGCAGCACGGCGTGATGCTGATCGTCGACTACGGTTTCGGCAGCACCGAGTTCCATCATCCCCAGCGTTCGCGCGGTACGCTGATGTGCCACTACCGCCACCACGCGCACGACGATCCGTTCTTCCTGCCGGGCCTGCAGGACATCACCGCGCACGTGGACTTCACCGCCGTGGCGGGAGCAGGCGTGATGGGTGGGCTGGAAGTGCTGGGCTACACGACGCAGTCGCGCTTCCTCATCAACTGCGGCATCACCGATCTGCTGGCGGCGGAGAATCCGGAAGATGCCGGGCGCTACCTGCCGCAGTCGTCCCAGGCGCTGCGGTTGCTGAGCCCGGCGGAGATGGGCGAGCTGTTCAAGGTGCTGGCGCTGGGGCGGAGAGTCGAGGAGCCGCTGCTCGGGTTTCCGACCGGGGATTTGTCGCGGTTGTTGTAGGGCGTGTTTTACCGCGGTGAACGCCTTTGACTTACCTCACTCCATGACCACAGCGCTTCGCACCCCCGACGACCGCTTCGTCGATCTTCCGGGCTTCGACTACGAGCCCCACTACCGCGAGTTCTACGGCCTCCGCATGCACTACATCGATGTCGGACCCGCCGACGCGAAGGACGTGTTTCTCTGTCTCCACGGCGAGCCCACCTGGAGCTATCTGTACCGCCGCATGATCCCCGTGTTCGCGACCGCGGGACATCGTATCGTCGCGCCCGACCTGTTCGGCTTCGGCCGCTCCGACAAACCGGTGGACGATGGCTGGTACGCGTTCGACACCCATCGCCGCTCGCTGGTCGCCTTCATCGAGGTATTGAATCTGAAAGGTGTCACCCTCGTGTGCCAGGACTGGGGTGGGCTCCTCGGGCTCACGCTGCCCATGGACATGCCCGACCGCTTCGCGCGACTGCTGGTGATGAACACGACCCTGGGCACCGGCGATGTGCCGCTCACCGACGGCTTCAAGGCGTGGCGGCAATGGGTCGCGAACAATCCCGATCTCGATTGCGGCAAGCTGCTCGCACGCGCGTGTCCGCACCTGACGCTGGCCGAAGCTGCAGCGTATTCGGCGCCCTATCCGGATCGCAGCTACAAGGCCGGCGCGCGACGCTTTCCGCAACTGGTGCCGGATCGTCCCGATGCGCCCGGTGCGGAGCTCTCGCGGCGTGCCCGCGACTGGTGGCGCACGCAGTGGCGCGGACAGAGCTTCATGGCGATCGGCATGACCGATCCGGTGCTCGGACCCACGGTCATGGACGCGCTCCGCGCCGACATCCGCGGTTGCCCGCCGCCCATGCGGGTGGCCGAAGGCGGTCACTTCCTCCAAGAGTGGGGCGCGCCCGTGGCCACGGCGGCGCTGGCGCACTTCGCCGCCGGCTGATTCATGACGAACCCCATACCTCGCGCGCCGTTTCCACCACGAGCCGGAGCTTGATCGCCTGCGATTCCTGCGCGATCTCGTTGCCGTGCACGGTGCTCGAGAAGCCGCACTGCGGTGACAGACAGAGCTGTTCGAGCGGGACCAGCTTCGCCGCTTCGTCGATGCGCCGCTTCAGCTCGTCCGTCGATTCCAGCGTGCCCACCTTCGTAGACACGAGACCGAGGACGACGATCTTGTCCTTCGGGACGAAGCGCAGCGGCGCGAAGGTACCGGAACGCGCGTCGTCGTATTCCAGGAAGTAGCCGTCCACCGCGAGTTCGTTGAACAGGACTTCCGCCACCGGTTCGTAGCCGCCTTCCGCCACCCACGCGCTCTGGAAGTTGCCGCGGCACAGGTGCACGCACACCGTCATGCCGGCCGGCCGATCGGCGATGGCCGAATTGATGAGGCGCGCATAGCGCCGCGGCAGTTCGTCCGGATCGTCGCCGCGTTGGCGCGCGCCCTCGCGCATCTTCGCGTCGCACAGGTACGCCAGGTTGGTGTCGTCGAGCTGCACGTAGGTGCAGCCCGCCTCGCCGAGTTGTTTCAGTTCGGCGCGATAACACGCGGCCACATCGTCGTAGAACGCTTCGAGGTCGGGATAGGCGTCCTTGGCTATGGCGCCGCGGCCGCCACGGAAGTGCAGCATCGTGGGGGAAGGAATGGTCACCTTCGGCGTGCGTTGCGTGACCGATCGCAGGAACCGGAAGTCCTCCGTCTGGATCGGCTTCACGTGCCGCAGTTTCCGCGTGACGTGCATCACCGGAGGTGCGAAATTGACCTCGGTGCCCAGCGCGTTGCGGAAGCTGACGGCGATGCCGCCGCGAGTCTCTACGCCTTCCAGCTGCTCGAGGAAATCCACGTGGAAATAGGTGCGCCGGAACTCGCCGTCGGTGATGCCGGTAAGACCCAGATCCTCCTGGAAGCGCACGATGTCGCGGATCGCACGATCTTCGGCTGCGCGCAACTCCGGCGGCGTCAGCGTTCCGGCGCGCAGGCGCTCGCGCGCTTCGAGCAGCGCTTGCGGTCGCAGGAAGCTGCCGACGTGATCGGCCCGGAACGGCGGTATCTTGCGCTGCGTCATGACGGTCCCCCGAAGATGGTGCCGCATTCTCTCGCAAGTTCACGGTCGCCACCGGTGTGCGTGCAATAATCGCCCGAAACCCAATCCGGCGACCACGAGCGCCGGCCTCGAGGAGGAGAGCGTTCATGTCGGGAAGACTGTGGGGCGCGCTGTCGCTCGCCGTCGCGGCGATCGTTTCCGCTGGTGCCGCGGCACAGGACGTGGTGAAGGTCGGCATGATCGCCGAGATGAGCGGCCCCTTTGCCGAAACCGGCCGGCAGATGGTGAACGGCGCGAAGGCCTATCAGAAGGTCTTTGGTGAGACCGTCGGCGGCCGCAGGGTGGAACTGATCGTCCGCGATTCCACCGGTCCCGCGCCCGAGGTGGCGAAGCGCCTCGCGCAGGAACTGCTGGTCAACGACAAGGTGGATTTCTTGGCGGGCTTCGGGTTGACGCCCAACGCGCTGGCGGTGGCGCCGCTCGCCACCGAAACGAAGCGACCGATGATCGTGATGAACGCCGCGACGTCGGTGATTACGCAGAAGTCGCCCTACATCGCGCGGGTGTCGTTCACCCTGGCGCAGGTGGCCGCACCGCTCGGCACGTGGGCCGCGAAGAACGGTATCGCGAAGGTCTACACGCTCGTGGCCGACTACGGCCCGGGGATCGACGCCGAGGTCGCATTCAAGAAGACGTTCGTCGCCGGCGGCGGCGAGATCGTGGGCGAGGTCCGCACCCCGTTGCGCAACGTCGAGTTCGCGCCTTACCTGCAGCGCATCAAGGATGCGCGTCCCCAGGCGGTGTTCATCTTCCTGCCGGTGGGCGAACAGCCGGTGGCCTTCATGAAGGGCTTCGCGGAGCGCGAGCTCGACAAGGCCGGCATCCGCGTGATCGCCACCGGCGACGTCACCGAGGACGGCCAGCTCGAAGCCATGGGCGAGACGCCGCTCGGCGTGGTGACCACCCATCACTATTCCGCGGCGCACGACAGCGCACAGAACCGCACGTTCCTGAAGGCGTTCGCGGACGTGGCGGGGCCGGACTTCAAGCCGAACTTCATGGCTGTCGGTGCCTGGGACGGCATGGCCGCCATCTACGAGGCGATCCGCCGCAACGGCAGCGGCCCCATCGACGGGGATCGTGTGCTCGCGGCGTTGAAAGGTCTCAAGATCGACAGCCCGCGCGGTCCCATCATGATCGATCCGGAGACCCGCGACGTGGTGCAGACCGTGTATGTGCGCCGCGTGCAGAAGCGCGGCGGCCGCATCTACAACGTCGAGTTCGAGCAGATTCCCAACGTGAAGGACCCCGGCAAATAGTGGTACCCGCGACCGCATATCCGACGGCCTGATGGCGAGTCTGCTCGGAGTCCTGTTCGACGGGCTCGCCTACGGGATGTTGCTGTTCCTGGTGAGCGTCGGTCTGTCGGTGACGCTCGGGCTGATGAACTTCGTCAATCTGGCTCACGGGGCCTTCGCCATGCTGGGTGGCTACGTATGCGTGGTGCTGATGCAGCGCTGGGGTGTCCCGTTCCTCGCGGCCTTGCCGCTGGCGTTCTTCGCGTCGGCCGTGGCGGGTGTGGTACTGGAGCGGTTGCTGTATCGGCACTTCTACCGCCGCAGCCACCTCGATCAGGTGCTGCTCACCATCGGCCTCGTCTTCGTGGCGATCGCGATCGCCACCTGGCTGTTCGGGTCGCAGCAACAACCGCTCCGATTGCCTCCGATCCTGTCCGGGCAATGGACGCTGGTGGGGGTGGATCTCAACGTCTATCGCTGCTTCCTGCTGGCGGTGGGCGCTGTGCTGGCCTTCGTGCTGACGGTCGTGCTGGAACGGACACGATTCGGCGCCGCGGTGCGCGCATCGGTGGACGACGCGCGTGTGGCTGAGGCGCTCGGTATCCGTGTATCGCTGGTATTCCAGCTCACGTTCGCCGTCGGCTGCGGGCTTGCAGGGCTCGGAGGCGCACTGGGCATCGAAGTCCTCGGTCTCGATCCGACGTTTCCGCTCAAGTACATCGTCTACTTCCTGCTCGTGGTGGCGGTGGGCGGGACCGGCAGCCTGAAGGGCCCGCTGCTGGCGGCATTGCTGCTGGGAGTCGCCGACGTCGCCGGCAAGTACTACCTGCCGCAGGTGGGTGCGTTCATCCTGTACGCGATCATGGTGCTGTTGCTGATTGCGCGGCCGCAGGGCCTGGTGGCGCGCGCGTGAGATCGGCGTTCCGTTGGCTGGAGGTCGCATTCTGGCTCGTGCTCGTCGCCGGTTATGTGCTGTGGCCCGGCACGCTGCCGCTCGCGAGCCAGGTGCTGATCGCGGGACTGTTCGCGCTCTCCTACGACCTCGTGCTCGGCTACGCGGGCATCCTGTCGCTGGGTCACGCCGCCTACTTCGGCGTCGGCGCCTACACGGCCGGATTGCTCGCGGCGCACGGCTGGGGCGAACCCATCTCCGGACTGGTGGTGGCCGGTCTCGCCGCTGCCCTCGTGGGGTTGATCACCAGTCCACTGGTGGTTCGGGGTACCGACCTCACGCGGTTGATGATCACGACCGGTCTCGGACTGCTGTTGTTCGAACTCGCCAATCGTCTCGGTGCGATCACGGGTGGCGTGGACGGACTGCAGGGGGTGGAGATGCAGCCGTTGCTGGGCTCGCTGCGGTTCGACATCTACGGCCGTACCGCCTACGGCTACGTCCTCGTCGTCGTGTTCGTTCTGTTCCTGGCGGCACGGCGGCTGGTGCGGTCCCCCTACGGGCTGAGCCTGCGCGGCATTCGCGCCAACCCCGGGCGTATGCGGGCCATCGGTTGCCGCGTTGATTTGCATCTCGCGGCAATCTACACGTTCGCAGCGGCATACGCCGGCGTAGCCGGCGCGCTGCTCACGCAGACCACCCAGTTCGTCGGGCTCGACGTGCTGTCGTTCGGTCGCTCCGCCGAACTGCTGGTCATGCTGATCGTCGGGGGCGCCGGGCTGCTCTACGGCGGATTCGTCGGGGCTGCCGTATTCATGATCGTGCATCACGTCCTGTCGTCGCTCGATCCGGTGTACTGGCAGTTCTGGCTCGGGGTGTGCCTGATCGCCATCGTGCTGCTGGGGCGCGACGGCATTCTCGGCATGGGCCGTCGGTTGCTCGCGCCGCGGCGGCGCGGCCCTGCCCCGCCGTCGGCATCGTGAACGTCGTCCTCCGTACCGAAGGGCTGGGCCAGCGCTACGGCGACTTCCAGGCGCTGGATGGGGTCTCGCTGGCGCTGCCACGCGGTGCGCGGCACGCCGTCATCGGGCCGAACGGCGCCGGCAAGACCACGCTCATCAACGCGCTGACCGGAACGGTGCGACCCAGCGCCGGCGAGGTGTACGTGGAGAGCGAGCGCGTGACAGCGTTGCGGCCCGAGCAGAGGGTGAGGCGCGGCCTGGTGCGGACGTTCCAGATCAACAACCTGTTCCCCGATCTCACGGTGCTGGAGTCGGTGCTGCTCGCTGTCTGCCAGCACACCGGCGCGGCGCTGGATGCCTGGCGAGCGCTCGACGCACGCCGGGCCGAGATCGAGTCGGCGCGCCGGATCCTGCGACTGCTGAAAATGGAGGCTGCCGAGCATGAGCGGACGCGCGATCTCGCCTATGGCGAGCAACGGCTGCTGGAGATCGCGCTGGCGCTCGCCTGCAAGCCGCGCATCCTGCTGCTCGACGAACCGGCGGCCGGCGTGCCGCGGCGCGAGAGCGTCGCGCTGTTCGAAGCGATCGCGGGTCTGCCCGGAGACCTTACCGTGCTGTTCATCGAACACGACATGGATCTCGTCTTCCGCTTCGCTCAGCGCATCACCGTGCTGGTGGCCGGTGCAGTCCTGACCGAAGGCACGCCGCAGGAGATCGCGACCGATGCACGGGTGAAGCAGGTGTATCTGGGTCGCGCCGCATGAACGGCGCGGTGCTGGAAGCGGAGCTCGTCACCGCCGGATACGGCGACGCGATCGTGCTGGAAGATGTTTCACTCGTTGTTCCGCGCAACGGTCTTGCGTTACTCGGGCGCAACGGCGCCGGCAAGTCGACCCTGATCGCATCGCTGTTGGGCCTTGCCCGTCTGCGCGCCGGCACGGTGCACTTCAATGGACACGATGTCACGCGATGGTCACCGCAACGGCGGGCGCACGCCGGTATCGCATGGGTGCCGCAGGAGCGGGGCATCTTTCCATCGCTTACGGTGACCGAGAACCTGACCGTGGTGGGCCGCCCGGGATCGTGGACGGTGGGACGGGTCCACGACCTGTTCCCCCGCCTCGCCGAGCGGCAGCGCCATCGCGGCGGTCAGCTCTCCGGCGGCGAGCAGCAGATGCTGGCCATCGGCCGCGCGCTGATGCTGAATCCGAAGGTGCTGCTGCTCGACGAACCGTTCGAAGGCCTTGCCCCCATCGTTGTGGACGAACTGGAGGACGCGATCCGGCGCCTGGTCGCGGAGGACGTCGCGATCCTGCTGGTGGAGCAGCACGTCGAGAAGGCGCTTGCACTGACTGCGCATGCTGCAGTGCTGGATCGCGGCCGCCTCGTCTGGCAGGGCGACAGCAGCGCACTGGCTGCGGATGCCGATCGCATCGCCACGCTGATGGGCTTTGCCGCGGCCTGAGACGCTATGATGCGGATCGACCCGAACTGACAGCGCCTCCGGCGCTTCCTGATCGATGTACATCCACATCCTCGGCATCTGCGGCACCTTCATGGGCGGCATCGCGGTGATCGCGAAACAGGCCGGCCACCGCGTGACGGGCTGCGATGCCAACGTCTATCCGCCGATGAGCACCCAGCTCGAGGCCCAGGGCATCGAGCTCACCGAAGGCTTCGGTCCCGAGCAGGCCGACATCGGCTGTGACCTGTTCGTGATCGGCAACGTGGTCTCGCGCGGCAATCCGCTGATGGAGGAGATCCTCGACCGCGGGTTGCCCTACGTCTCCGGGCCGCAATGGCTGGCCGAGACCGTCCTGCGCAGCAAATGGGTACTCGCCGTGGCCGGCACCCATGGCAAGACCACGACGACGTCGATGCTCGCGTGGGTTCTCGAGTACGCCAAGCTGAATCCCGGCTTCCTGATCGGCGGGGTACCGCTCGATTTCGGTGAGTCGGCGCGCACGACCGACGATCCGTTCTTCGTGATCGAGGCCGACGAGTACGACACCGCCTTCTTCGACAAGCGCTCCAAGTTCGTGCACTACCGCCCGCGCACCGCGATCCTCAACAATCTCGAATTCGATCACGCGGACATCTTTCCCGATCTCGCGGCCATCGAGACCCAGTTCCACCACCTCGTGCGCACCGTTCCCGGCAACGGCCTGATCGTCGCGAACGGGATCGAGGACAGCATGGACCGCGTGCTGGCGCGCGGCTGCTGGACCCCGGTCGAACGCTTCGGCGTGGATGTCGGCTGGCAGGCGGCGGCTCCCGACGCCGATGGTGCGTTCGACGTGCTGCATGCCGGAACCCGGCTCGGTCGTGTGCGCTGGGATCAGCTCGGCGCCCACAACCGCATGAACGCACTCGCGACGATCGCTGCCGCACGCCACGTGGGTGTGCCGGTCGAGGTGGCCATCGAAGCGCTCGGCGCCTTCAAGGGCGTGAAGCGGCGCATGGAGGTGCGTGGCGTGGTCGGCGGCGTCACCGTCTACGACGATTTCGCCCACCATCCGACCGCCGTCGAGACCACCATCGCCGGTCTGCGGCGCAAGGTGGGCAAGGCCCGCATTCTCGCCGTGCTCGAACCGCGCTCCAACACGATGAAGCTGGGCGTCATGAAGGCGCAACTGCCCGGCAGCCTGGCGGACGCCGAGAAGGTGTTCTGCTACGCCGGCGGGCTGGGATGGGATGCGGCAGAAGCGCTGAAGCCACTCGGTCCCAAGGCGCAGACTTTCGTGGACCTCGGGCAACTCGTCGAGGCAATCGCCGCGGAAGCGAAGTCCGGCGATCACGTGTTGATCATGAGCAACGGAGGTTTCGGCGGTATCCACGGCAAGCTGCTCGAACGTCTCGGCCTGAGATGACGCCCCCCCGCTGGGCTTTCGGCCCTTTTCCCCCAGGGGGCCAGCCCGCTTGGGGCTGCCCGGCGCGTGCTGTGGCTGAGTATGCCTACCGGCTGATCAACGTCTTCGCGCACGATCGCGCGCTGTCGGGCAACCCGCTGTGCGTCTTCGAGGACGGACGCGGCCTGACCGACGCCGACATGCTGGCGCTCGCGCTCCAGTTCAATCTGTCCGAGACCACATTCGTGCTGCCCTCCACGCGTGCCGACGCCGGTGTGCGCATTTTCACGCCCAACGGCGAGCTGCCGTTCGCGGGGCATCCGACGCTGGGGACTGCCGCCGTGGTGCGCGAGCTGAAGCGTACCGGTGACCGGCTCGCGTTGGACATGCAGGCCGGCATCATTCCGGTCGAGCGGGCCGGCGACTCGTTCACGCTGCAGGCGAACGCTCCTCAGTGGCGAGCGCCCGAGGCAGCACGGCAGGACCTCGCTCGGATGTTGGGCCTTGATGCGGGCGACATCGGTGAAGCGCCGCTGTGGATCAACACCGGCATGGAGCAGTTGCTGGTGCCGCTTGCGTCGGAGGAAGCGGTGCGTCGCGCCGCGCCCGTGCCGGAACTCGCCAAGCGCTGGGCCAATCACCGCGGCATGGTGAAGATCTACGTCTGGTTCGAACGCCACGACGGGTCGGTCGCCACCCGGTTCTTCTTCGAGAAGCAGCCCGGCGTGATCATGGAAGATCCGGGCACCGGTTCGGCGTGTGCCAATCTCGGCGGCTGGTTGATCGCGACGCAGCGCGCGTTGCCGGCGCGCCTCGCGGTGCATCAGGGCGATCATCTCGGTCGTGCCTGCCGACTTGGGCTCCACGTGGATGCCGATCGGATCATCCGGGTGAGCGGCCGCGTGTTGGATATCGGGCGCGGCACGATCACACTCTGATCGCGACACGTTCCGGTTCGCGTACCACCGTAGTACGCTCGCGGCGCGGCTTCTCACCCAGACAGGTGCCCCATGATTCCGTTGATCCTAGGTCTCGTCCTGTTCCTCGGCATGCATTCGGTGCGCATCTTCGCGGACGACTGGCGTACAAGGCAGCGCGCGAAACTGGGGGAAGGCGCCTGGAAGGGTCTCTACTCGGTCGTGTCCGTCGTCGGCTTCGTGCTGATCGTGTGGGGTTACAGCCTCGCGCGGGCGCAACCGATACCGATCTGGGAGCCACCGATCTGGACCCGCCACGTGGCCGCGCTGCTGACGCTGCTGGCGTTCGTGCTGCTCGCGGCCGCCTACGTACCGCGCAACGCCATCAAGGCGAAGGTACATCACCCGATGGTGGCGGGCGTAAAGGTGTGGGCGTTGGCGCACCTGCTCGCGAACGGGACGCTGGCCGACATCGTGCTGTTCGGCGCTTTCCTCGTCTGGGCCGTGCTGGCGTTCAAGTCCATGCGGCAGCGGGACCGGGCGGAGGGCAAGACCTATCTGCCGGGGCAGGGCGGCGCGACGGCGATCGCCGTGGTCGTGGGCGCAGCGGCGTGGGCGGTGTTCGCGTTCTGGCTGCACGCGTGGTGGATCGGGGTGGCGCCTTTTGGTAGGTGAGTGCGGTAGACCGTTCAAGTTTTTCCGTGCCCCGGCACCCACAACTTCTTCGGCAGCAGGCAATGGATGCTCCGTGCTCCCGGCTCCACGCGACCTATCCGCGCATCCATCGCCAGGCTCGCCAGTGAATAGGCGTCGAGCGCGCTCAGCTGCTTGCGCTCCTGCAATGCCACGATCATCTGCATCGCCGCGTCGTTCATCGCGGTCTGCAGGCTGCGATCGGTCACATGGGTGATGAAGTTGGTCCGCATCTCCTGCGTGGGGCGATCGGGTAGCGGCTTGCCCGGCCGCTTGGGCAGCATGCAGTACACGCCCTTCACCTGGTTCACTACTTCCGACACGCGGCAGTCGCCGTAGCTCGCCATGAACTTGCGTGCCGCGGTTGTGCTGAGGCCGCGGGCTTCGGACAGGAACTTGAGCGTTTCTTCCTCGAGCACGTCGAGGGCCTTGTCGAGATCGCGGTCGTAGCCCACGGTGATCCAGTGGGTCGGCGTCTCGATCCGCGGCCAGGCGATGGGGTGGCCCTTGACCACCCCGATGGTCATGTTGAGTTCGTTGAAGGCGGTCTCGATCGCGGTCAGGTTGATCTCGCCGTTGCCCTGGGCTGCGTGCGAGTCGCCCGACCACAGCAACGCCCCATCCACGAACACGGGCAGATACAGCGTCGTGCCCTCCACCAGCTCGCGCACGTCCATGTTGCCGCCGAACGGTCCGGGCGGAACGGTGCTGAACTTGCCGCTATCGGCGCGAGCCACGCCGACGATGCCGGGGAACGGTCGCACCGGCAGTTCGATGCCCGGCAGGAACTCGGTCACACCGCGGTGCATGTCGAGGAAGAAGTACTTCACCTGGGGCTCACGGAAGACGTCCGGGAACTGACCCAGCTTCAGTTCGCCCGGCAGATTCCAGTTCGCGCCATAGGCGCGCGGGACGATGCGGTTCATGCGGATCTTCAGCACGTCGCCGGGCATGGCACCCTCGACGAACACCGGCCCCGTGATGGTGTGGGGACCGCGACCCGGGTGGGCCACGCGCAGGCGCGTGATCTCGTCCACCGGTACGCCCGGCAGCACCTGGTTCATGGAGGCCATCATGGTCTCCATGACCAGCGTGTCGCCCGAGCGGATGCGGGCGCGCGGTTCCTCGCTGTTGTCGAACCAGCCCCATTGCACCGTCTCGGTGGTGGCCGGCAGCAGGTAGACCCCGCCCTGGTACTGGCCGATGTGGCCCGCGGCCAGCGCTGCGATCTCGGGACGTTCGTTGGTTTCGGCGTGGGCGCTGGGCATCATGGGCAGGGTCGCGGCGGCGGCGGCACCGGCGAGAAAATCGCGGCGGTTGGGCATGGCGGGGTCTCGATCATGGTGAGCGGCAAGGATGATAGGGTAAGCAAACCAGTTTCCATGCACCGAACAGAAGCTCCAAACGCGGGGGACGCGGAGGACGCGGGGAAAACCGAACCCGACGTTCCTGGGTTTTGCCTTTCCCTCGCGTCCTCCGCGTCCCCCGCGTTGAGCGCTTTAGTAGTCAGTCCCTTCCCAAGACATGTACCTCTACATCCACGGCTTCAACAGCGCGCCGGCGTCCATCAAGGCGCAGCAACTGCACGCGCGTCTCGCCGCACTGGGCCGCGGAGACGAGTTCGCCTGCCCGGCGCTGTCCCACTGGCCGCGCGAAGCCATGCACCAGCTCGAGGCGTCGATCGACGGTCATGATCCATCATCGGTCACGCTGGTCGGCAGCTCCCTCGGTGGTTTCTACGGCACTTCGCTCGCGGAACGCCACGGATGTCGTTGCGTACTGGTCAATCCGGCCGTCGACCCGCACGTGGGTCTCGAAGCCTATCTCGGCCCGCAACGCAACCTGTACACCGGCGCGGCCTATGAGCTCACGTCGGAGCACCTGACCCAGATGGCGGCCTATCACGTCGCGGTGCCGACCCGACCCGAGCGTTACTACCTGATGGTGACCACCGGCGACGAGGTGCTCGACTACCGGATCGCCGTCGCGAAGTACGCAGGCGCCCGGCAGCTCGTGGTACCGGGTTCCGATCACGGTTTCGCCGAGTTCGAGCGGTACCTGGACTCCGTGCTGGCCTTCGGCGACGGGGGATGCTGACCCGGCGGCTATAATCGCGCCCCTTTCGTCCCGGGTTTCCCGACGTGAACGTGTTCTACGAGGAGGACGGCGCCTTCAAGGTGGGTGCCGTGCTCGCCGACAACAATACCTCGCTGCAGGTCGAGGCCGCCCACGGCAAGCGCAGCAAGATCAAGGCGAACGCCGTGGTGCTGCGCTTCGAGCAGCCGGGCCTCGCGCCGTTCCTCGACAGCGCGCAGAAGGTCGCGGACGAGCTCGACGCCAATTTCCTGTGGGAAGTGGCGCCGCAGGACGAGTTCGAGTTCGGCACGCTCGCCAGGGACTATTTCGGGCACGAGCCCTCGCCGCCGGAATCGGCCGGCCTGCTGATGCGGCTGCACGGCTCGCCCATGCACTTCTACAAGAAGGGCAAGGGCCGCTACCGGGCCGCACCGGCCGATGCGCTCAAGGCGGCGCTCGCCAGTGTCGAACGCAAGCGACAGCAGGCGGCCGCACAGGCCGAATACGTGGCGGCGCTCACCCGGTTCGAGCTGCCGGAGGCCTTCCGCGGCAAGCTCGATGAACTGCTGTACGAACCCGACAAGGGTTCGATCGAGTTCAAGGCGCTCGACGCCGCCTGCAGTGCCACGGGACTTGCAGTGCCGCATCTGTTCGAGCGCTGCGGCGCGATCCCGTCCACCCACGACTACCACCTGAAGCGCTTCCTGCGTGAACACTTTCCGCACGGCACGGGCTTCGGGCCCGCGGAGTTCGGCGAAGCGTTCGACGCCCTGCCGCTGGCCGACGTGCGCGCGTTCAGCATCGACGACACGACCACCACCGAGATCGACGACGCATTGTCGGTGACGCCGCTGCCTGACGGTGGCTGGAGGATCGGCATCCACATCGCCGCGCCGGCGCTCGGCATCGACGTCGGCGGTGCGCTCGATCAGGCGGCGGCGCGGCGGTTGTCCACCGTCTACATGCCCGGTCGCAAGATCACCATGCTGCCCGACCCCGTCATCGACCGGTTCACGCTGTCGGAAGGCGCCGAGCGTCCGGTGCTGTCGCTCTACGCGCTGATCGACGCCGATCTGAAGCCAGTGGGTTTCGACACTCGCATCGAGCGCGTCGCGATCGCAGCCAACCTGCGACACGACACGCTGGAAGGCCAGTTCAACGAGACCACGCTGGCCGCCGGCGCCACGGATTTTCCGTGGGGCGCCGAACTGGCCTTGCTCTGGCGCTACGCCACGGCCCTCGAAGCAGCCCGCGGCAAGGCCGACAACGGCCCCGACCGCCAGGACTACAACTTCTACGTGGATGACGACCGCATTCGCATCGTCGAACGCAAGCGCGGATCGCCCATGGACAAGCTGGTGGCGGAGATGATGATCCTCGCCAACTCGGAATGGGGCCGGCAGCTCGCCGACGCCGACGTGCCCGGGATCTACCGGGTGCAGGGTGGCGGCAAGGTGCGGATGTCCACCGTGCCGGCGCCGCACGAAGGCCTGGGCGTCGCGCAATACGCGTGGTCCAGCTCACCGCTGCGCCGCTACGTCGATCTGGTGAACCAGCGCCAGATCATCGCCCTGACGCGCGGCGAAGCCCCGCCCTACCGCAAGGGCGGTGATGAACTGGTCATCGCCATGCGCGACTTCGAACTCGCCTACGACGCCTACGCCGAGTTCCAGCGCGGCATGGAGCGTTACTGGTGCCTGCGCTGGATCCTGCAGGAGCAGGCTCAGCACACGCGTGCCAGCGTCGTGCGCGAGAGTCTGGTGCGCATCGACCGCATTCCGCTCTACCTGCGCACCCCGTCCCTGCCCGACCTGCCGGTGGGGTCGCCGGTGGACGTGGAACTGTCCGCCATCGATCTGCTTACCCTGGAGTGCGATTGCCGGTTCGTGGGCAAGGTGACGGACTCTCCCTGAGTGCCGGCGCGCTCGCATACAATCGGTGCGTGCGTCTTCCTCCCGCTCCACGGTGTCTGCGAAAGCCATCTCCCCGGCGCCGCTGAACTTCGACGACCTGGTACCGCCCAACGCCGGCAACCAGATCCTGCCGGTGGCGATCGCGCTCTCGCTCGTGGCGCACGCGACCCTGCTGCTCATCAAGTTCGTGCCGCCCGATGCCCGTTGGCTGGAGAACCTGACGGCACCCATGGAAGTGGTGCTGGTCAACAGCAAGTCGGCCCAGAAGTCGCGCAGGCCCGATGCGCTGGCGCAGGCCGACCTCGACGGCGGCGGCAATACCGAGGAAGATCGGCGCGCCAAGACCAACCTGCCGGCCATCGCGGCCAGCACGACCAGCGAGATGTCGGTGGCGGCGCGGCGCATCGAGCAGCTCGAGGCCGATGTGCAGCGCATGCTGGCCCAACTCCAGTCCGACTACCGGACCGAACTGCCGGTGGACAATCCGAAGCGCCCCCAGGATCGCGCCGAGGGTCGCGATCCGGCGGAGGTGGATCAGCGCAAGCTCGAGATCCAGAAACTCGAGGCGCAGATCGCGCGGCAGATGGATCAGTACCAGAAGCTCCCCAAGCGCAAGTTCATCGGTGCGCGCACCGAAGGCGTGGTCTACGCGCAGTACGTGGACGAGTGGCGCCAGAAGATCGAGCGCGTCGGCACCCGCAATTTCCCCGAGGAGGCCAAGCGCCAGGGCATCTTCGGAACGCTGCTGCTCACCGTCTCGATCCGCGCCGACGGATCGGTGGAGAAGGTGGAGATCGAGCGTTCTTCCGGCCATCCCGTGCTCGACCGCGCCGCGCGGCGCGTGGTGGAACTGGCCTCGCCGTTCGCGCCTTTCCCGCCGGCGATCCGCAAGGAGTTCGACATCCTCTCGGTGACGCGCAGCTGGTCGTTCACCCGCGCCGAAGCGCTGGTGAGCGAATGACGGACGGCACTCCATCATGACCGACCGTTACGCCGTCATCGGCAACCCGATCGCGCACAGCAAGTCGCCGGTGATCCATGCCGAGTTCGCGCGGCAGACCGGGCAGGACATCTCCTACGAATGCATCCTCGCCCCGGTGGACGGATTTCGGGCGGCCGTCGACACCTTTCGCGCCGAGGGCGGTCAGGGTCTCAGCGTGACCTTGCCGTTCAAGCTCGAAGCCTGCGCGTACGCAACGCAGCTGTCCGACCGGGCGCAAGCCGCCGGTGCCGTCAATCAGCTCAAGTTCGAGGGCACCGACGCCTTCGGCGACAACACCGACGGTGCGGGCCTGGTGCGCGATCTGCAATCCAATCAGCGCGTGCACCTGGCCGGCCGGCGCATCCTGCTGGTGGGTGCCGGCGGTGCCGCCCAGGGCGCGATCGTGCCGCTCCTGGAGTGTCATCCGGCAGTGCTCGTGGTCGCCAACCGGACCGTGGCCAAGGCGCAGGCGCTCGCGACGCGCTTTGCGGCGCGCGGCCCGATCCGAGCGGCGACGTTCGAAGAGCTGGATTCGCGGTTCGACGTGATCCTCAATGCCACGGCGGCCAGCATCGGCGGCGAATGTCCGCCGCTGCCCGAGGCGGTGTACGAGGATTGTTCCCTGGCCTACGAGATGATGTACGGGCGCGGGCAGACGCTGTTCATGGAACAGGCATTGGCTGCCGGCGCGGCGCGGGTGGCCGACGGTCTCGGCATGCTGGTGGAACAGGCCGCTGAGGCGTTCGAACTGTGGCGCGGCGTGCGGCCCGAAACCGCGCCGGTGCTCGCGCTGCTGCGCAGCCAGTTGTGACGCGGGGCGGCGCGCCGTCGTGCTGAAAGCTGTGGGCAAAGGCGTGTGGCACGCATGCCTGATCCTGGCCGTCATCGTCGTGCTCTACCAGCTCTGGATGTTCGCCTGCATCGTGTGGTGGGTGAAGTTCAACCCGTCGTCCTCGAGCTTCATGGACGATCGGCTCGAGGTCATGCAGTCGAAGAATCCGGACGCGGAACTCAAGCACACGTGGGTGCCCTACGAGAAGATCTCGGTGCACCTGAAGCGCGCGATCGTCGCATCCGAGGACGCCAAGTTCGTCGACCACGAAGGTTTCGACTGGGAGGCGCTGGAGAAGGCCTACAAGAAGAACCTGAAGAAGGGTCGCATCGTCACGGGTGGTTCCACCATCAGTCAGCAGCTCGCGAAAAACCTGTTCCTGTCGTCCAAGCGCACCCCGTGGCGCAAGCTGCAGGAGGCGGTCATCACGGTGATGCTGGAGCTCGTGATGAGCAAGAAGCGCATCTTCGAGATCTATCTCAACGTCATCGAATGGGGCAACGGCGTGTTCGGCGCGGAAGCCGCGGCGCGCCACTATTTCGGCGTGAGCGCGGCCCAGCTCGGTCCGGCGCAGGCGGCCCGTCTCGCGGCGATGGTCCCGAATCCGCGCTTCTACGACACCCACCGGTCCACGCGATGGCTCGAGCGGAAGACCTCCATCATCCTGGTGCGCATGCCGGCTTCGGAGATTCCCTGAAGAACCCTGCGGGGCTCCCCCGTATAATCCGGCGCGCTTCCTGCATCACCTCCCCCGCATGATCCATCCGCAGTTCGATCCCATCGCGTTCAAGCTCGGCCCCGTGGCGGTGCGCTGGTACGGGCTCATGTATCTCGCGGGCTTCGTGATCGGGCTCTTGCTGGGCCGCAGCCGCGTGCGCAGCCAGCCGTCTGCGGGCTGGACCTACAAGGACATCGACGATCTGCTGTTCTACGCGGTGATCGGTGTCGTGCTCGGCGGACGCCTGGGCTACGTGCTGTTCTACAAGTTCGCCGACTACGTCGAGAACCCGCTGCACGTGTTCTTCGTATGGGAAGGCGGCATGTCGTTCCACGGCGGCTTCCTCGGCGTGATCATCGCGATGGCTTTCTTCGCGTGGCGCCACCGCAAGCCATGGCTCGCCGTCACCGACTTCATCGCGCCGCTCTGTCCCGCTGGGCTCGGGCTGGGTCGCATCGGCAACTTCATCAACGGCGAGCTTTGGGGCCGTGTCACCGAGGTGCCGTGGGCGGTCGTGTTTCCGAATGCCGACAACCTGCCGCGCCACCCGTCGCAACTCTACGAGTTCGCGCTGGAGGGCATCGTGCTGTTCGCGGTGTTGTGGATCTTCTCGCGCAAGCAGAGGCCACTGGGCGCGGTTTCCGGTGTGTTCCTGATCGGTTACGGGCTGCTACGCTTCCTGGTGGAGTTCACACGCGAGCCCGACGGGTTCCTCGGGCTGCTCACGTGGGGTCTTAGCATGGGCCAGTGGTTGTCGCTGCCCATGGTCGTGGCGGGCGTCGGGATGCTGGTCTGGGCCTATCGCCGGCCATCGGCACGGTTTCGGCCCTGAGGGCCTGCGTCTAGCATTTACCCTGCCGGGGACTCGCGCTAGAATCCCGCCCTCGCCGTTCGTGTGACGGCCGTGGGGACGTAGCTCAGCTGGGAGAGCGTCGCGTTCGCAATGCGAAGGTCGGGAGTTCGATCCTCCTCGTCTCCACCAGTATCGAAGATGCCGGTGCTCGCCCGGTCCCATCGCGCCGGCCCTGGATCGACATTCGTGATTGCCTCCTCCCATGTCTGAAGACGACTATCTCGACCCCGAGGACGAGGAGGACGGCTGCCGCCAGATGCTGCAGATCACCGGCGATCCGGCGGACGTGAAGACCTTCCGCAAGGAACTGGAGGAGACCGAGCGCTGGGGCAGCGAGCTCGACCACTTCCTCAAGTTCGGCGACTTCGACGCCGTGCCCGAGCATCTGTTCGACGATTCCTCCCGCACCATGGGGCGCCTGTGCGCCTTCCTGCGCGAGCGCTGGGGGGACTACGCGGATTCCAGCCATCCCGTGCTGGTGGTGAACGAAGCGGACGCCTCCGTCACGTACGAGTTCTACACCAGCCGGACGCCGTTGCTGGGCCTCACGCGCATGCTGTCCGAGGAGTATCCGAAGCTGCGCTTCGCCCTCGAGTACTTCTATCCGGACGGTGCCGGCTACGACGGCAAGGTCGTCTACGAGAAGGGCGAGATGGCCGACGGTCTCGAAGAGACCTACGAATACATGTCGCACTCCGACTTCGAGGAGTTCGCCGGCTTCGAGGTGCGTTCGGGCTCGCTCGCGGTGGTGTGCCAGTCGCGCGGCGGCAGCCGGACCGTGATTCCCGACATCAAGGCCGGCAAGTGGGACCTGTCCTTCGCGGTCGAAACGGCGCTCAAGTGGGGTCAGGCGGCGGTCAGCTTCTTCGTGTTCCACCACGAGGCCTACACCTGCGACATCGAGACCTACAAGGGCATGGATTCCTTCGTCACCACCGTGGGCTTCGAGCGGACCGTGCTGGGCGAGCCGGCGCGACCGGTGGCGGTGGGTCTGCTCGACGAGTCCGTGGGGCAGCATCCGCCGGATTTCTCGGCAGCCATTGCCGGTACCGAACACCAGGCGCGCCGCATCGTCCTGGCGAACGGCGGTTTCCTGATGGAGCTGGCACGCTGCGACCGCCTGGCCGACCCCTACTGGCACATCGACCAGTTGAAGCTGCGCTGCTATCGCGACGCGTCACGCAAGGTGGTGGCGATCGTGTTCGACAGCGCGCTGGACGCGGTCAGCAAGGGCTCGCAGCCGTCGCCACCGCGGATGAAGGGCGGGAAGGTGTACATGTTCCCGGAGTCGAAGACGCGGCATTGATCACTCCCTCCCCCATCTTTGATGGGGGAGGGCTGGGGAGGGGGCAGGTGCCAACCGCAGGCCCCCCTCCCAACCTCCCCCCGCGTTCGCGGGGGGGGGAGTCAATCTCTTGACCGCTGCTTCTCCAACCGCTTCAGGAACACCTTCATCTCCTTCGCGGCCTGCAGATCGCCATTGGCTTCGGACACGCCCACGCCTTCGCGCCAGGCCTGTTCCGCGTCGTTCAACTGTCCCGCTGCCTCGTAGGCCTTGCCGAGCAGCTTCCAGCCCGCGGAATACTTCGGGTCGAGCGTCACCGACTTGCGCAGATGCGCCACGGCGGATGCGGTGTCGCCGCGCTTCAGATACTCGCCGGCGATGCTGAAGCGCAGCAGCGCGCCGTCCTTGCCCCGTTCCAGCAGTCGCTCCAGATTCTCCAGCATCAGATCTCGATCTGCGTGCCCAGCTCGACCACGCGGTTGGTGGGGATGCGGAAGAACTCGGTGGCGCTCGCGGCGTTGCGCGACATGGTGGCGAACAGCTTCTCGCGCCAGATGGCCATGCCCGGGGCCTTGGTCGGCACGATGGTCTGCCGCGACAGGAAGAACGACGTCTCCATCAGGCTGAACTCGAGGCCGCACGGGTTCGGCAGCTGCAGTGCCGCCGGGATGTCCGGTTCGTCCTTGAAGCCGTAGCGCACGCTCATGCGATAGAAGCCTTCGCCGAGCTCCTCCAGTTCGACGCGGTTTTCGTCCGGCACATACGGCACGTCCTCGGTCAACACGGTGAGCAGGATCACTTTCTCATGCAGCACCTTGTTGTGGCTCAGGTTGTGCAGCATCGCATGGGGCACGCCCTCGCGACCCGCGGTGAGGAAGACGGCGGTGCCGGGCACCCGCTGCGGCGGATGAATCGCTATGGACGCGAGGAACGGTTCGATCGGGATCGCACCGGGCCGCAGACGTTCGAACAGGATCTCGCGACCACGGCGCCACGTGGAGATGACCGTGAACACGCCGCCAGCGATCACCAGCGGGAACCAGCCGCCCTGCCAGATCTTCACCGAGTTCGCGGCGAAGTAAGCGAGATCCACGAAGAGCAGCACACCGCAGATGAGCCATGCCGCCGCATAGCCCCATTTCCAGATGCGCGTGATCACGAAGAACAGCAAAATGGTGTCGATCGCCATGGTGCCGGTCACCGCGATGCCGTACGCGGATGCGAGTGCGCTCGACGAACGGAAGCCGAGCACCAGCACCAGGACGGCGAGGAGCAGCGCCCAGTTGATCCAAGGCATGTAGACCTGCCCGATCTCCTTCTCCGAGGTGTGGCGGATGGCGAGGCGCGGACAGTAACCCAGCTGGATCGCCTGGCGTGTCAGCGAATACGCGCCCGAGATGACCGCCTGCGACGCGATCACGGTGGCCAGCGTGGCCAGTGCCACCATGGGAAACAGCGCCCACGAAGGCACCATGTGGAAGAACGGGTGCTCCACCGCGGCGGGGTCGGACAGCAGCAGTGCGCCCTGGCCGAAGTAGTTGAGGATCAGCGCCGGGAAGACCAGCCCGAGCCACGCGAGGCGGATCGGGTTCTTGCCGAAATGGCCCATGTCCGCGTAGAGGGCCTCGGCACCAGTGACCGCAAGCACGACGGCCCCGAGGGCGAGGAACCCGTGCATGCGGTTGTTGATGAAGAACTCGACGGCCCACACGGGATTCAGTGCGTTGAGCACGTGCATGTTGTGCACGATCTGCGCGACGCCGAGGATGCCCAGCACTACGAACCAGCACGCGGTGATCGGCCCGAACAGAGCACCTACGATGCCCGTTCCCTTGAACTGCACCACGAACAGGCCGATGATCACCGCCACCGTGATCGGCACGATGTAGGGGTCGAATACGGTCGTGGCGACCGTGAGGCCTTCCACCGCCGACAGCACGGAGATGGCGGGCGTGATCATGCTGTCGCCGTAGAACAGGGCGGCGCCGAACATGCCGAGCGACATCAGCCACCACCGGCCGCGCGAATCGCGCTCGGTCGTGCCGATCACCAGCGCGAGCAGCGCCATGATGCCGCCCTCCCCCCGGTTGTCGGCGCGCATGATGAAGGTCACGTACTTGATGGTGACGAACAGCATCAGCGACCAGAACACCAGCGACAGGATGCCCAGCACGTTGTCGTGCGACAGCGCGAGCCCGTGACCAGGCCCGAACGCCTCCTTCATCGTGTACAGCGGGCTGGTGCCGATGTCGCCGAAGACGACGCCGACCGCACCTAGGGCCAACGCGAAGAGGCCGCTCTTGTGGTTCTTCACTGCTTCCGGCGCGGGAGGCGTCGGGCTTGCGGTTTCCTGCATGAACACTCCCACGTTTCGAGCGGCGCGGATGGTAGCACTTGTCATTGTGCGCCGCAGCGAGCAACCCCGTCACGTTTGAGGGCTTGCCGCCGGTCGCATACCATCTCGACGGATATCAGCCCGAAGGATCCTCCATGCGTGAACCCGCCCACTCCAAGGATGCACCCGCCGCCATCGGCACCTATTCGCAGGCCATCAAGGCCGGCGGCGCGATCTATCTCTCCGGCCAGACGCCGCTCGACCCTGCCACCATGCAGCTCGTGGAGGGCATCGAGAATCAGATCCACCGCGTGTTCCGCAACCTGCAGGCAGTGGCCACGGCAGCAGGTGCGAGCCTGCACGACGCCGTTCGGGTAACGGTGTATCTCACCGATCTCGCCAACTTCGCCAAGCTGAACGAGATCATGCCGCAGTACTTCCGCGAACCGTTCCCGTCGCGCACCACCGTACAGGTGTCGGCGCTGCCGAAGGGCGCGGCCGTGGAAGTGGACGCGATCCTGGTGCCGGCACGCTAGGCGAAGCCGTGCCGCGCGAACGCCCGGGAGCGCCTACAGCGCCGCCCGAGCATCCGCCGGGTGTGCCGCGTGCGGTCGCCGATCGCCTCGCGAAGCTCGGCATCCAGCGGCCGTTCGATCTGGTGCTGCACCTGCCCTTGCGCTACGAGGACGAGACGCGCGTCCTGGCCATCGCGGAAGCACCGCATGGCGCGCTGGTGCAGGTCGAAGGCGTCGTGGCGGATTGCGATGTGAAGTTCCGTCCGCGCCGGCAACTCGTGGCGCGTATCCGCGATGAGGGCGGCGAACTCACCGTGCGGCTGCTGCATTTCTATCCAAGCCAGCAAAAGCAACTCGCGGCTGATACCCGCGTGCGGCTGGTGGGCGAGATCCGCCAGGGCTTCTTCGGCGCGGAAATGGTCCATCCCCGCATCAAGGTCGTGAACAAGAGCACGCCATTGCCGGAGAAACTGACGCCGGTGTATCCGACGACGGCGGGTCTGTCGCAGTACGCGCTGACGCGCGCCGTCGCGGGGGCGTTGGCCACGTGCGAACTCGACGACACGTTGCCGGAGGCCGTGGCGAAGCGCCTGCGTCTGCCGGACTTCGAGAGTTCCGTCCGCCTGCTGCACGATCCTCCCGTGGACGTCGCTCTCGATGCGCTCGAGCAGAAGACGCATCCTGCGTGGTTGCGCATCAAGTTCGACGAGCTGCTGGCGCAGCAGCTGTCGATGCGCCTGCACCGGCGCGAACGGGATGCCGCGCGTGCGCCGGTGCTCGCGGGTGGCGGGGCACTCGCGGAGCGACTGCTCGCCGCGCTGCCGTTCGTGCTTACGGGCGCACAGCAGCGCGTGCTCACGGAGATCCGCGCCGATCTCGAACGCCCCCATCCGATGCAGCGCCTGCTGCAGGGCGACGTGGGCAGCGGCAAGACCATCGTCGCCGCACTCGCCGCGCTGGCCGCGGTCGAAGGCGGTTTCCAGGTGGCGGTGATGGCGCCAACCGAAATTCTCGCCGAGCAGCACTACGCCAAGTTTTCGCAATGGCTCACGCCCCTGGGCATCGAGGTCGTCTGGCTGGTCGGCAATCTTGGCGCGAAGGCGCGCAGGGCCGGCCTTGCCGCGGTCGAGAGCGGGCAGGCGGCGATCGCCGTGGGGACCCATGCGCTGTTCCAGGATCAGGTCGTGTTTCGCCGCCTCGCGCTGGCCATCGTCGACGAGCAGCATCGCTTCGGCGTGCATCAGCGCCTCGCGTTGCGCATGAAAGGCGCGGCAGGCGACGAGTTGCCGCATCAACTCATGATGAGCGCCACGCCGATTCCGCGGACCCTGGCCATGAGCTTCTACGCCGATCTCGACGTCTCCACCATCGACGAACTGCCGCCCGGTCGCACGCCCGTGGTGACCAAGTTGGTGTCCGAGGCGCGGCGCGACGAAGTGTTCCTGCGCGTGCGCGACGCTTGCATGGGCGGCAGCCAGGCGTACTGGGTCTGCCCGCTGATCGAGGAGAGTGAACAGCTGCAATTGCAGACCGCACTCGATACCCATGCGCTGCTCTCGGCGACGTTTCCCGAACTCCGCGTGGGGCTGGTGCATGGCCGGCTCAAGGCGGACGAGAAGGCGCAGGTGATGGTGGCTTTCAAGGCGGGCGAAGTCCAGCTGCTCGTGGCGACCACGGTCATCGAAGTGGGCGTCGACGTGCCCAATGCCACCCTGATGGTGATCGAGCACGCCGAGCGCATGGGTCTGTCGCAACTGCACCAGTTGCGCGGACGGGTGGGCCGAGGCGGGGGCGAGTCCGCATGCATCCTGCTCTATCAGCAGCCGCTCTCGGCGACCGCGCGGGAGCGACTCAAGATCGTGTACGAGAACATCGACGGCTTCGAGATCGCCCGCGAAGACCTGCGCGTGCGCGGCCCCGGCGAACTGCTGGGTGCGCGCCAGAGCGGGGTGCCGATGCTACGGTTTGCCGATCTGGCACGCGACGCCGCACTGCTCGAGCAGGCGCGCGATGTGGCGACCGAACTGCTGGCGCGCTGGCCCGAGCACGCGCGCCGGCACGTGGAGCGCTGGCTGGGTAGCCGCGAAGCCCTGTTGCGGGTATGAAGACACCGTGCAATCCGACCTGAACGCGCCGCGCAACCCGATCCTCGATCGGCTGGGCTTGTATGCGCGCCTGGTGCGCCTCGACCGGCCCATCGGCATCCTGCTGCTGCTGTGGCCGACGCTCTGGGCGCTCTGGATCGCGGGTGACGGCAAGCCCGATTGGATCGTGGTGGCCATTTTCGTGGCGGGCACGGTGCTGATGCGCTCCGCGGGCTGCGCGATCAACGACTGGGCCGATCGCAACTTCGATCCGCACGTGAAGCGGACCCAGAACCGACCACTGGCGGCGCGGCGGATCTCGGGAGCCGAGGCGTTGACTGTGGCCGCGGTGCTCTCGCTGATCGCGTTCGTCCTGATCCTGCCGCTCGATCGCCTGGTGATCGAGCTGTCCTTCGTGGCCCTGTTCCTGGCGGCGAGCTATCCGTTCACCAAGCGCTTCTTCGCGTTGCCGCAGGCGTACCTCGGCATCGCGTTCGGCTTCGGCATTCCCATGGCGTTCGCGGCTTTGCAGGGCGCCGTGCCGGCACTGGGCTGGTGGATGCTGCTGGCCAATATCCTTTGGACGCTCGCCTACGACACCGAGTACGCCATGGTGGATCGGGACGACGACGCGAAGATCGGCATCCGCACGGCCGCGCTGCTGTTCGGGCGCTTCGACGTGGCGGCGGTGATGCTGTTCCACGCCGGGTTCCTGGTGTTGATGGTCTGGTTGGGCCAGACCGCAGGCTTCGGCGCGCCCTACTTCGCCGGTCTCGCGGTTGCGGCGGTGCTGTGCGCAGGGCAATTCCGTATGATCCGGAGTCGCACGCGCGACGGGTGCTTCCGCGCGTTTCTGCACAACAACTGGGTCGGTGCCGCGGTGTTCGTCGGAATCGTGATCGACGCGCTGATCTGAAGGAACGGAATGGATCTGGAGTTGACGGGCAAGGTGGTGGTGGTCACGGGTGGCAGCCGCGGCATCGGGTTCGCGTGCGCGGCGGCGTTTCTCGCCGAGGGTGCCCAGGTGGCCCTGGTGTCGCGCAGCGAGGAGCATCTCAAGCTCGCGGCCGCGCAGCTGCATTCGGCCGGCGACTATCCGCCGGTGATCGTGCAGGCGGATCTCACGCGCGCGGAGGAAGCGCAGCGGGCCGCGCGGGAACTCGAACGCCGCATGGGTCCGGTCGACATCCTGGTCAATTCCGCGGGGGCAGCCAAGCGCTATGCGCCCGACGAACTGGACGCTGCGGCCTGGCATGCCGCCATGGACGCCAAGTACTTCACCTACATCCACACCATGGATGCGCTGCTGCCGGGCATGGCCGCACGGGGTCGAGGCGCGGTCGTCAACGTGATCGGCATGGGCGGCAAGGTGGCGTCGTCCATCCATCTGCCGGGCGGCGCCGCGAATTCGGCGCTGATGCTCGCGACCGTGGGGCTCGCCAGCGTCTATGGACCGAAGGGCGTGCGCATCAACGCGATCAACCCGGGGGCAGTGCTGGGCGACCGTCTTGATGCCGCGCTGGCACTAGAGACATCGCGGTCGGGCACGTCGCGCGAAGATCTGCTCGCGAACGGACAGAAGCGTGTGCCGCTCGGCCGCTATGCCGACCCGGCCGACATTGCCCAGGTCGCGCTGTTCCTCGCGTCGAATCGGGCCGCGTACGTGACCGGCGCGATCCTTCCCATGGATGGCGGGCTGAGCGCCGTGCTCTGATGCGCTATCACGACCTGCGCGATTTCCTCGAGCAGCTCGAGCGGCAAGGGGAGTTGAAGCGCATCGGCGTACCGGTGTCGCCGCGCCTGGAGATGACCGAGATCTGCGATCGCGTACTGCGAGCGCAGGGTCCCGCGTTGCTGTTCGAGAAGCCCGCCGGCTTCGACATGCCGGTGCTCGCGAACCTGTTCGGCACGCCGAAGCGCGTCGCGCTGGGCATGGGTGAGGACTCGGTCGATGCGCTGCGCGAAGTGGGCAAGCTGCTCGCGTACCTCAAGGAGCCCGAGCCGCCCAAGGGCCTCAAGGACATGTGGGACAAGCTGCCGGTGCTGAAGCAGGTGTTGCACATGGCGCCCAAGGTGCTCTCCAGCGCGCCGTGTCAGGAGATCGTCTGGGAAGGCGCGGACGTGGATCTCGCTCGCCTGCCGGTGCAGACCTGCTGGCCGGGCGATGCGGGGCCGCTCATCACGTGGGGCCTCACCGTGACGCGCGGCCCGAACAAGCCGCGCCAGAACCTCGGCATCTATCGCCAGCAGGTGATCGGCCGGAACAAGCTGATCATGCGCTGGCTCGCCCATCGCGGCGGTGCGCTCGACTTCCGCGATCACACGCTGGCGAATCCCGGGACACCGTTTCCGGCGGCCGTGGCGCTCGGTGCCGACCCGGCCACGATCCTGGGGGCGGTGACGCCGGTGCCGGACACCTTGTCGGAGTACCAGTTCGCCGGCCTGCTGCGCGGCGGCAAGACCGAACTGGTGAAATGCATGGGCAGCGACCTGCAGGTGCCTGCGAGCGCCGAGATCGTGCTGGAAGGCGTGATCCATCCCGGCGAGACGGCACTCGAGGGGCCGTTCGGCGATCACACCGGCTACTACAACGAGCAGGAGCGGTTCCCGGTCTTCTCGGTCGAGCGCATCACCATGCGTCGCAACCCGATCTACCACTCCACCTACACCGGCAAGCCACCGGACGAACCGGCCATCCTCGGCGTCGCGCTGAACGAGGTCTTCGTGCCGCTGGTCACGAAGCAGTTCCCGGAGATCGTCGACTTCTACCTGCCGCCCGAAGGCTGCTCCTATCGGCTCGCGGTGGTGTCGATGCGCAAGCAGTATCCCGGTCACGCAAAGCGCGTGATGTTCGGCGTCTGGTCCTTCCTGCGCCAGTTCATGTATACCAAGATCATCGTGGTCACAGACGACGACGTGAACGTGCGCGACTGGAAGGAAGTGATCTGGGCGCTGACCACGCGTGTGGATCCGGTGCGCGACACTCTGCTCGTGGAAAACACCCCGATCGACTATCTAGATTTCGCAAGCCCGGTGTCGGGCCTCGGATCGAAGATGGGCATCGATGCCACCAACAAATGGCCCGGCGAGACCCGGCGCGAATGGGGCAAGCCGATCGCGATGGATGCGACCGTGAAGCGCCGCGTGGACGAGCTCTGGGGTGAGCTCGGGCTGTAGCGGTGTGAGCCACCCGGCGAGGGGCCCCGGCCGCGGGCCGGGGATCGACGGCCAGGCGAGTCACCGCTGGAAGCCGACACGGGGACGTGAAAGATCTCCCAGGTGGTCCGGAGGCTGACTGCTACGCCGGACGGTCGAAGCGCTCCAGGAAACCGAAGATCTCCTGCCAGGTCTCGCCGACGTTGTTGTAGAGGATGCCGTGCCGGCGCGCCTGTACCATCACGATGCGCTTGTCGTCGGTGCCGAGCGAGCGGTGCAGCAGCAGTGCGCTGTCGGGTTCAACGATGGGATCGGTGTCGCCCTGGATGATGAGGACGGGGCACTTCACTTCGCGCAGCCGCTTCTTCACGTTGTCGGTGAGGCGCCCGAGTTCGTACAGCGCGCGGATCGGCATGTGCACGTAGTTGATGTGCGGGTGCTCGGACGGGTTCGGCCGGAACGCGAGCACGCCCGCCTCCCGCACGACGCTGACGAGGCGGTTGGTGCCGTGCACGAACGGTACGAACACCATGTTGCGATTCTTGAACCGCAGCGGCGTGCACAGCGCTGCGATGCCGGCCAGCTTCGCGGGTTGTTCGGTGGCGAGTTGCAGCGACAGCGACGCTCCGGTGGAGAAGCCGACGAGGCAGATACGATCCACAAAGGGCGCCAGCGTTTCATAGCCACGCCGGACGGAGGCGAGCCAGTCGTGCCAGTTCCGCGAGCGCAAGTCCCAGGGCGAAGTGCCATGACCCTTGAGCCGGACCCCCAGAGTCGTGTAACCCTGTTGGCTCAGCGCCTCCCCGAACCCGCGGACTTCCGCCGGGGATGCCAGGAACCCGTGCGCCAGCAGGACGCCCACGCGGCGCGGCTGTTCCGGGCGGAACAGGAACGGCTCGGCATCCTCGCTCTGCGTCTGCAGGGCGTTGATCGTCTCATGCTTCTGTTTGCGAAAGCGCTTGCGGTCCCACGCATAGGCGCGTCGCGCGTCGTCGAACCGTAGTTCGGCCAGGCGTTGCTCCGACAGCGCTGCGACGTCCTCGATCGCGGTGCGCACCGCGGCCAGTGCCGGCTGGATCGGCGCCACCTCGTTGGCGTACACCTCCACCGGGTTCTCCAGGCGCACCTGATCGAAGCCGTGGTCCTTGAGTAGCTTCGGCAGGAAGCGGTAGTAGCTGTCGGTGCGCTCGATCAGGGCGAGCTGTGTCGTGATGGTCAGGAACTGCTCCAGTCCCGCGCAACGACCGAACGGCAGGTCCTCGTAGTTCTCCGGGTTGCGCAGGCTGCGGTGCATGTGCACGGTGCTGTCCGACTGCAGCGCCTTCACCGCGAGATAGAGGATGCGATGGAAGTCGGCGGCGGGAATTTCGCTGCGACCGGCTTCGAGCAGTTCATAGATGATCAGCGCAGCCAGGTGGCTCAGGTGGATCGACACCAGCTGATACATCGAGTGCATGTAGGCGTCGCGGATCTGCTCGGCCTGCAGGCGCGTGGCGTTGGCGAACAGACGCTTGTCGGCGCGCTCCGAGTGGGTGGTGAAGGCGTCGTGCAGGTTGCCGAGACGATCGGCGCTGGCGACGACGAGTTCGCGCTCGCGCTCGCTCCAGAAGTTCGCCGGGCGCAGCGGCTTGCCCAGGCGAATGTCCATGTCGGTGTCGCGAAACAGGATATTGCCCTCGATCAAGAGCTCCTCGCGCATGCGCGGGCTGATCCCGCGGTTGAACAACTCCACGCCCGCCTGCAGCGGGTTGCCGCGCACGCGCATGGGATAGAACGTGATGTTGGCCGGCACGATCAGTGTCGGCCGGCGCGCACGGCCGATCAGCAGCGCGGGGCTGTCCAGGCCGATCAGATCGCACCAGGCTTCCAGCCGCCGGTGGTCCCTGCGCTCGGCTGCACTCAACACTGCCTGCTTGAACACTTCCAGGGCCAGCGCGATCACCGCGGCGCCGCTGTGCTGCTTGCGGCGCTGCTGCGCACTGCGCGAATACACGCTGTACTGCCCGCTGCCGTCCAGCACCTGGCGGTCTTTCACCATGCCGCCTTCTGGGAACACGATGATCTTGCGGCCGCGCAGCACTTCGGCCGCGAGCAGGCTCAGCAGATGCGGATGATCGTTCGGTACCGCACCGACGCCCTGCAGATAGGACGCGAAGCGATCGTTGCCCTTGAAGAGATCATGGTCGGCGATGGAGCGGCATTGCGCGCCGCAATGCTCCCAGAACAGGTACTGCGGGATGAAGGTCTCGAACCGCGCGAAGTGGTTGAAGACGAAGATGTCGCCCGCTTCCACCTGCCCCTCGTCGTGGTGCAGCCGGATGTTGACCTTGAGCACCCGCCGCAGGAAGCGCATGAAACGCCCCGTCCACTGGTAGGCAGTGGGGTTGAGGGGGAAGTCGAGGCCGGTGTCCATGATCGATGGCGGCGTCGCGCATTGCAGCGGCGCCGCGCCTTTCGGGTGACCTCTTCAGGGTGTGTGAGGTTCCCGTACATCGATGCAAACGTTGTGCCGTTGTCGCCGGCCGGGCGCAGTACGCTACTGTGGAGCGCTACGTGCCGTGCGTGCCAGAACGGCAGCGCTGTCGCTCGTCAGGCTCCTGAGGAACGCTTCGAGCTGACGTTTTTGCGTCTCCGACAGCCGCAACGGGTGCACCATCGGGTCCTTGCCGGGATCGCCGCTGCCGCCACGGTCGTACCAGTCGACGACCTCTCGCAACGTCTGGAGCGACCCGTCGTGCATGTACGGTGCCGTGAGCGCGACGTTACGCAGGCTTGGTGTGCGGAAGGCGTGTCGATCTTCGGGTCGCCCTGAAATCTCGAACCGGCCCAGGTCCGGCTCCGTCTTCTTCGGCCCCAACTCGCCCCGGATACGAGCCCATTCGACCCCCGTGTTGCGGAAGCGGTTGTCGGTGAAGATCGCGTGAGTCGCATCGACCGCGTGGCAAGCGGTACAGCCGCTCCAGTTGAAAACGGTGAAGCCGGCCTGCTCTTCGGTGGTCAGCGCATCCGCTTCCTTGCCGTAGAACCAGCGATCGAAGCGCGATTCCGCAGCCACGAGAGTGCGCTCATACGCAGCGATGGCCGCAGCGATGTTCTTGCGTGTGACCCCCTCTTCGCCGAAGGCCCGGCGGAACAGTTCCGCGTAGTCGCGCCGGTAGCGCAGACGACCGACGACGCTCTCCGCGGAGGGATTCCACATCTCGCTCTGACTGAGGAGCGGAAACCACACCTGTTCCTCCAGCGTGCCGGCGCGTCCGTCGTGGAAGAACGTCGATGCCAGCTCGGCGTTCAACAATGTCGGCGAATTGCGGCGCAGCGCCTGGCCGCCACGACCGAACGCCACGGTGCCGGCGTTCACCGTGAACGCATGTTAGGGGATATGGCACGTGGCACACGCCATCACACCGTCTTCGGCGAGCTGCGGCTCGAAGAACAGGCGGCGGCCGAGTTCGATACGCGCCGCGGATTGTTCACTGATCACGGGGATCTCGCGGACCGGCAAGCCCAATCACGCAGACTCGCCGGCGCCGGCAGCGCCCGCAGCCGCGACCAGGGCCAGGATCGCTCCCAGCCGGTGGTGCAAATGCGTCGAACGACGGCTGGTAAGTTTCATCGAACCTGCATGGTACCCTGAGGCCGCCGTACACCGGAGCCAGAGCATGCCCAATCGTCTCGCCCGCGAGACCAGTCCCTACCTCCAGCAGCACGCGGACAATCCGGTCGACTGGTATCCGTGGGGCGAGGAGGCGTTGCGACGCGCGCGTGAGCAGGACAAGCCCATCCTGCTCTCGGTCGGCTACTCCGCCTGTCACTGGTGCCACGTGATGGCGCACGAATCGTTCGAGGATCCCGAGGTCGCCGGGGTCATGAACGCGCTGTTCGTGAACGTGAAGGTTGATCGCGAAGAGCGGCCCGACATCGATCAGATCTATCAGACGGCGCACCATCTCCTCACGCAGCGCGCCGGCGGCTGGCCGCTCACCATGTTCCTGACGCCCGACGGCAAGCCGTTCTACGGCGGGACGTACTTCCCGAAGGCGGCGCGGTACAACCTGCCGGGTTTCACGGGGCTGCTGGAACGGGTCGCGGAGGCCTACCGCACCCAACGAACCGAGATCGACCAACAGAACGGCGAACTGCTGAAGGTTCTCGCGACCACGGTGCCGCCCGCGCCGCAGGACGGTGTCGATCTCGATGGGCGTCCGCTCGAGGGCGCGCGCAGCGAACTGAAGGGAGCTTTCGATCCCGAGCACGGGGGATTGGGCGGCGCCCCGAAGTTTCCGCATCCCTTCGAGTTCGACTTCCTGCTGCGGGAGTCGGCGTCGCGCGGCGACGCCGATGCGCGGCACGTCGTGCTGCACACGCTGACGAAGATGGCCGCAGGCGGCATCTACGACCAGCTGGGCGGCGGCTTCTGCCGCTACAGCGTCGACGGCGAGTGGCAGATTCCCCACTTCGAGAAGATGCTCTACGACAACGGTCCGTTGCTGCGGCTCTACGCCGACGCGTGGCTGCTGACGCGGGATCCGTCGTATCGCCGCGTGTGCGTGGAAACCGCGGCGTGGGTCATGCGCGAGATGCAATCGCCCGCCGGCGGTTACTACTCCAGCCTCGATGCCGACGCAGAAGGTGTGGAAGGCAAGTTCCACGTCTGGGATCGGGACGAGGTGGCGTCGCTCCTGACCGAGGACGAGTATCGTGCCGCTGCGGTCCGCTACGGACTCGATGGCCCGCCCAACTTCGAGCGCAGTCACTGGCATCTGCGTCTCGCGCGCAATCTCGACCAGGTGGCAGCAGCGGTCGGTCGCCCGATAGCAGATTGCGCGGCGCTCCTCGACAGCGCACGCGCCAAGCTCTTCGCTGCCCGCGAACTTAGGGTGCATCCTGGCCGCGACGACAAGATCCTGGCGAGCTGGAACGCGCTGATGATCGAAGCCATGGCGCGCGCCGCCCGCGTCTTCGATCGGTCCGATTGGCTCGCTTCGGCGCGCAGCGCACTCGACTTCTTGCGGTCCTCGCTCTGGCGCGACGGACGCCTGCTCGCCACCCACAAGGACGGGGTCAGCCACCTCAATGCCTATCTGGACGACTACGCGTTCCTGCTGGGTGCGCTGCTCGAGTTCGTGCAGGCCGAGTTTCGTCGCGAGGACCTCGACTGGGCGATCGCCGTCGCCGACGTGCTGCTCGAGCAGTTCGAAGATCGCGATGCGGGCGGATTCTGGTTCACCAGCCACGATCACGAGCAGCTGATCCTTCGCACCAAGCCGGGCCACGACAACGCCACACCGTCCGGCAACGGCATGGCGGCCCTGCACCTGCAACGCCTCGGCCATCTGATCGGCGAACCACGCTACCTGACGGCAGCGGAGCGGACTCTTCGGCTGTTCCATCCGGCGGCGCTGCGACAGCCGAGCGGTTTCGCGACCTTCAGCCGGGCGCTCGGCGAGTTTCTCGAACCGCCTGCCGTCGTCATGCTGCGTGGCCCGACCACTGCGCTGGCGTCCTGGTCGCGAGACCTCGCGGCCAGCTACGCGCCGTCGACCCTGGTGATCGCGCTGCCCGAGACGAAGGAACCACTGCCCGCAGTCATGGACAAACCCGTCGGGCCGGCGGTCAACGCCTGGGTGTGCCGGGGCGTTGTATGCCTGCCGCCGATGGACAGGGTTGCAGAGGTGCTCCGGGAGATCGGCGCCGCGGCCTGAGGGGATTTTCCGGCCCGCCGTTTCCAAGGCGGTGGAAAGTCCCTAGAATTCGCCGGCAGTTTACGACCGACCCCTGAGGAGAACGCATGAAACTGATCCTTTCCACCGCGGCGCTGGCCGTTGGTTTTGCCGCCACCGGTGCGGTGCACGCCGCCGATGCCGCCAAGGCTGCCGCCCTCATCAAGGGTAGCGACTGCATGGCCTGTCATGCGGAGGCGACCAAGCTCGTCGGCCCGTCCTACAAGGACGTCGCCAAGAAGTACGACGCGAGTCACGTCGATGCACTGGTAAAGAAGGTCAAGGCCGGTGGTTCCGGCGCCTGGGGTGCCGTGCCGATGACGCCGCACCCGAACCTGAAGGACGAGGACGTGAAGGTCATCGTGGAGTGGATCCTGTCCCTGAAGTGATCGCCGACCGTCGCGAGACGGTGAAGGAAACCGGCCCGCGCGGCCGGTTTTTTTTTCGTCCGCACCGAGGGCGCGCGGACCGCTCGCCAAATTGACGGCCCTGGGGGCGAAAGGGAATAATCCCTCGATCCTTTCCCTGCCGTCTCGCTCTCAAGGACAAACCATGCAACTCTCCCGCGCCCCTGCCCGCCTCCGGTCCGTTGCACTGATCTTTGCCGTCCTGGCACTGGCAGCCTGCGGCAAACAGGAGGAAGCGGCGAAATCCGCGGCGCCGGCCGCGGCCGGCGGGGCGACGGTGGTCAAGATCGGCCACGCAGCACCGCTCACCGGCGGCATCGCCCATCTGGGCAAGGACAACGAGGCCGGCGTGCGTCTGGCGATCGACGAAGCAAATGCCAAGGGCATGACGATCGGCGGCGCCAAGATCCACTTCGAGATGATGTCCGAGGACGACGAGGGCAACCCGACCAAGGGGCCGATCATCGCGCAGAAATTTGTCGATGCGAAGGTGGCCGGTGTCGTCGGCCACCTCAACTCGGGCGTGACGATTCCCGCCTCCGCCGTGTACAACACGGCGGGCATTCCGATGATCTCGGGTTCGGCTACCAACCCCAAGCTCACCGAGCAGGGTTTCGCCGTCACCTTCCGGACCGTCGGCCGCGACGATCAGCAGGGTCCGGCCATCGCGAGCTATCTCGTGTCGCAGTTCAAGCCGAAGGTCGTGGCCGTGGTGGACGACGCCACGTCGTACGGCGAAGGTCTCGCCAACGAAGTGGAGAAGACCCTGAAGGCAGCGGGCGTGACGGTGCTGGCGCGCGAAAAGGGCACGGACAAGACCGCCGACTGGAAGGCGATCCTCACCAAGCTGAAGGGCAAGAAGCCCGATGCCATCTTCTACGGCGGCATGGATTCCGGCGGCGGTCCGCTGGTGAAGCAGGGCCGTGAACTGGGCTTGAAGGCGGTGTTCGCCTTCGGCGATGGCGCCTGCAGCGACAAGATGAAGGAGCTCGCGGGCGACGCCTCCGAAGGGATGGTCTGCTCGCAGGCCGGCATTCCCGCGCAAGCCGCCAGCAAGCCGTTTATCGATGCCTTCAAGGCCAAGTTCGGTTCCGACCCGATCATCTACGCGCCGTTCACCTACGACGCGACCAACCTGATCATCAGCGCCATGCAGAAGGCGGATTCGGTGGATCCGGCCAAGTACCTGGCGGCCCTGAAGGCGAGCAGCTTCGACGGCGCGAGCGGGCACATCGAGTTCGACGAGAAGGGTGACCGCAAGGATGCCGAGATCACCATCTTCGCCATGAAGGACGGCAAGATCGTGCCGGTGGCCATCATCAAGGCAGGCAAGACCATTCCCTTCGAGGAGTTCGCGAAGGGCGCGGGAGCCTGATCGGCCTCCAGCCTCGCCGAAATCCACGATTCGCCGCCGGCGCCTGCAGCTTGAAATCGCACCGGCGAGTCTTCCAGAATACTGCACCCTCGGGTGCTGTTTTCGTTGATGGCATGCGTCGGCCCCCGACTTCAGCGATCCCCTCGCCGGGTGACTCGCGCCGCTAGCCGCCCCCCGCGCAGTCCATGGACGTCTTCCTGCAGCAGATCGTCAACGGGCTGACCCTGGGCAGCATCTACGCCATCGTGGCGCTCGGCTACACGATGGTCTACGGCATCGTGCAACTCATCAACTTCGCGCATGGCGAGGTGGTGATGATCGGCGCGATGGTGGCGCTGACGGTCATCGGCTCGCTCGCGGGCGCGAACACGGGAATGCCGCCGATCGTCATCGTGCTCGCCGGCATCGCCTGCGCCGTACCCGTGTGCATGGTGGTGGGCTTCACCATGGAGCGCGTCGCGTACCGCCCGCTGCGCGGCGCGCCGCGACTGGCACCGCTCATCACCGCCATCGGCATCTCGATCATCCTGCAGCATCTGGCGATGCTCATCTGGAGCCGCAATCCGCTGTCGTTTCCGCAGATCATCCCGAACCCGGTGTTCGAGATCGCCGGCGCCAGCATCACGGGGGTCCAGATCGCCATCATCGGCCTGTCGGCGCTGATGATGCTGGGGCTCACCGCGCTTGTGTATCGCACGCGCCTCGGCGTCGCGATGCGCGCCACTTCGGAGAACCCGCAGGTGGCCGGCCTGATGGGCGTCAACATCAACCGTGTGATCTCGTCGACCTTCGTCATCGGTGCGGGTCTGGGGGCCGTGGCGGGCGTGATGGTCGGCACCTACTACGGCATCGCGCACTACACCATGGGCGCGCTGCTCGGGCTCAAGGCCTTCTCGGCCGCTGTGCTCGGCGGCATCGGCAACCTTGCGGGCGCCATGCTGGGGGGCATCCTGCTGGGTCTCGTGGAGGCGCTCGGTGCCGGGTACATCGGCGAGCTCACCGACCTGTGCCACGTCTCATGGATCTCGAGCGGGCTCGCGGAACGCTGTGCCCGGGACGGACACGTGGTGCTGATGGGCAGCAACTATCAGGACGTGTTCGCGTTCCTCGTGCTGATCGCGGTGCTGGTGTTCCGGCCCTCGGGGTTGCTCGGCGAGCGCGTTGGAGATCGTGCGTGATGGCGGGCAAGCCGATGGACGTCAAGGTGAAGATCGGCATCGTGCTGATCGCGCTGGCGCTCGCGGTGCTGCCCCTTATGCTCGCGTCCGTGGGCACCGCGTGGGTGCGCATCACCAATCTCGCGATCCTGTTCTGCCTGCTGTCGCTCGGACTCAACATCGTGGTGGGTTTCGCCGGGCTGCTCGATCTCGGCTACATCGCCTTCTACGGGGTCGGCGCCTACTGCTACGCGCTGCTCGCTTCGCCGCATTTCGGGCTGCATCTGCCCTTCTGGATCATCCTGCCCATCGGCGCAGGGCTCGCCTGCCTGTTCGGCGTGCTGCTCGGTGCGCCGACGCTCAAGCTCCGCGGCGACTACCTCGCCATCGTCACGCTGGGTTTCGGCGAGATCGTGCGGGTGTTCCTCAACAACCTGTCGCAGCCGGTCAACATCACCAACGGTCCCCAGGGCATCACGCTGATCGACCCGTTCAAGGTGGACGGCTTCAGCTTCAGCAAGACCGAGACCTGGCTCGGCCTCACGTTCTCGGGGCCCATCAAGTACTACTACCTCCTGCTGCTCGTGCTGCTGGTCGTGATCGTGGTCAACGTGCGCCTGCAGGATTCGCGCATCGGCCGGGCCTGGGTCGCGATCCGCGAGGACGAGACCGCGGCACAGGCCATGGGCATCAACACGCGCAACGTGAAGCTGCTCGCCTTCGCCATGGGTGCCAGTTTCGGCGGCATCGCCGGCGGCATGTTCTCCGCCATGCAGGGGTTCATCAGTCCCGAAAGCTTCGTGCTGGTGGAGTCCATCATGGTGCTGGCCATGGTGGTGCTGGGCGGCATGGGCAACATCTGGGGCGTGATCGCGGGCGCTGTGCTGCTGTCGTTCGTGCCGGAGATCCTGCGCTACACCGTCGAGCCGCTGCAGAAGGCCGCGTTCGGGCGCCTAGTCATCGAACCGGAAGTGATCCGCATGCTGCTGTTCGGTCTGGCGCTGGTGCTCATGATGCTGTTCCGGCCGGCGGGACTGTTCCCTTCCAAGACGCGTCGCCGCGAGTTCGCGGCCGGCGAGCAGCACTAGCATGTCCGTCGAAGCACCGTTGCTGGAGACCCGAGGCGTGGAGAAGCGCTTCGGCGGCCTCACGGCGCTTTCGGACATCTCGATCGCCATCCGCCGCGGCGAGATCTATGGCCTGATCGGTCCCAACGGCGCGGGCAAGACCACCCTGTTCAACGTGCTGACCGGGCTCTATGTGCCCGAGCGTGGCGAGGTCGTGTTCGACGGCCAGGCGCTGTCGGGGCTCAAACCCTATCGCGTCGCGCTCGCGGGCATCGCCCGCACCTTTCAGAACATCCGCCTGTTCGCGAATATGACGGCGCTCGAAAATGTCATGGTGGGCCGGCATCTGCGCACTCACGCCGGCGTGATGGGAGCCGTGCTACGCACCAGGGCGACGCGCGACGAAGAGCGCGCCATCGCCGAACGTGCCCATGCCCTGCTGCGCTACGTGGGCGTCGATCGGCATTCCAACACCATCGCGCGCAATCTGTCGTACGGCGACCAGCGCCGCCTGGAGATCGCGCGGGCGCTGGCCACCGAGCCGAAGCTGCTGGCGCTCGACGAGCCTGCTGCCGGCATGAATCCCACCGAACGGCAGGCGCTCGGCCAGCTCGTCGCGCGCATCCGCGCCGACGGCACGACCGTGCTGCTGATCGAGCACGACGTGAAGCTGGTGATGGGGCTGTGCGACCGTGTGGCCGTTCTCGATTACGGCAGGAAGATCGCCGAAGGGCTGCCGAAGGAAGTGCAGCACGATCCGGCGGTCGTCGAGGCGTACATCGGCGCCGCGCCGGCGGCCTAGATGAAACTGCCCCCACGCTCCCGCTGGTCGCTGCCCCCCAAGGGGGCGCGTCAGTGTCTTGGGGCGGCCCGGCGACACTGACATGAAACTGCCCCCACGCTCCCGCTGGTCGCTGCCCCCCAAAGGGGGCGCGTCAGTGTCTTGGGGCGGCCCGGCGACACTGACAAGTCCATGAGCCTGCTCGAAGTCAGGAACCTCAAGGTGGCCTATGGCGGCATCGTCGCCGTACGCGGCATCGATCTCGACGTGGAGACGGGCGAGCTGGTGGCGTTGATCGGTGCCAACGGCGCCGGCAAGACCACGACGTTGAAGGCGTTGGCCGGCATGCTACGGCCGAGCGGCGGCAGCGTGCATTACGAAGGCGCTTCGATCACGCACGAGCCGTCGCATCGGCTGGTTCATCGCGGCATCGCTCTCGTGCCGGAGGGTCGCGGCGTGTTCGCGCGGCTCACGGTCGAGGAGAACCTGTCGATGGGTGCGTACATCCGCGACGATCGCCACGAAGTCCGTTCCGACCTCGATCGGATCTTCACGCTGTTCCCGCGCCTCAAGGAGCGTCGCACGCAGACCGCCGGTACCCTGTCGGGTGGCGAGCAGCAGATGGTCGCGATCGGCCGTGCCATGATGAGCCGGCCCAAGCTGTTGCTGCTCGACGAGCCCAGCATGGGATTGGCCCCCCTGATGGTGCAGAAGATCTTCGAGGTGATCGCTTCCATCTCGGCCCAGGGCGTCACCATCGTGCTGGTGGAGCAGAACGCGCGCCTCGCGTTGCAGGCGGCTTCGCGCGGGTACGTGATGGAATCGGGCGCGGTCACTCTGACCGATGCTGCCTCGGTACTGCTCGAGAGCGAGCAGGTGCGGCAAGCCTACCTCGGCGAATAGTGGGCACGTTCCCTGTGGTCGCTGCCCCAAGAGGGCCGCACTTCCCTGGAGCGACCCGGCGGAAGTCCTCTCCGCGCTACTTCACCTTCGGATGCTGGATCGGCGGCGGCACGCCGATCAGGCGCAGCTTGCCGCGCGAGATGCGGCCGAGGAACAGCAGCTCTTCCATCACGTCTGGGCTGAAGCCCTGGCGGTTGCCGCGTTCGTCGATGACCAGGCGATCGAGGTACTCGTCGAAGGTGCTGTGGCCCCACAGCTTCAGCAGGGTTTCCATAATGCGCGGCAGATCTTCCACCGAGGCCTTGGTCTCCAGTCGCTTGGGCGGTGGCTTCTCCGGTTCGGACAGATCGAGCGCCGGGAAATACGACGACGTGTCGCTCAGCGTGGTTTCGCCCACCTCCACGCCGTCGGGAACATGGATGTTGTTCGCGGCCAGCACGCGCTCGAGATAACCGATCCGCGCCTGCTGGCGATGGATCAACGCGAGGAGCTCTTCGAGATTCGCCATCGGCGCGAAGGTCGTGTGGTTACGCCGTCGGCGGCAGGGGGATCCAGTCGCGTCCGGTGAGGAATTCGTCGTACAGCACGCTCTCGGGGCTGCCGGGTTCCGGCTTCCAGTTGTAGCGCCACTTCACAGCGGGGGGCAGCGACATCAGGATCGATTCGGTGCGGCCACCCGATTGCAGGCCGAACAGCGTGCCCCGATCGAACACCAGGTTGAACTCCACGTAGCGGCCGCGCCGATAGGCCTGGAAGTCGCGCTCGCGTTCGCCGTAAGGTGTGTCGCCGCGACGGCGGGCGATCGGCAGGTACGCATCGAGGAAATGGTCGCCGACGCTCCGGACCAGCGCGAAAGCGCTGGCGAAGTCGGGGTCGGCGAGATCGTCGAAGAAGATGCCGCCGATGCCACGCGGTTCGCTGCGGTGCTTGAGAAAGAAGTAGCGATCGCACCAGCGCTTGAACTGCGGGTAGCGGTCCGGCCCGAATGGAGCGAGCGCGTCGCGACAGATCCCGTGGAAGTGCCGGGCATCGTCCTCGAAGCCGTAGTAGGGGGTCAAGTCCATGCCACCGCCGAACCAGAACACCGGTGCCGCGTTGCTGCCGGCCGGCGGGCGCGCGATGAAGAAGCGCACGTTCATATGCACTGTCGGCACGTACGGGTTGCGCGGGTGCAGCACCAGCGACACGCCGGTGGCCTCGAAGGCGCGGCCCGCGAGTTCAGGCCGGCTGGCGGATGCGGACGGCGGCAGGGTGTCACCCAGCACGTGCGAGTAGTTGACCCCGCCGCGTTCGAACAGGTTGCCTTCCTCGAGTACGCAGGATGTGCCGCCGCCCCCCTCGGGGCGCGTCCAGGTGTCGAGCCGGAACGGCTTGCCGTCTTCGGCCTCGAGGCCGGCGACGATGCGCCTCTGCAGTCCGACAAGGTACGCGGTGACCGCGGCCGCGTCGACCTCGTCCTGCACGCGAGCGTTCATAGCAGACTCCTCTTCGCCCCGATCGCACGGTAACCGATGTCGCGGCGCATCTGCCGGCCGTCGAACCGGATCTGCTCCGCGATCTCGTAGGCGCGGCGCTGCGCCACCCGCACGGTGTCGCCCAGCGCCGTGACACATAGTACGCGCCCGCCGCTGGTCACGGTGACGCCGCCGCGATCGGACGTGCCGGCATGGAACACGTGCACATCGTCCTCGTCGCGCGGGACGTTCGTGATCGGGTCACCCTTGCGCGGAGCGTCCGGATAGCCATGGGCGGCCATGACGACGCCGAGCGCGACGCGACGATCCCATTCGGCCTGGACGCGGTCGAGCGTGCCGTTGACCGCATTCTCGACGAGGGAGTGCAGGTCGCTCTTCAGCCGCATCATGATGGGCTGGGTCTCCGGGTCGCCCATGCGGCAGTTGAACTCGAGGGTGCGCAGTTCGCCCTTCGGCGTGATCATGAGGCCGGCGTACAGGAAACCGGTGTAGGGCTCGCCCGCGGCAGCCATCCCCGATACCACCGGCTGGATCACTTCGCGCATCGCGCGGGCATGCAGCGCCGGCGTCAGCACCGGTGCCGGCGAGTAGGCGCCCATGCCGCCGGTGTTGGGGCCGAGATCGCCGTCCAGCAACCGCTTGTGATCCTGGCTCGTGGCGAGCGGCAGGACGTTGTGGCCGTCCACCATGACGATGAAGCTGGCCTCCTCGCCTTCGAGGAATTCCTCGATCACGACGCGTGCGCCGGCGGACCCGAGGCGATTGTCCTTGAGCATGGCATCCACGGCGGCGTGGGCATCGTCCAGGGTCATGGCCACGACCACACCCTTGCCGGCAGCGAGCCCGTCGGCCTTGATCACGATGGGTGCGCCCTCGGCGTCGATGTACTTGTGCGCGGCCGCGGCATCGGTGAACGTCTCGTGGCGTGCCGTCGGAATGCCGTGCTCCACCATGAAGCGCTTGGCGTAGTCCTTCGAAGCTTCGAGCTGCGCGGCGCGCCGGGTCGGCCCGAAGATCTTCAGTCCCGCCGCGCGGAACCGGTCGACCACGCCTGCGGCGAGCGGCGCCTCCGGGCCGACCACGGTGAGAGCGACACTTTCCTTCTTCGCGAACGCAACCAGTTCGTCGATGTCGGTGATGGGGACGTTGAAGAGTCCGTCCTCCAAAGCCGTGCCGGCGTTGCCCGGCGCCACGTAGACGCGCGCCACGCGGCGCGACTGCGCCAGCCGCCACGCTATCGCGTGTTCCCGTCCACCGCCACCGATGACGAGGAGGTTCATGGTTGTGCAGTGATCAGTGCCGGAAGTGCCGTATGCCGGTGAACACCATGGCCACGCCGCGCTCGTCCGCTGCGGCGATGACCTCGTCGTCGCGCACGCTGCCGCCCGGCTGGATCACGGCCCGGGCACCGGCATCGACGACGACGTCGAGGCCGTCGCGAAACGGGAAGAATGCATCGGATGCAACCACTGAACCTGCGAGGTCCAGCCTGGCGTTCTGCGCTTTGATCGACGCGATGCGCGCCGAATCGACGCGGCTCATCTGGCCGGCACCCACGCCCAGCGTCTGCCCGTTACCGCAGAAGACGATCGCGTTGGACTTGACGTACTTCGCCACGCGCCAGGCGAACACCAGGTCGCGCAGCTGTTCCTCGGTCGGGGCGAGGCGCGTCACGACCCGCAGATCCGTGGGTGCCACGTTGTGCGAGTCCGGCGTCTGCACCAGCACACCGCCGCCCACGCGCTTCAGGTCCCAGTCGTTCGCGCCGGCGGCGAGTCCCACTTCGAGCACGCGCACGTTGGCCTTGGCCGCGAACGTCTGGCGTGCGCCATCCGAGAACGACGGCGCGATGACCACTTCCACGAACTGCCCGGCAACCGCAGTCGCGGTGTCCGTGTCCACATCGCGATTGAAGGCGATGATGCCGCCGAAGGCCGACGTCGGATCGGTGGCGAATGCGCGGCGATAGGCCGCGAGCGGCGCTTCGGCGATCGCGACACCGCAGGGGTTCGCGTGCTTGATGATGACGCAGGCGGGCGCATCGAAGGTCTTCACGCATTCCCAGGCGGCGTCGGCGTCAGCAATGTTGTTGTACGAAAGTTCCTTGCCCTGCAGTTGCGTGTAGCGGGCGAGGCTGCCCGGTGCTGGCGCGAGGTCGCGGTAGAACGCTGCCTGCTGATGCGGATTCTCGCCGTAGCGCAGGTCCTGTGCCTTGTCGAACGCGAGGTTGAGCCGTGTCGGAAACGGGGCACGCGCACCGTCGGCACCGAGGCTCGTGAGGTAGTTGGCGATGGCGCCGTCGTACTGGGCGGTATGCGAATACGCCTTCTTGGCGAGTGCTAAGCGTGTCTCCAGGCTGATGCCGCCGCCCGCGGCGGTCATCTCGTCGAGCAGCGCGGCGTAGTCGGCAGGATCGGTCAGTACGGCGACGTGCCGATAGTTCTTGGCGGCGGCGCGCACCATGGCCGGGCCGCCGATGTCGATGTTCTCGATCGCCTCGTCCAGCGTGCAGTGGGGCCTGGCGACGGTCTCGCGGAACGGATACAGGTTCACCGCCACGATGTCGATGTAGTCGATGCCTTCGCGCGTCATCGCTTCGACGTGCGCGGGCAGGTCGCGGCGTGCCAGGATCCCACCGTGAACGCGCGGATGCAGGGTCTTCACGCGGCCGTCCAGCATCTCCGGGAAGCCGGTGTAGTCCGCCACTTCGGTGACGGCAATTCCGGCGTCGGCCAGGAGCTTCGCCGTGCCGCCGGTCGACAGGATGCGGAACCCGAAACCCCTGAGTGCCTGGGCAAAGGCGACGACGCCGGTCTTGTCGGAAACGCTGATCAGCGCCTGCCGCGTGCTCGCCATGGCGATGGAGTGTCCGATAAGGGGAAGATGTTGTTGGGGAAGACTACTTCAGGCCGTAGGCCTGCATCTTCTTGCGCAGCGTGTTGCGGTTCATGCCGAGCAGTTCCGCCGCCTGGGTCTGGTTGCCGTCGACCCGCGCGAGCACGGTCTCGAGCAAGGGTCGTTCGACGCACTGGATCACCATCTCGTAGATCGGGCTCGGCCGTTCGCCGTCCAGGTCGCGGAAGTAGCCGTCGATGGCGCGACGCACGCAGCGCGCGATTTCGTTCTCGTTGATCATGCCGCGAGCCTTTGATCGAGCGGAACGGAGTTGGTCGTGATCTCGAGGCGATCGAAGAATCGCCCCACGGCGTCGCGTTGCGATTCCGGCGTGTCGAGGACGTTCACTTCCGCTCGCAACCGCGCACCGCCGGGAATGGTTTCCGAGTACCAGCCCACGTGCTTGCGTGCGACCCTGGGACCGCTGCGGTCGCCGTAGAACGCGTGCAGCGCGCCGAGGTGGGCCGTCAGGATCTCGCGGATCTCGGTGAGGTCCGGCGCCGGCAGCTTCGTCCCGGTCTGCAGGTAGTGATCGATCTCGCGGAAGATCCAGGGCCGGCCCAGAGCGGCACGGCCGATCATCACGGCGTCGGCGCCGGTGCGGTCGAGCACCCGTTTCGCCTTCTCCGGCGTATCGATGTCGCCGTTGGCGATCACGGGAATGGAAATGACGGCCTTCACGGCGGCGATGGTTTCGTACTCGGCAGCGCCGTTGTAGAGATCGGCGCGGGTACGACCATGCACGGCCAATGCCTGAATGCCGGCAGCCTCCGCGATGCGGGCGATGCGCACGGCATTGCGATGGGCGTGATCCCAGCCGGTACGGATCTTGAGCGTCACGGGAACATCCACGGCCGCGACGACGGCATCGAGGATTGCAGCGACCTTGATCTCATCGCGCAGCAGCGCCGAACCCGCCGCCACGTTGCAAACTTTCTTGGCCGGGCAGCCCATGTTGATGTCGATGATCTGGGCGCCGTGCGCCACATTGAGGCGCGCGGCCTCCGCCATCTGCACAGGTTCGGTGCCGGCGATCTGCACCGCGATGGGTTCCACTTCGCCGTCGTGATCGCGGCGCCGACGGCTCTTGTCGGTATTCCACAGCCGCGTGTCAGAAGCCGTCATCTCCGAAACGGCATAGCCCGCACCGAGCGCCTTGCACAATTGGCGGAACGGCCGATCGGTAACGCCCGCCATGGGTGCCACCGCGAGCCGGTTGTGCAGTATGTAAGGACCGACCTGCATGAGCTCGGCGGCGAAGTTCGGGCGAAAGGGAAAGGGCGCGTATTGTAATCAGAAACGGCGCGCCCGCGCCGGGTCCCGCAAGTGTCCGATGGTGAGCGTGCGCGCGAATATGCGGCGTGCTGTCGGCAGCACGTCGAGCGCTGCGAGTCCGGCGCCGCGTGCCCAGGAAAGACCGGGCCAGTCGGCCGCGAAGACATCGGCGAGCGTATCGGTGAAGTGCACGGTCGCCGTCCGATCCAGTCTGCGCGCCCGATCGAACCGTTCCAGCGAAGGCAGGCATTTCGCGGCGAGCCAAGCGTCGCGCAAGCCGAGGTTGAGTCCCTGCCCCGCCACCGGATGCAGTGTCTGCGCCGCGTTGCCGACGAGCGCTATGGGGCCGCGAACCCGTGGTTCCGTCGTCCGCAATGTGAGCGGAAAGGCGCCGCGCTCGGCGACGGCGATGAAACGTCCGGCACGCCAGCCGAATGCCCGTTGCAGCTGCGAGAGAAACGTCCGATCGTCCAGTGCGAGTACGGCGCGTGCATCCTCCGGCGCCAGCGTCCAGACCAGGGCGAAGCCTTCGCCGCGCGGCAGCAGCGCGAGCGGTCCGACTTCGGCGAAGCGTTCGAACGCGACGTGCGCATGTTCGCGGTCGGTACGCACCCGTGCGACCACGGCGTGCACGCCGTAGTCCTTTTCGCGCTGCGAGAAGCCGAGCGCTTCCACGAGAGGACCGCCGCCTTCCGCCACGATCGCACAGCGAGCAGGGACGCTGTCGCCGGCCGCATGTACCACGACGCCGTCATCCGCCGGATCGATGCGCTCCACCGGAGTGTCGTATCGGACATCCCGGGTCGCGACTCGTCGCGCGAGTGCGCGCTGCACGTCGCCGTACCCGATCACGTAGCCCAGGGCCGGGACGCCCGCATCGCCGGCGGTCAACTCGCTGCGACCGAAGCCTCCGCGCTGCGACACGTGGATGGTGCGGATCGGGGTCGCCGCCGATTCGAGGTCCGTGGTGGCACCCACTTGTTGCAGCATGAGCCAGCTGCTCCACGACAGCGCGAGCGTGCGATCGTCGGTGAAGGCGGCGCCCGCCGGTTTCGCTTCGAGCAGCAGCGTGTGCCGCCCTGCGGCCGATGCCGCGAGAGCGAGGAACTGACCGACCGGGCCGCCGCCGACGATGACCGCGTCCCACATGGCCGGTCGCCTGGTCCGGTGCGTCAGGACGACGCGGTTCCGACCAGCGCTTCCACGTCGGCGACGGATTTCGGCGCGGCCGCCGTCAGCACTTCGCAGCCGCCTGCCGTCACCAGCACATCGTCCTCGATGCGCACGCCGATGTTCCAGAGCGCTTCCGGCACGCCCTCGCCCGGACGGATGTAGCAGCCGGGTTCCACCGTGAGCGTCATGCCCGGCGCCAGGTCGCGCCAGCGGCCTTCGCGCTTGTAGTCACCGGCATCGTGCACGTCGAGGCCGAGCCAGTGGCCGGTGCGGTGCATGTAGAAGCGACGGTAGTCGTTCGATTCGATGACCGATTCGGGTGTGCCCTGGCACAGCTTGAGATCGATGAATCCGCGCACCAGCACGGCCAGGGCCGCTTCGTGCGGTTGCTCCCAGTGCCGGCCGGGCTTCACGGCCGCGATCGCAGCGGCCTGCGCCGCGAGCACCAGTTCGTAGACGTCGCGCTGCGGCCCCGTGAAGCGGCCGTTGACGGGCCAGGTCCGCGTGATGTCGGACGCGTAGCCGTCGACTTCGCAACCGGCATCGATCAGGAGCAGGTCGCCATCGCGCAGCTGCGCGTTGTTCTCGACGTAATGCAGCACGCAGGCGTTGGCGCCGCCCGCCACGATGCTTGGATAAGCCGGCGACTGCGCGCCCCGTGAGCGGAACTCGTGCAGCAGTTCGGCCTCGATCTGGTACTCGTATCGGCCGGGTCGCGTCGCGCGCATCGCGCGCGCGTGCGCAGCGGTGGAGATCGCCGCTGCCCGACGCATGGCGTCCAGTTCGTGCGCGTCCTTGGTGAGGCGCATGTCGTCCAGGACACGGCGCACGTCGCGGATCTCGCCGGGCGCCGTGATGCCGGTGCGCACCTGTGCGCGCACCGCGTTGAGCCATTCGATCAAACGCGTGTCCCACGCGCCGTCTGCTCCAACGTCCGCGAACAGCGAGGGCTGGTCCGCGAGCAGCTTCGGCATCAACTCGTCCAGCTTGGAGATCGGATGGGCCTCATCGAAGCCGAAGGTTTCGCGCGCTTTCTCCGGACCGTGCCGGTAGCCGTCCCAGATTTCGCGCTCGAGGTTCTTCTCGCGGCAGAACAGGATGCTCTTCGGTGTCGCGCCGGCGACCAAGACCAGGACCGCTTCCGGTTCGGTGAAACCGGTGAGGTAGTAGAAATAGCTGTCGAAGCGGAACGGGTGATGCACGTCGCGGTTGCGCGTGCGTTCCGGTGCGGTGGCGACGATCGCCACGCCCTGCTCCATGGCCGCAGCGAGGCGATCGCGTCGATCGACGAAGGGGGCGAAAGCCAGCGAGGCAGAGGTCGGAGCATTCATGACAGTGGCCGGGCAACAACCCAAGGCGCTCACCGCGGAGGACCCGGGTGACGCGGAGGAATGCTAAAACCAAATGACGAAAGGTTCGGTTCCCCCCCGCGTCCTCCGCGGTGAGCACTTCCGTTGCTGCGAGGGGCACCAACCAACGGAGGCTTGGGGAATGTCGTCGGTAGATTATACGATCGGGGGCATCCGCAGGTGGCGGTCGAGTTCGGCGAGCCGCGCGGGCGTGCCCACGTCGAGCCAGTAGCCCCGATGCCGCTCGGCGGTCACGCGCCGCTCGCGCATGGCGGTGATCAGCAGCGGGGCCAGTTTCGCCCTGGTGCCGGGCACGATGCCGGCGAACAGTTCCGGCCGATAGATGCCGACACCGCTGAACGTATAGCGTGGCATTCCCGTATCGGTCGCGTACGGGCCGTCGAACGCGAAATCACCGTCGGGGTTGTGGGCGGGGTTGTCGACGAGCACCAGGTGCGCGAGCGCGGGCGGTGCGCCGCCCAGGGCAACGCGAACCAGTGCGCCGAAATCCACGTCGGTGTGGATGTCCCCGTTCACGACGAGAAACGGATCGGTGCCGAGCAGCGGCAGCGCCTTCGCGATGCCGCCTGCGGTCTCGAGGGCCTGCCCCTCAGGCGAATACGCGATGGTCACGCCATACCGGCTGCCGGTTCCCAGGGCGTGCTCGATCTGCGCGCCCAGGTGGGCGTGATTGATCACGAGCTCGCGCACGCCGGCACGCGCGAGGCGCTCGATGTGCCACACGATGAGCGGCTTGCCGCCCGCTTCGAGCAGCGGCTTCGGCACCGTGTCCGTGAGCGGCCGCATGCGCTCGCCGCGCCCGGCGGCGAGGATCATCGCTTTCATCAGAACGTATAGCCGACCTGCGGCTTGCGTTGCTCGAGTTCGTCCAGCAGCGCAATCAGCGGGCGCAGCTCGCCGTAGCGGTTCGCCGTGGCCCGCACGTAGCCGAGGAAGCGCGGCGTGTCCTCGAGGTAGCCGCGCTTGCCGTCGCGGTAGTTGAGGCGCGCGAAGATGCCGAGCACCTTCAGATGGCGCTGCAGTCCCATCCATTCCACGTCGCGGTAGAAGGCGCCGAAGTCGGGATTCACCGGGAGTCCGGCGTGCCGCGCCTGCTCCCAATAGCGGATCGTGCCGTCCAGCACTTCGCGCTCGTCCCAGCTGATGAATGCGTCGCGATACAGCGACGCCAGGTCGTAGGTGATCGGACCGTGCACCGCATCCTGGAAATCGAGGATGCCCGGGTTGGGGTCGGTCACCATCAGGTTGCGCGGCATGTAGTCGCGGTGCACGTACACGCGCGGCTGGGCCAGGTTGTTCGCGACGATGGCAGCGAAGGTCTTCTCGAGGGCGTCGCGCTGGGCTTCGCTCAACTGGACGTCGAGGTGCCGGGCGACGTACCAATCGGGGAACAGGTTGAGTTCACGCCGCAGCAGCGCTTCGTCGTAGGGCGGCAGCGTGTCTTCGCGCGAGGAGAGCTGCCAACGGATCAGCGCTTCGGTCGCATCCGCGAACAGGTCCGGTGCCAGGCTCCGGTCCTTCTCGAGGGCGGCGAGGTAGGTGGTGTTGCCCAGATCGGTGAGCAGCAGGAATCCGCGTTCGAGGTCCTGTGCGAGCACCCGCGGCGCGTTGAGGCCGGCCTCGGCGAGCAGTCCGGCCACCTGCACGAACGGGCGGCAGTTCTCGTGCTCGGGCGGTGCGTCCATCACGATCCAGGTGGAGGCGCCGGCCGTCGCCCGGAAATAGCGCCGGAAGCTCGCGTCGGCCGAGGCCGGCATCAGTTCACAATCGCGGCCTGGCAGCGCACCGCGCAGCCAGACACGCAGTTCGTCGATTCGATCCAAGGGTTTTCGTCCATTCTCGCCATATACTTGCGGCAATTCTAACAAGCACCCCGCGACAAGCCCGATGTCCAGAATCCCGCGCTGGGTCGCCGCCGCCATCGTCATCTCGCCGCTCGTCGGTCACGCGCAGGAACTGGGGCTCAAGTTGAAGCCGCAGGTCGAGCTGATGACCGGTCCCGGCGAAGAGAACGGCCAGGAGACGCCGCTCTTCATCGAGGCCGATGCCGTCTCCGGGACGCAGAACCAGAGCTTCGACGCCGACGGCAAGGTGAGGATCCGCCAGCGTGGCCGCACCATCTTCGCCGATCACCTGCACTACTCGATCCCGGACGAGCAGCTGACGGCGACCGGCAACGTCCGCCTCGACCGGCGCGGCGACGTGATCGAAAGCGACAAGCTCTATTTCGACATGAAGACGGAGCAGGGTTACGCCGACTCGCCCGAATACTACTTCCGCGCCTTCAAGGCGCGCGGCAAGGCGGACAAGCTGTATCTCGACAGCCGTACCAAGTACCGCGCCGAAAAGGGCACGTACAGCACCTGCGAGATACCGGAGAAGGACTGGTACCTGCGGGTCGGCAAGCTGAAGCTCGACCGCGACAAGGACAAGGGGGTGGCGCGCAACGCGACCGTCGTGTTCAAGGGCTGGCCGATCCTGTACACGCCATACGTCGACTTTCCCCTGTCCAACGGCCGCAAGTCGGGCTTCCTGAGCCCCACCTACGGCACCACCGGCAAGAGCGGCTTCGAGTTCACCCTGCCCTACTACGTGAACCTGGCACCCAACTACGACTGGACCATCGCCCCGCGGGTCCTGGCGAAGCGCGGCGTACTGCTCAACAACGAGGTCCGCTATCTGGGGCACACCTACACCGGCATGTTGAATGCCGAGTATCTGGAAAGCGACCGCGAACGCCAGGGCGATACGCGCTATGCGCTCGCCTTCCGCCATACCCAGACGTTCATGCCCGGGCTCACCGGGAACCTCAATCTGCAGAAGGTCTCGGACGACGAATACTTCGTCGATCTGTCCAATCGGATCGCGGTGACGTCGCTGCGCACGCTACCGCGCGAGGGCGGCCTCACCTACTCGACCGGCTGGTGGACGCTGTCGGGCCGCGCCCAGAGTTTCCAGACCCTGCAGGATCCGAAAGCGCCCATCACGCCGCCCTACGCGCGCCTGCCCCAACTCAACCTCGGCGCGCAGCGGAGCAATCTCAAGGGCTTCGATCTCGGCTTCCAGTCCGAGTACGTGGCCTTCTCGCACCCGGCCCTGGTCAACGGCCAGCGGACGATCCTCTATCCGAGCGTGATGTTCCCGCTGCAGAAGTCGTTCGTGAACATCGTGCCGAAGGTCGGTCTGCACTACACCAGCTACTCGCTGGACGGCACCACCGGCATCGATACGGCCACGCGCGTGCTGCCCATCTTCAGCGTGGACAGCACCGTCACTTTCGAGCGCAACACCAACCTCTTCGGCAATGCCTTCCTGCAGACCCTCGAGCCGCGGCTCTACTACGTGTACATCCCGTACCGCAACCAGGATCAGCTGCCGGTGTTCGACACTGCGGTGGCCGACTTCAACATCGCCCAGATCTTCACCGAGAACCAGTTCGTCGGCGGCGACCGCATCAACGACGCGAATCAGCTTACCGCGGCGGTGTCGAGCCGCTTAATCAGTCCCGACGACGGCCAGGAGCGCCTGCGGATGGTGCTGGGCCAGCGGTTCTTCTTCAAGGACCAGCAGGTGACCTTGCCCAACACCGTCCCGCGCACCCAGAACCGGTCGGATCTGCTCGCAGGACTGAGCGGCCGCCTTGCCCAGGACTGGTACACGGACTTCGCCATCAACTACGACATGAGCTCGAATCAGCAGGACCGGACCACCTTCGGTGTGCGCTACAACCCGGAACCCGGCAGCGTGGTCAACGTCGGCTACCGCTTCAACCGCGACAGCTTCGAGCAGACCGATTTCTCGGCCCAATGGCCGATCAGCGACAAGTGGAGCGGCGTTGCGCGCTATGCATACTCGATACGGGACGGGCGCGCCGTCGCGACTATCGTGGGCGTCGAGTACAATGCGGGGTGCTGGGCCGCGCGCTTCGTCGCGCAGCAGTTCGTGACTTTCACCCAGGACAACGTGCGGCAGCTGTTCTTCCAGATCGAGTTCAACGGCCTGTCGAAGCTCGGCTCCAACCCGCTGGAGATCCTGCGCCAGAACATCGGTGGCTACCAGCGATTGAACGCTTTGCCGCAGAGCCAACTCCAATCCGACTATTACCCGTCGCAGTGATCGCCCCGGCGGCCACGCATCCGACCATGAGTCTTCCGATCCGTTCCCTCTTCGCCTGCCTGCTCGCCGTCCTGGTCCTGCCGTCCGGCATCGCGGCCGAAGGCACCAAGGGCGGTCCCATCCTGCTCGACCGCGTGCTGGCGATCGTCAACAACGAAGTGATCTCCAAGATCGAGCTGGACGAGCAGGTCAAGCTCGCCACGCGCCAGCTGATACGCCAGGGCACGCCCCTGCCGCAGCAGGCGCTGCTGGAGAAGCAGCTGCTCGAGCGGATGGTCACCAGCCGCGTGCTGCAGCAGGTGGGTCGCGAGACCGGCGTGCGCATCGAGGACGCGCAGCTCGAGCGCGCGATCGCGCGGCTCGCGCAGGAGAACAAGATGTCGGTCGAGGCGTTCCGCACCAACATGGTGGAGGACGGCGTCGACTACACGAAGTTCCGCGAGGAGGTGCGCAACGAGATCGTGGTGACGCGCCTGCGCGAGCGCGAGGTGGACAGCAAGATCGTAGTGTCCGATGCCGAGATCGACACCTATCTCCGCACCCAGCAGGCCTCCGGCCGCAACGACGAATACAACCTCCTGCACATTCTTTTCACCGTGCCGGAGGCCGCGAGCCCGGACCAGATCCAGGCGCGCCGCGCGCGGGCCGACGAGGCACTCGGGAAACTCAAGGGTGGCGCCGACTTCAAGCAGATCTCGGCGAGCTATTCCGATGCGCCCAATGCGCTGCAGGGTGGCGAGCTCGGCTGGCGTGCAGCGGGGCGGCTTCCCAACATCTTCGTGCAGGCAGTGACGTCGATGAAGGTGGGCGAAGTCTCGGGCGTGCTGCGCAGCCCGAACGGTTTTCACATCCTGAAGCTCGTGGACAAGCGCAGCAACGTGCAGCAGATCGTGGTGCAGCAGACCAAGGCGCGCCACATCCTCGTCCGGCTGAACGAGGTCGTGGCGGAGAGTGAAGCGAAGCGCCGCTTGTCGGAGATCCGCGAGCGCATCGCCAAGGGCGCCGATTTCGCCGAGCAGGCGCGCCTGCAGTCCGAGGACGCTTCCTCGGTGCGCGGGGGCGATCTCGGCTGGCTGTCGCCCGGCGACACCGTGCCGGAGTTCGAGCAGGCCATGGACGCCCTGAAGCCCGGCGAAATCAGCGAACCGATCCAGACGCCCTTCGGCTGGCACCTGATCCAGGTGGTCGAGCGCCGCACCGAGGACCTGACGAAGGAACGCCAGCGCCAGCTCGCGCGCCAGGCGATCCGCGCGCGCAAGTCCGACGAGGCGTTCACCGAGTGGGTGCGCCAGCAGCGCGACCGCGCCTTTGTCGAGTACCGCAACGAAGAACGCTGAGCACGACCGGCGCCCGTCCGGTCACATCCCGCGCAAGCGCTTCGGCCAGCATTTTCTCGGCGATCCGTTCTGGGTGCGGCGAATCGTCGAGGCGATCGGGCCGCGGTCCGGCGAGTTGCTGGTGGAGATCGGCCCCGGTCTGGGGGCGCTCACGGAGCCGCTGCTCGCGGCCGTCGATCGTCTGCACGTGGTCGAGATCGATCGCGACATCGTCGCCCGTCTGGAGAGCAGCCATCCGCGCGAACGGCTGATCGTGCATGCCGGCGACGCGCTGGCGTTTGATTTCGGTTCCGTGGGGTCGGATCTGCGGCTGGTGGGCAACCTGCCCTACAACATCTCGACCCCGCTGCTGTTCCACATCGCGGCCCAGGTCGCCCATGTGCGCGACGCCCACTTCATGCTGCAGAAGGAGGTGGTGGACCGCATGGTCGCCGCACCCGGGGGCAGCGAGTACGGCCGCCTCTCGGTGATGCTCCAGTACCGCTTCGCGATGGACAAGCTGTTCGACGTGCCGCCGGGCGCCTTCCGTCCGCCGCCGAAGGTGGATTCATCGGTCGTTCGGATGATTCCGTACGGCCGATTGCCGCACGCTGCCCGCGACGAGCGCTTGCTCAGCGAAGTCGTGACGCGCGCCTTCACGCAGCGTCGCAAGACACTGCGCAATGCGTTGTCCACCTATCTGACGGCGACGGAACTGGAAGGGCTCGGCATCGACCCGGGCGCGCGGCCGGAGACGCTCGACGTCGCTGCGTGGGTGCGCGCCGCAGACTGCGTCGCGGCGCGAGCGCCTACGCCGCCTTCCGCTGGATGAATTCGATCTTGTAGCCGTCGGGATCTTCGACGAAGGCGATCACGGTGGTGCCGTGCTTCATCGGCCCGGCTTCGCGTGTCACCCGGCCGCCGCGCTGCTTCACGTCGGCACAGGCCTTGTAGGCGTCATCCACCTCGAGCGCCACGTGGCCGTAGCCGGTGCCGATCTCGTAGGCTTTGGTGTCCCAGTTGTGGGTGAGCTCGAGCACGGCTTCCTCGCTTTCGTCGCCGTAGCCGACGAAGGCGAGCGTGAAGCGGCCGTCCGGGTAGTCATTGCGACGCAGAACCTTCATGCCCAGCACGTTGGTGTAGAAGTCGATGGAGCGATCCAGATCGCCCACCCGGAGCATAGTGTGGAGAATGCGCATGATCGGGTATTCCTCGTTTTGGCCTGCTCTCAGATCTCGATCAACTCGAAATCGTCCTTGCGCGCACCGCATTCGGGGCAGACCCAGTTCATCGGCACGTCCTCCCAGCGGGTGCCCGCGGGGATGCCTTCTTCCGGAAGGCCGGCGGCTTCGTCGTAGATGAAGCCGCAGATGAGACACATGAAGGTTCGAAAGGGCGCTGCGGCATCGGACATGTGAAAAGAATTGCAGGTGGGGTTTCGGATAAAATTTCATTTTATAGGCAAACGGCCGCGACGCCACATGATCTCCGCACCACCGATCGTCCTGACATTCGCGGCAACCGACCCGAGCGGCGGCTCGGGTGCGCAGGCGGACATACTCACGCTGAGTTCCATGGGCTGCCATCCGCTGTCGGTCATCACCGCCGTAACCATCCAGGACACTTCGGGCGTGGAAGACGTCATGGCGCTCGACGCCGATTGGGTCGCGGGACAGGCGCGCTGCCTGCTTGAGGACATGCCGGTCACGGCGTTCAAGATCGGCCTGCTCGGCAGCGTGGAGGCAATCACCGCCATCGCCGAGATCGTGTCCGATTACCCGGACATCCCACTGGTCCTCGATCCGGTGATGAGCTCCGGCCGCGGTGACGAGCTGGCGACCGACGACATGGTGGCCGCGATGCGCGAATTGCTGGTGCCGCAGACCACGGTCATCACGCCGAACGGCCTCGAGGCCCGCCGGCTCGCGCAGGATCCCGACGACGATTCCGACGATCCGAGTCCGGCCGAATGCGCGCGGCGCATTCTCGATTTCGGCTGTCAGTACGTGCTGTTGAGCGGCACCCACGACAACACGCCGCAGGTGATCAACACGCTGCATTCGGCCGACGGCGTGGTGCGCTCCGACGATTGGCAGCGGCTGCCGGGGAAGTTCCACGGCGCCGGCAGCACGCTCGCGGCCGCGCTGGCGGCGACCATCGCCAACGGCCTCCCGATGCCGGAGGCCGTGCGCGATGCGCAGGAGTACACGTGGCAGGCGCTCAAGTTCGCCTATCGGCCCGGCATGGGCCATCCTCTGCCCGACCGCCTGTTCTGGGCGCGTGAAGAGGAACGCGATGCCGATTGAAGGTCTGTACGCACTGACGCCGGAACAGCCGGGCGGAGCCATCCTGGCCGCGCAGGTCGAGGTTGCATTGGGGGCCGGACTGCGGCTGCTGCAGATTCGCAGCAAGCTCGGGCGCGACTTGCGCATGCGGCAGACCGAGCAGTTGGTCTCCTTGTGCCGGCGCTACGGTGCGACGTGCATCGTCAACGACGATCCTGCGCTCGCGGCGGAGGTCGGGGCCGATGGCGTGCATCTGGGACGGGACGACGGCGCCGTTGCCGAAGCGCGCCGGATGCTCGGTGCCGGTGCGATCGTTGGCGTTTCCTGCTACGACGATCTCATCCGCGCACAGCGTCTGCGCGCTGAAGGTGCGGACTATGTCGCCTTCGGCAGCTTCTTCCCGTCTTCGGTCAAACCCAACGCCGTGCGGCCTCCGCTCGATCTATTGACCCGCGCCCGCACCGTGCTCGATTGTCCGATCGTCGCGATCGGCGGCATCACGCTCGACACCGCGCCGCTCGTGCGCGACGCGGGTGCGGACGCGATCGCGGTCATCACCGATGTCTTCTCCGCGACCGATGTCGGTGCGCGGGTTCGTGCCTATGGCCGCCTGTTCGAGCGTGCCGTTCATCCGGAATGAAAAGAGGATCATGACTTCCCGCAACGAGACCCTGTTCGAGAAATCCCGACGCGTCATCCCCGGTGGCGTGAACTCGCCGGTGCGCGCGTTCCGCTCCGTGGGGGGTACGCCGCGGTTCTTCACCCGCGGCAAGGGCGCGCGGGTGTGGGATGCAGACGGCAAGGAATACATCGACTACGTCGGTTCGTGGGGACCGATGATCGTGGGTCACTCGCATCCGGACGTGGTGAAGGCGGTGCAGGACGCGGCGGCCGAGGGCCTGTCGTTCGGCGCACCGACCGAGCGTGAACTGGAAATGGCCGAGCTCCTCACGAAGGTGCTGCCGTCGATCGAGATGGTGCGGCTGGTGAGTTCGGGTACCGAGGCCACGATGACGGCGATCCGCGTCGCACGCGGCTTCACCGGACGCAGCCGCATCGTGAAGTTCGAAGGTTGCTATCACGGCCACGCGGACGCGCTGCTGGTGAAGGCCGGTTCGGGACTGCTCACGCTCGGGCAGCCGAGTTCCGCGGGCGTGCCGGCGGAGACCACGCAGCACACGACCGTGCTCGACTACAACGATGTGGCCGGTCTGGAGCGAACCTTCGCCGAGCTGGGCCGGGAGATCGCCGCGGTGATCATCGAACCGGTGGTGGGCAACATGAATTTCGTGATGCCGACGCCGGCGTTCCTCGACGCGCTGCGTACCCTTACGAAGAAGCACGGCACCGTGCTGATCTTCGACGAGGTGATGACGGGCTTTCGCGTCGGACCGCAGGGAGCCCAGGGATTGTTCGGCATCGAGCCGGACCTCACCACGCTCGGCAAGGTGGTGGGCGGCGGCATGCCGCTCGGTGCGTTCGGCGGCCGGCGCGAAATCATGGAAAAGCTCGCGCCCCTCGGGCCGGTGTACCAGGCCGGCACGCTGTCGGGCAATCCGGTGGCGGTGGCAGCGGGTCTTGCGACGCTCAGGCTGGTACAGGCGCCGGGTTTCTTCGATCGATTGAGTGCATCGACGAACAAACTGGTCGATGGTCTGGTGAATGCCGCCAAGTCACGCGGCGTGCCATTCTCCGGCGCGTGCGTCGGTGGCATGTTCGGCTTGTTCTTCCGCGCAACGGCGCCGACCAGCTACGCGGAAGTGATGTCGAGCAGCAAGGAGCAATTCAACCGCTTTTTCCATCTCATGCTCGATCGCGGCGTCTATCTCGCGCCGTCCGCCTTCGAGGCGGGTTTCGTTTCCTCGGCCCACGGCGATGCCGAGATCGCCGCGACCATCGCCGCGGCGGACGACGTGTTCAGCCAGATGGCGGCTTGAACGCGTGATCAGTCGATCAACGCAGGCCGGCGGAGTATTCCGCGAGCGCCGCGATCTCGCGGTCGGTCATCTTCGCCGCGATGCTGCGCATCATCGAGTTCGCGTCGTTGGCGCGCTCGCCCGCACGGAACGCCTTCAGCTGCGCGATGGTGTAGTCGGGATGCTGGCCGGAAAGACGCGGGTACTGGGCGGGAATGCCGGCGCCCGTGGGCGAATGACAGGCGGCACAGGCGGGCAGACCGCGTTCCGGGTCCCCGGCGCGGTAGAGCTTCTGGCCGAGGGTGACGAGGTCGCGATCCTTCGCCGCGGCGGGACGCAGTTTCTGCGAGGCGAAGTAGGCGCCCAGGTTCTTCATGTCGTCGGCCGAGAGATTGGCGGCCATCGGGGCCATGATGGCGTTGGCCCGGGCACCGCTCTTGAAGTTGTCGAGCTGCTTCGCGATGTAGGCCGGGTGTTGCTGAGCGAGGTTGGGATTCATGGCGATGGCGCTGTTGCCATCCGGGCCGTGACAGGCACCGCACACTCCCGCGAGCGCCTGACCCTTGGCCGGGTCGCCATGCGCGGTGGATTCTGCGTGCGCGAACGCGGCGCCCATCAGGCCGACGACGAGCGCGGCCGACTTGAAGCTCAACATGTACGACTCCTCGACTGGTTGCGCGAGTCTCGCGCGGTCTCCGCTTACGGGCACCGTCGGCGATCTTCGGTGCAGTGCATAAATATGCGGATAATCAGAAACAAAGCGCAGTTTAGCCGATTTGCCCGCAAATCGGCCAGTGCCAGCGCGGAGTGGTCGACGTGAGCGCCTTCAACCGGGCCGTTTATGTTGCGAGTGCGCACGACCGCAAGGAACTCATTCCGGATGGCGGCTGGGAGGTCGCCTTTGCCGGGCGATCGAACGCCGGCAAGTCGAGCGCCATCAACGCGATCACGGGCCGCACACGTCTCGCGTTCGCCAGCAAGACACCGGGGCGTACCCAACTCATCAACTTCTTCGGGTTGGGCAAGGAACGCTACCTCGTGGACTTGCCCGGTTACGGGTATGCCGAAGTCCCGGAGAAGGAGCGCCGTCGCTGGGGCGAGTTCGTCTCCCACTACCTGCTGGAGCGCCGGGCGCTGCGGGGCCTCATCGTCATCATGGACGCCCGTCATGCGCCGACGCCGCTCGATCAGCAGCTGCTCGACTGGTTCTTGCCCACGGGCAAACCCGTGCATATCCTGCTCACCAAGGCCGACAAGCTCTCGCGACGGGAGGCGACGCAGACGCTGGCCGAAGTGCGCGCGGCGGTTCGCGGCGCGGGACCGTCGTGCACCGCGCAACTCTTCTCCAGCCTCAAACGCACCGGGATCCGGGAGGCCGAGGTGGTGCTGAAGCACTGGCTCGATCTGCCGGAAGAAAGAGAAAAGCCCCCGGTTGAAGGGGATTGAAACCGGGGGCAAGGCCTTTTACTTGAAAAGGCACCCGCTCAGGGAGGAGAAGCGGGAGACGAGAACGTCTGCGTGTATGAGCCTCCGGGACGCCAGTAAGTTCCGCTTTGCAGCAATCTCCCTTCGACAACAACGAACCGTCCTATCCGAACCCATGCAGACCCTCGGCCGATTCCCCCAGCGCCGCATGCGCCGCAACCGCCGCGATGCCTTCTCCCGCCGTTTGATATGTGAGCACACGCTCACTACGAATGACTTGATTTATCCCGTGTTCGTGATCGAGGGCAACGATCGAACCGAGCCGGTGCCGTCCATGCCCGGGGTCGAACGCATGACCCTGGATCACCTCCTCAAGGTGGGTGGTGAATGCATGAGGCTGGGCGTGCCGGCCATCGCGCTGTTCCCCGTGGTCGGCGACGAGCGCAAATCGCTGGATGCGGCCGAAGCCTACAACCCCAAGGGTCTGGCCCCGCGCGTCGTGTCCGCCCTCAAAAAGGAATATCCGGAACTGGGCGTCATCACCGACATCGCGCTCGACCCTTACACCAGCCACGGACAGGACGGCCTGATCGACGACTCGGGCTACGTGCTGAACGACGAGACCATCGCGGTGCTGGTCCGCCAGGCGGAATGTCATGCCGATGCCGGCGTGGACATCGTGGCGCCGTCGGACATGATGGACGGCCGCGTCGATGCGCTGCGCCAGCATCTCGATGCGAAGGGTCATCAGCGCGTGCGCATCATGGCTTACTCGGCGAAGTACGCGTCCAGTTTCTACGGGCCGTTCCGCGACGCCGTCGGCTCCGCCGGCAACCTGGGCAAGGGCAACAAGTTCACGTATCAGGTGGACCCGGCGAACAGCAACGAAGCGTTGTGGGAAGTGGGTCTCGATCTCGAAGAAGGTGCCGACATGGTGATGGTGAAACCCGGCATGCCCTACCTCGACATCGTGCGGCGGGTGAAGGACACATTCCAGGTGCCCACCATGGTGTACCAGGTGAGCGGCGAGTACGCGATGCTGAAGGCCGCCGGCCTGCAGGGCTGGATCGACGAGCGCAAGTGCGCCATGGAGGCGCTGCTCTCCTTCAAGCGCGCCGGCGCCGACGCCATCCTCACCTACTTCGCCCTGGACGCTGCCCGCTGGCTGCGAGAGGAAAAGTGACGTTCCCCCCGACGGGCCTGCGGCCACTCCCCCCGACGGGCCTGCGGGGCCCCTCCCCCCGAGGGGGCCAGCCCGCCTGGGGCGCTGGGTGAGCCGCGTCAGCGGTCGGTCAGCTTCGCCCGGCGATCGCGCTCGAGGCGGATGATGTAGCGCTGGATCATCGCCTCGGAAGCGGGCGGCAACTTGAAGAACATGCAGCCGGCCCGGCGATTGACGGTGCCGTTGCGGAGCGGCACTTCGAAGGTGTTGCGGACCTGCAGCGTGGTGGTGAGCAGACCCACTTCCGGGAGATCGATCCGGCATTGCTCCAGGGTGGCGCCGGGCTCGAGCTTCATCGTCTCCGGATAGCCGGTCACGCACACGCCGCCCAGGCTGATGTCGACCACGGTCAGCGTCAGCGTAGGGGCTTCCGGCTGTGGCACGAGGCACTTGAGCGGCTTCGCCACCGGTGTCTCGACGCGGTAGTACTCGCGGCGCTGGAACTTGAGCAGGGTCAGCGGCAACGGGACGCGCAGCGCGGGGCGGTTCTCGTACTCGATGGCGGCCACGGCGGGCACCTCGAACTGGATCTTTACCCGGTCCTGGCTGGTGACGAACGAGATGCGGTCGCTGCCCAGCAGCCGCTTGTTGGCCGCCAGTTCCTTGCTGGCGTCCAGGATGACGAAACCGGCGTTGCCGTCGACGGCAAGCAACGCCGTGATGGCGAAATCCTTGCCCTCGTTGAAGTAGGCAGTGACGATCTCTCCGGCGTGCATGATCGCCTTCAGGATGAAGGCCACCTCGACGCGCGAGCGGACGAGGAAGCGGTCGTCGTCCTCGTCGGATGCGACGTTGCGGTTGGAGGTGCTGGGGGATTCCATGAAAGCCGAAGAAAGCGGGCGCTGTGCCAGCCTCCGTTTGAGTTGCGGCGGGTAGGAACGAAACTTTAGCTTGAGCGGGGACGCTGCGCTCAGGCAGCGCTCAGTTGGTTGGCCAGCCAGGCCCGGCGAGCTCGCTCGATCGGGCGGCCCTCGTGTGTTGCCCGCAGCGGCTGGCGCAGATCCCGCACCTCGAACACCGCGACGTTGAAACGCGCCGCGTCGGTCTCGAACTCGTAGCTCGGCACCTGCCGCGGCTCGTCGCCCGACCAGTAGCGGTTCTCGCGGGTGCGGAACGGGATGCCGCGATTGATGAGGAAGAGCTCGACTTCCTTCGCGCTGTCGGTGAACAGGTGCAGGTCGATCTCCGCGTAGCGCCCGGCGCTGCCGGAAAGCACCGGACCCACGAGGTGCGGATCGAAGGCGGACAACGCGTCCATCATTTCGAGCGCCGCCCGGCGCAGCTCGACCACGCGCTCGGCCTGCTCGTCCGCCTGGTAGATATGCTGGTACTCGCGCAGAGCCTCCTCGACCTCTTCGTTGTCGGGCAGGTTGCGGGTGTCCGGTGCGCCGACCTGACGGGCCGCCTTGCGCTTGGCCAGGGCGAAGTCGTCGATGCCGTCCTGGGCCATCAGGCGCGCGGCGAGATGAGCGATGCGCTGGCGCATCTGGCGGTTGGCGGCTTGATCTCTCGGCATGTTCGCAAAGGCCCCGGCAGCACAGAGCCTAGTAGATCTGGTCGTCGACGTCGTCCTTGCGTCCGGTGGGGGTCGCAGCGCCTTCGTCGTCCTCGGGCGGCATGTTCTCGTGGTAAAAGTACTCGACCATCCGGTTCGGAGCGCGATTGTCGCGCAAACCGGTGTCCGGGTTGATGGCGGCAGCCACGACGCCTTCCGGGGGCGAGGGTGGTTCGTCGGGCGTGTCCTTCAGCACCACGCCCATGTATGACATCCAGATCGGCAGTGCGGCCTGGGCGCCGGTCTCGCCGTTGCCGAGCGAGCGCGGGGTGTCGAAGCCCATCCAGGCCACTGCGGTGATGCTCGGATTGAAGCCGGCGAACCAGGCGTCCATCTGTTCGTTGGTGGTACCCGTCTTGCCGGCAAGATCGGAACGTCCGAGCGCCAGTGCCCGCGCGCCGGTGCCGCCGCGGATCACGTCCTGCATCATGTTCGTCATCAGGAACGCGTTGCGCTGATCGATGACCCGCGGGGCCGTCTCGGGGACCGTCACGTACTTGGTGCGGGCGAGTGCGGTGCCGTTCGTATCCTCGATGCGGTCGATGAAGTACGGGCTCAGGCGATAGCCGCCGTTGGCGAACACCGCGTACCCGGTGGCCACCTGCCACAGCGTGGCTGAACCCGCACCCAAGGCCATCGTGAGGTAAGGCGGCACCAGTTTCGGATCGAAACCGAAGCGCGTGACGTAGTCCTGCGCGTACTGGGGACCGATGGCCTGCAGGATGCGGATCGACACCAGGTTCTTCGATTTCGTCAGCGCCACGCGCATGCGCATCGGGCCTTCGAACGTGGCGTCGAAGTTCTTAGGCTCCCAGACGGCCGACCCGGTTTCCGTGGCATCGAACGACAGCGGCGCATCGTTGATGATGGTGGCCGGCGTGAAGCCTTTCTCCAGCGCCGCCGAGTAGACGAACGGCTTGAAGCTCGAGCCCGGCTGGCGATAGGCCTGGGTCACGTGGTTGAACTTGTTGCGGTTGAAGTCGAAGCCGCCCACCAGGGCCTGCACCGCGCCGGTCTTGTTGTCCAGCGCGAGGAAGCCCGCTTCCACCTGAGGCAGCTGCACGATCTGCCAGCCCAGGGTCGCATCCTTCTGGGCCCGCACCAGGGCGCCGGCCCGCAGTCGCCGGTTGGCGGGTGCCTTGTCGCCGATCATGCGCTGGGCGAACTTGAGTCCCTCCGCATTCACCTCCGCCTTGCCCACGCCCTTCACGTAGAGCTGGGCGGCCTTCTGGTCGATGGCGAGGACCAGGGCGGGCAGGATGTCGTCGCTTTCCGTCTCTTCCGCCAGCAGGTCTTCCAGCGTCTCCTCGGACGGCTGGGGCGGGAGCTGCGCGTAGCCTTCGGCGCCGCGGTAGCCGTGGCGCCGGTCGTACTCGAGCACCCCGCGCCGCACGGCCGCGTAGGCGGCGCTCTGGTGCGCGCGCTTGATGGTGGTGATGACGCGGAAGCCGGCGGAGTACGCCTCGTCGCGATAGCGCTCGTACATCGCCTGCCTGACCATTTCCGTCAGGAAGTCCGCACGGGTGGCATACGTCTGCTGCGTGGTGTGCAACCGGATCGGCGCCTTGACCGCGGTCTCGAACTGTTCGGCCGTGATCATGTTGAGCTCGCGCATCCGCCGCAGCACGTATTCCTGCCGCGCCTTGGCCCGCGCGGGATTCGCGATCGGGTTGTAGCGCGACGGCGCTTTCGGCAGACCCGCGAGCATCGCGGTCTCCGAAAGGCTCAAGCGATCGAGCGACTTGCCGAAATAGGTCTGGGCGGCGGCTGCGAAGCCGTAAGCGCGCTGCCCCAGATAAATCTGGTTGATGTACAGCTGAAGAATCTCGTCTTTTGTCAGGTTATGCTCGATCTTGAAGGCCAGCAGCGCTTCGTTGAACTTGCGGGTGAAGGTCTTTTCCTTGGTCAGGAAGAAGTTGCGGGCCACCTGCATGGTGATCGTGCTCGCACCTTGACGAGCCCCGCCCTGGATGAAGTTCGAGATCGCGGCGCGCGCGACACCGATGTAGTCGATGCCGCCATGCTCGTAGAAGCGTTCGTCCTCCGCAGCGATGATCGCTTCGCGCATCGGCTTCGGGACGTCCTTGATGCGGACGAGCGCACGGCGCTCCTCGCCGAACTCTCCGATCAGCTCCCCCTCGCTGCTGAAGATCTGCAGCGGGATCTTGGGGCGGTAGTCAGTGAGCGCTTCGAGCGACGGCAGGCTCGGATAGGCCACCACGGCGGCATATCCGGCCAGGAGTCCGCCGGCCAGGAGGGTGGCCAGCAGGAGAAACACTGGCAGCAGCCACCAGCGGAAGGACATGGGCAAGGGAATTGCTTAAGGGGATCAGTGGGGTGGAAGGGTTTCTTGCAGTTCCTTCCATTATATGAGGGCCTCCCGGCCCCGCCAAAACTTAGACCCAACTTTCCCAAACTTGATTTGCATTTGCCGCTGGTATCTAATGTAAATTGTACATTATTGGCGTAACTCGCCCATGTTCAAGGGAAAACTGGATCTAACGCCCGCATCAGAGTTTCTCGCGAACCTGATGAAACCCAAGGCACCGCCGCTCATCGGCGTGGACATCAGTTCGTCCTCGGTGAAGATGGTGGAGATCGCCGCCGCAGGCAAGGGCCGCTACCGCCTGGACCGTTATACCGTCGAACCGCTCACGAAGGATGCGGTGGTCGACGGCAACATCATGAACCTCGAGGAAGTCGGCGAGGCGGTCAAGCGCGGCTGGAAGAAGATGAATACACGCGTGCGCAATCTCGCGCTCGCCCTGCCCTCGGCGGCTGTGATCACGAAGAAGATCGTGATGTCCGCGGATCTGCGCGAGGAAGATCGTGAAGTCCAGGTCGAGGCCGAAGCCAACCAGTACATCCCGTTCGCCCTGGAGGAGGTGAACCTGGATTTCCAGATCCTCGGTCCGGCGCCCAGCAGCCCGGAAGAGGTCGAAGTGCTGATCGCCGCCTCCCGCAAGGAGAAGGTGGAGGACCGCGTGGCGGTCGCCGAAGCGGCTGGCCTCAAGGCGGTCGTGATGGACATCGATTCCTTCGCCTCGCAGACCGCCTTTGAACTCATCGAGTCGCAACTGCCCGACGGCGGCCTCGACCAGACCATCGCCTTGGTCGACGTCGGCGCGTCGATGATGAACATCAACGTGCTGCGCAACAACCAGTCGGTCTACATGCGCGAGCAGCCGTTCGGCGGCAACCAGCTCACGCAGGAGATCCAGCGCGTCTTCAACCTCTCCAGCGAAGAGGCCGAGGCGGCCAAGAAGAACGGCGGCCTGCCCGGCAACTACGAGCCGGAGGTGCTGAACCCGTTCATGGACACGCTCGCGCTGGAAGTCACGCGCGCGCTGCAATTCTTCTTCACCTCGACCCAGTTCAACCAGGTGCATCACATCATCCTCGCCGGCGGCTGCTCGACCATCCCCGGCCTCGATGAAGTGGTCTCCAAGCGCACCGGCGTGAACACACTGGTCGCCAACCCGTTCGCAGCGATGGAGAAGTCGCCCAAGATCAAGGAGCGCCAGCTCGCGCAGGATGCGCCGGCGCTGATGGTCGCCTGCGGCCTGGCGATGCGGAGGTTCGACGCATGATCCCGATCAACCTACTACCGCACCGTGCCCAGCGCCGTGCGGCGGCCAAGCGCCAGTTCTTCGTCCTCGCGGCGATGGTGTTCGGCCTGGGGGTCGCCATCGTGGCCCTGGTGCACACGTATTTCGCCGGCCAGATCGAGTACCAGGTCGGCCGTAACCAGTATCTCGAAGGCGAGATCGCGGTGCTCGATCGCCAGATCGACGAGATCAAGAAGCTGAAGGAACAGACCCAGGCGTTGCTCGAGCGCAAGAAGGTGGTCGAGTCGCTGCAGTCGAACCGGTCCGAGACCGTGCGCCTCCTCGACCAGCTCGTGCGCCAGCTGCCCGACGGCGTCTACCTGAAGACGATCAAGCAGACCGGACCGAAGGTGAACGTGGTCGGCTACGCGACCTCGAATGCGCGCGTCTCGACGCTCATGCGCAACTTCGAGGCCTCGCCGTTCCTGGAGTCGCCGGGACTGGTGGAAATCCGTGCCGTTCAGGTGGACAAGCAGAACCTGAACGAATTCACCCTGAACGTGAGCCTCACGCGCGAGAAGGAAGATCCGGCCAAGGCCGGCAAGCCTGCGCCCAAGGGTCCGCAGAGCTAAGGGGCAGCACCATGACTCTCGACGACCTGAGAAGGCTCGATCCCCGCGACGTCGGCAACTGGCCGGTGCTGCCCAAGCTGGGCGTGCTCGTGCTGGTGCTGCTGGTGCTCGTGTTCGGCGGCTACTGGTTCGATTGGAAAGACCAGCTGGACGAGCTCGCTTCCGAGCGTCAGAAGGAAACCAATCTGCGCGCCAAGTTCCTCGACAAGAAGGCGCAGGCCATCAACCTCGAGGCCTACCGCAAGCAGCTCGCCGACATCGAGCAGTCCTTCGGCGCGATGCTGAAGCAGCTGCCGAACAAGTCCGAGATGGAAGCGCTGCTGACCGACATCAACCAAGCCGGCCTCGGCCGGGGCCTGCAGTTCGAGTTGTTCCGCCCGGCGCAGGCTGAAACCATGTCCGAGTTCTATGCCGAGCTGCCCATCACCATCAAGGTGACCGGTGCCTACCACGACATCGGCGCTTTCGCGAGCGACGTGTCGCAGCTCTCGCGCATCGTCACGCTGAACGACATCGCGCTGCAGGTCGACAAGGAGAAGGGCCTCACCCTCGAAGCCACCGCCAAGACCTATCGCTATCTCGACGACGCCGAGGTGGCGGCCCAGAAGAAACCCGCCAAGGCGAGGAAGCAATGAAGCGCGCCCTCACGTTGATGGCATTGACGGGACTCATCGCCGGTTGCGGCGGCGAGCAGTACCAGGACCTGCGCCAGTTCGTGAAGGAATCCGGCGCCAACATGCGCGGCCGCGTGGAACCGCTGCCGGAAGTGAAGCCCTACGAGCCTTTCACCTACGACGCGTTCGAGTTGCAGGACCCGTTCAAGCCGCGCAGCCAGCTGGCGGACAAGTCCGGTGCCGGCAGTGGCTCCGGCCCGGCCCCCGACATGAACCGCCGCAAGGAGGCGCTCGAAGGCTATCCACTCGAAAGCCTGAAGATGGTCGGCACCCTGCAGGACAAGAACAAGAAGATGTTCGCTCTCATCAAGACGCCGGACAACAACATCTACCAGGTCAAAGGCGGCAACTATCTCGGCCAGAATTTCGGCGTGATTTCGATGATCACCGAAACCTCGATCACATTGAAGGAAGTCATCCAGGACACCGCCGGTGTCTGGACGGAGCGGACGAGCAGCCTGCAACTGCTTGACGAAGAGGAGTCGAAGAAATGAGAACCACGCTTGCCGCAGCGTCTAGCTGCCTGACCGCTGCCGCGACGATGCTCGTGCTCCTGTGCGCCGTTCCGGCCGTCCACGCCGCCAGTGGTGCCGAGGAGCCGGCGCAGAACGCGATCTCCGCCATCGACGTCACTTCCGCTTCGGGCGGCCGCGTGATCGTCAAGATCACCACCAAGGAACCGCTCACCAATCCGCCGGTCGGCTTCGCCATCAACAATCCGCCGCGCGTCGCGTTCGATTTTCCGAACACGGCCAACGCCATGGGCAAGCCCGGCAAGGAAGTGGGTAATACCGAATTGCGCTCGATCCGCCTCGGCCAGGCCGGCGGCCGCACGCGCGTGGTGCTGAACCTGGTTCGCCCCATCAAGTACGACACCGCGCTGGACGGCAACACCTTCGTCGTCACGCTGCAGGCCGCGAGCGACATGGGCACAGGTGCGCCCGCGGGCGAGAGCGCCAGCTTCGCGTCCGGCAAGAGCAACGTGAGCCATTCGCTGGTGAACATCGATTTCCGCCGCGGCAAGGGCGGTGAGGGCCAGGTGGTGGTCGACATGTCCGACAACGCCACCGGCATCGACCTGCGCCGCCAGGGCAAGTCGGTCATCATCGACTTCATTCAGACCGAAATTCCCGGCATGCTCCAGCGCCGTCTGGACGTGGTCGACTTCGCCACGCCGGTGGACACGATCGAGGCCACCAAGCAGGGCGGCAACGCACGCATCGTGATCTCGCCGCGCGGCAACTGGGAGCATTCGGCCTATCAGACCGACAACCGGTTCATCGTCGAGATCAAGCCGGTGGTCGAGGACCCGAACAAGATCGGTGCCGCTTCCGGCCGCGGTTACACGGGCGACAAGCTGTCGCTCAACTTCCAGAACATCGAAGTGCGTGCGGTGCTGCAGGTGATCGCGGACTTCACCGGTCTCAACATCATCACCAGCGACACCGTCGGCGGCAATCTCACGCTGCGGCTGAAGGACGTGCCCTGGGATCAGGCGCTCGACATCATCCTGCAGTCGAAGGGCCTCGACATGCGCAAGAACGGCAACGTCGTGTGGATCGCCCCGCGCGACGAACTCGCCACCAAGGAGAAGCTGCAGCTCGAAGCGCAGCAGCAGATCCAGGAGCTCGAGCCGACGCGCACCGAGAGCTTCCAGCTGAACTACCAGCGTGCCGATTCGCTGCAGAAGCTGCTGTCCGATCCGGCGCAGCGCGTGCTGTCCAAGCGCGGCAGCGCCGTGGTGGACCCGCGTACCAACACGCTGTTCGTGCAGGACACCCCGAGCAAGCTGGAAGAGATCGCCGCGCTCATCAAGAAGATCGACGTGGCGGTGAAACAGGTGCTGATCGAAGCGCGCATCGTGGAAGCCACGGACACCTTTGGTCGTTCCCTGGGTGCCCGCCTCGGTACCCTGGACCTGTCGGCCCGCGGTGCCGCAGGGTCGAGCATCGGCGGCGGCAACCGCGCGTTGCTCGGCGGTAACGTCCGAAGCGTCGGCGTGCAGACCTTGCAGGCCCAGGACTACGCCCAGTCGTTCTTCCCGGATTCCCTGGCGGTCAACCTGCCGGCGGCCTCGCTCGGTCAGGGTCTGACGGCCGGTGCGTTCACGCTGTCGCTGTTCAACTCCAGCCAGACCAAGTTCCTGAACCTCGAAGTGTCGGCCCTGCAGCTCGACGCCCGCGGCAAGATCGTCTCCAGCCCGCGCGTCATCACCGCCGACAATGTCGAGGCGAACATCGAGCAGGGTACGGAAATCCCGTACCAGACGGCGACCGCCTCGGGCGCCACCAGCATCAGCTTCCGCAAGGCGACCCTCTCGCTCAAGGTGAAGCCGCAGATCACGCCCGACGACAACATCATCATGAAGCTCGACGTGCACAAGGACAGCGTCGGCGCGCAGACCACTGCGGGCCCGTCCATCGATACCAAGCAGGTCACCACCGAAGTGCTGGTGGAAAACGGCGGTTCAGTCGGCATCGGCGGCATCTACACGCAGGACGAGTCGACCCAGGTCAACAAGATCCCGGTCCTGGGCGACATCCCGGTGGTCGGCTTCCTGTTCCGCAACGAGCGCCGGTTCAACGACCGTCGCGAGCTGCTGGTGTTCGTGACCCCGCGCATCCTCAAGGAGAACCTGTCGCTGCGCTAGCGCGACGACGGAGCTCCCCCGCTCGAAGCCCCGCGGCGACCCTGCGGGGCTTCGTGTTTTCAGGCTTCCCGCAGGCGATGCACTACAATCGGCCCATGATGGAAACCGGGCAGACCACCGCCGAGAGCCTGCAGCCGCTGCCGGAAGCGCGGCCGCGCGAGAGCGTCTTCCTGGTGGGTTTGATGGGCGCGGGCAAGACCTCGGTGGGCAAGATGCTCGCGAAGCGCCTCAACAAGACCTTCTACGATTCCGACCAGGTGATCGAAGCGCGTACCGGGGTACGCATCCCGGTGATCTTCGAGATCGAAGGCGAGGCGGGTTTCCGCGGCCGCGAATCCGCGGTGCTGCAGGAGCTGACGGCGCTCCACAACATCGTGCTCGCCACGGGCGGAGGCGCGGTGCTGGCACCCGAGAACCGGGAGGCGCTGCATGCCCGCGGCACCGTGGTCTACCTGCGCGCTAGCGTCGACGAGTTGTGGAACCGTACGCGGCACGATCGCAACCGTCCGCTTCTGCAGACGGCCGATCCGCGCGCGCGCCTCGCACAACTGCATGAACAGCGCGATCCGCTGTATCGCGATGTCGCGCACATCGTGCTCGACACCGGGACCCAGAGCTTGAAATCGCTGATCGGGCGGCTGGAAGCGAGTCTCGCGCGCCGCGCGGCGGACACGGAGCAGCACGCCTCGTGATCGCAATCGAAGTGGGCCTGGGGAAACGCAGCTATCCGATCTACATCGGCAGCGGGCTGCTGGCGCAGGCGGCGTTGATCACGAAGCATCTCGCGCAGCCGCGCGTGGCGGTCGTGACCAACGAGACGATCGCGCCGCTCTACCTCGATGGACTGCGCGGCACGCTGCAGGCAGCGGGTGTCGACGTCCTGCAGGTGGTCCTGCCCGACGGGGAAAGCCACAAGGTCTGGGAGACCCTCAACATCGTCTTCGACCGCATGCTCGGCGCGCGCTGCGAGCGCAAGACCACGGTGGTAGCCCTGGGTGGAGGCGTGGTGGGCGATCTCGCCGGTTTCGCGGCGGCCACGTATCAGCGCGGGGTGCCGTTCATCCAGATCCCGACGACGCTGCTCGCGCAGGTGGACTCCTCGGTCGGCGGCAAGACCGCCATCAATCATCCGCTCGGCAAGAACATGATCGGCGCGTTCCATCAGCCGGTGGCCGTCATCGCGGACACCGATACGCTGCGCACGTTGCCGGACCGCGAGCTGTCCGCGGGTCTTGCCGAGGTCATCAAGTACGGCATCATCGGCGACGCTCCGTTCTTCGACTGGCTCGAAGCGAATCTCGATCGGCTGCTCGCACGCGATCGGGAAGCGCTCGCATACGCCGTGCAGCGGTCCTGCGAGAACAAGGCCCGCGTGGTGGCGATCGACGAACGCGAAACCGGACCGCGCGCCATGCTCAACCTGGGGCATACGTTCGGCCACGCCATCGAAGCAGGCCTCGGCTTCGGCGAGTGGCTGCACGGCGAAGCCGTAGCCGCCGGCATGGTCCTGGCGGCACGCACCTCACGGGCGCTGGGCCACATCGGCGCTGCGGAAGTGCAGCGCATCGAGCACATCCTGGCCCGCGCCCGGCTGCCGGTGCAGTCCCCCGATCTGGGCTTCGAGCGCTGGCTCGAGCTGATGGGCCACGACAAGAAGGTGGAGGGGGGCAAGACCCGCTTCATCCTCATCAAGCGCCTCGGTGAGGCCTACATCGACGCCTCCGTGCCTCGCGGGGTCCTCGAACAGGTGCTGGCCCCTGCGGCGGCACATGCCTGAACTCGCGGTCTTCGCCGGCCGGCCCGAAACCTCGCGCGGCCGGCGCATCCCCGAACCCCTGCCCGAGGGGCGTTCCGAGTACCAGCGCGACCGCGACCGTATCGTGCACTCCGCTGCCTTCCGGCGCCTGGAGTACAAGACCCAGGTGTTCGTGAACCACGAAGGGGACCTGTTCCGCACACGGCTCACCCATTCCATCGAGGTGGCCCAGATCGGCCGCTCGGTCGCCCGCAATCTCGGTCTCAACGAGGACCTGACCGAGGCCATCTCGCTCGCGCACGACCTGGGCCACACGCCCTTCGGCCATGCCGGTCAGGACGCTCTGAACGAGTGCATGCAGACCTACGGCGGGTTCGAGCACAACCTGCAGTCGCTGCGGGTGGTCGACCTGCTGGAGAGCCGCTATGGCGCCTTCGACGGGCTCAACCTCACCTTCGAGACGCGCGAGGGCATCCTCAAGCATTGCTCGCTCAAGAACGCCGCCAGGCTGGGCGACGTGGGCGAGCGCTTCCTCAAGCGGGAACAGCCGAGCCTCGAGGCCCAGCTCGCCAACCTGGCCGACGAGATCGCGTACAACAACCACGACGTGGACGACGGCATCCGCTCCGGCCTGATCAGCGTCGAGGCGTTGTCCGAAGTCGGCCTGTTCGCCCGACACCTGGCCGACGTCCGCAGGACCTACCCCGAGCTCAAGGATCGACGGGTGGTGCACGAGACCGTCCGCCGCATGATCAACACCCTGGTGAGCGACCTTACCCGCCAGAGCGCCGATAACGTCGCCCGGGCGGCGCCTACCGATATCGACGCGGTGCGCAAGGCCCCACCCCTGGTCGCCTTCAGCGCGGGGATCCGGGCCGAGCAGCAGGAACTGAAGACCTTCCTGCGCCGCCACCTGTATCAGCACTACAAGGTGGCCCGGATGGCCTCCAAGGCCAAGCGCATCGTCCGGGAGCTGTTCGGCGCCTTCCTGGCGGAGCCGCGCCTGCTGCCCCCTGAATTCCAGCGCCGGGCCGAAGAGGACCCGCCCCGTGCCATCGCCGACTACATCGCCGGCATGACCGACCGCTACGCCATCCGGGAGCACCGGCGGCTGTTTGCCGTCGAAGAGGATTGAGGGGAAGGGTCCCACCCGATGGGCCTTCGGCCCCTCCCCCCGAGGGGGCCAGCCGGCTTGGGACGGCCCGGCGCGGGCCGACTGACCGTACCTGGAGCGGTGACTGACAGGCCTCGACGTCACGACTGCGTGTTGCAGCGCATTGAAGCCACGCCGGGCATCGGGTTAACATTTCACCCCTTGTCCGTCGATTTCGTGCACTCATCATAGGTACGAGTGCCCGCGCATACCGCCCGGTCTCGAGACCACCGGCGGCGGCAAGGCCAGATTCCAGCAAGCTCCAAGAGGTATTCCGTGGCCCATCCGCACTTGCCGCCCGCGCAGGGACTCTACGACCCCCAGAACGAACACGACGCCTGTGGCGTGGGCTTCATCGCCCACATCAAGGGGCGCCGCAGCCATGAGATCGTCGAGCAGGGGCTCCAGCTCCTCAAGAACCTGACCCACCGGGGTGCCACCGGGGCCGACCCGCTGGCCGGCGACGGTGCCGGCATCCTGATCCAGATCCCCGACGCGCTGCTGCGCGAGGAGATGGCCAAACAGGGCGTGGAACTGCCCGAGGCCGGCGAGTATGGCGTCGGCATGGTGTTCCTCCCCCAGGAGCCCGCGAGCCGCCTCGCGTGCGAGCAGGAGATCGAGCGCGCCATCCGTGCCGAGGATCAGGTGCTCCTGGGCTGGCGCGACGTGCCGCGCGACAGTTCGGTGCTGGGCGAATCGGTCAAGCGCATCGAGCCGGTGATCCGCCAGGTGTTCGTCGGGGAAGGTCCCGACGTCACGGTCACGGATGCCCTGGAGCGCAAGCTCTACGTCATCCGCAAGCGCGCCGGTCACGCGATCCAGGCGCTGCGCCTGGAGCACGGCAAGGAGTTCTACATGCCGTCGCTGTCGGCCCGCACCATCGTCTACAAGGGCATGCTGCTGGCCGACCAAGTGGGTACCTATTACCTCGACCTGCGCGATCCGCGTCTGCAGTCGGCGCTCGCGCTGGTGCATCAGCGCTTCTCGACCAACACGTTCCCCACGTGGGATCTGGCGCACCCGTTCCGGATGATCGCCCACAACGGCGAGATCAACACCCTGCGCGGCAATGTGAACTGGCTGCGCGCGCGCGAAGGTGCCATCTCCTCGCCGGTGCTCGGCAAGGACCTCGAGAAGCTCTGGCCGCTGATCTACCCGGGCCAGTCCGACTCCGCGTCCTTCGACAACGCGCTCGAGCTGCTGGTGATGTCGGGCTACTCGCTCACCCACGCGATGATGATGCTGATCCCCGAAGCGTGGGAGAAGCACACGCTGATGGACGAGAACCGCCGCGCGTTCTACGAGTACCACGCCGCGATGATGGAGCCGTGGGACGGCCCGGCTGCCGTGGCCTTCACCGACGGCCGCCAGATCGGCGCAACGCTCGACCGCAACGGCCTGCGTCCGGCGCGCTATCTCGTCACCGACGACGACCTCGTCGTCATGGCGTCCGAAACCGGCGTGCTGCCGATCTCCGACGAGCGCATCGTCAAGAAGTGGCGCCTGCAACCCGGCAAGATGTTCCTCGTGGATCTGGAGCTGGGCCGCATCATCGACGACAAGGAGATCAAGGATTCGCTGTCGGCCATCAAGCCCTACCGCGGCTGGATCGATCGCATCCGCGTCAAGTTGGACGACCTGCCCGAACCCGCCGGGGCGCGCGAATGTTCGGAGATCGACCTGCTCGATCGCCAGCAGGCGTTCGCCTGGACCCAGGAAGACCTCAAGTTCCAGCTGCTGCCGATGGCGCGCGACGGCGAGGAATCCATCGGGTCCATGGGCAACGACTCGCCGCTCGCGGTGCTGTCGGACAAGAACAAGACGCTCTACCACTACTTCAAGCAGCTCTTCGCGCAGGTCACGAACCCGCCCATCGACCCGATCCGCGAGGATCTGGTGATGTCGCTGGTGTCGTTCGTCGGGCCGAAGCCGAATCTGCTCGGCATCGACGAGACCAACCCGCCGATGCGCCTGGAGATCACGCAGCCGATCCTGGACGAAGAGTCCATGGCGAAGATCCGCGAGATCGCCGAGTCCACCGACGGGAAGTTCAGCGCGTACGAACTGGACATCTGCTATCCGGTCGCGTGGGGCCATCAGGCCATCGAAGCGCGGTTGGCGAGCCTGTGCGCCGAGGCGGTGGACGCCGTGCAATCCGGCTACAACATCCTGATCGTTTCCGACCGCAAGGTGGACCGCGAGCACGTCGCGATCCCCGCGCTGCTCGCGACCTCCGCCGTGCATCAGCATCTGGTGAACAAGGGGCTGCGTACCTCCGCGGGTCTCGTGGTCGAGACCGGCTCGGCCCGTGAAGTGCATCACTTCGCGCTGCTGGGCGGCTACGGCGCCGAAGCCGTGCATCCCTGTCTGGCGCTGGAAACCATCCGCGCCGAAGCGGCCGGGTCCGCCGACGATCCGCAGGGCGACAAGGCGGTCAAGAACTACATCAAGGCCGTGGGCAAGGGCCTGATGAAGGTGATGTCCAAGATGGGCATCTCCACCTACATGTCCTACACCGGCGCGCAGATCTTCGAAGCCGTGGGTCTGTCGAGCAGCCTCGTGGAGAAATATTTCACCGGCACCACGTCCACGGTCGAAGGCATCGGCGTGTTCGAAGTGGCCGAAGAGTCGATCCGTACCCATCGCGCGGCCTTCAGCGACGACCCGGTGCTCGAAACGGCGCTGGATGCCGGCGGCGAGTACGCGTTCCGCATCCGTGGCGAAGAGCACATGTGGACGCCGGACGCGATCGCCAAGCTGCAGCACTCCACCAAGGCGAACAGCTACGCGACCTACAAGGAATACGCGAAGATCATCAACGACCAGTCCGCGCGCCACATGACTTTCCGCGGGCTCTTCGATCTGCGCATCGATCCCTCGAAGGCGATCCCCATCGACGAGGTGGAACCGGCCAAGGAGATCGTGAAGCGCTTCGCCACCGGGGCCATGTCGCTCGGGTCCATCTCCACCGAAGCGCACACGGCGCTCGCCATCGCCATGAACCGCATCGGCGGCAAGTCGAACACCGGCGAGGGCGGCGAGGATCCGCGCCGCTACGCCCCGGTGAAGGCCGGCGAGACGCTCGCATCGCGCATCGGCCGTGATCGCATCATGCGCGATATCGAGCTGAAGGAAGGCGATTCGCTGCGCTCGAAGATCAAGCAGGTGGCCTCCGGTCGCTTCGGCGTGACCGCGGAGTACCTGAACAGCGCCGACCAGATCCAGATCAAGATGGCCCAGGGCGCGAAGCCCGGCGAGGGCGGTCAGTTGCCCGGCCATAAGGTGTCGGAGTACATCGCCGAGCTGCGCTTCTCGGTGCCGGGCGTGGGCCTCATCTCGCCCCCGCCGCACCACGACATCTACTCGATCGAAGATCTGGCGCAACTCATTCACGACCTCAAGAACGCCAACCCGCGCGCGTCCATCAGCGTGAAGCTGGTGTCCGAGATCGGTGTCGGTACCGTCGCTGCGGGCGTCTCCAAGGCCAAGTCCGATCACGTGACCATCGCCGGGCACGACGGTGGCACGGGCGCCAGTCCCTGGTCTTCGATCAAGCACGCGGGCACGCCCTGGGAGCTGGGTCTCGCCGAGACGCAGCAGACGCTGGTGCTGAACCGCCTGCGCGGCCGCATCGCGGTGCAGGTGGACGGCCAGATGAAGACCGGTCGCGACGTGCTGATCGGCGCGCTGCTCGGTGCCGACGAGTTCGGCTTCGCCACCGCGCCGCTGGTGGTGGAAGGTTGCATCATGATGCGCAAGTGCCACCTCAACACGTGTCCGGTGGGTGTCGCGACGCAGGATCCGGTGCTGCGCAAGAAGTTCAAGGGCCAGCCCGAGCACGTGGTGAACTTCTTCTTCTTCATCGCCGAAGAGCTGCGTGAGTACATGGCACAGCTCGGCATTCGCAAGCTCAACGATCTGATCGGCCGTTCCGATCTGCTCGACATGCGGCGCGGAGTCGACCACTGGAAGGCGCGCGGGCTCGATTTCTCGAAGATCTTCTACGCTCCCGCCATGCCGGCGGAAGTGGCGCGCTACAACGTCGAGAAGCAGGACCACGGTCTCGACAAGGCGCTCGACCATCGCCTGATCGAACTGGCGCAGCCGGCGCTGGAGCGCCGCGAGAAGGTCACGATCGAGATGCCCATTCGCAACGTGAACCGCACCGTGGGTACGATGCTGTCCTCGGAGGTGGCGCGGCGCTTCGGTCACGCCGGCCTCGCCGACGACACGATCCACGTGAAGTTCGCCGGCTCCGCGGGTCAGAGCTTCGGCGCGTTCCTCGCGCAGGGCATCACGCTCGACCTGATCGGTGAGGCCAACGACTATGTCGGCAAGGGCCTGTCCGGTGGCCGCATTTCGGTGCAGCCGAGCCCGAAGTTCCGCGGCAAGCCGGGTGACAACATCATCGTCGGCAACACCGTGATGTACGGCGCCATCGCGGGCGAAGCCTATTTCCGCGGTGTCGGCGGCGAACGGTTCGCCGTGCGCAATTCCGGCGCCCACGCGGTCGTCGAAGGCGTGGGCGACCACGGCTGCGAATACATGACCGGCGGCACCGTCGTCGTGTTGGGCGGTACCGGACGCAACTTCGCGGCCGGCATGTCGGGCGGCATCGCCTACGTGCTCGACGAGGATGGTACGTTCAAGTCGCGCTGCAACCTGTCCATGGTTTCGCTGGAACCGGTGCTCGCCGAGGCGGAGCAGGATGCGAAGGTCAATCGCGACGTGTGGCATCTCGGCGAATCGGACGAAACGGTGCTGCGCCGTTTCATCGAACGGCACGCGAAGCATGCCGGCAGCGCCCGCGCGAAACAGATCCTCGAGGACTGGGCGACGTGGCGCGCGAAGTTCGTGAAGGTCTTCCCGAACGAGTACAAGCGCGCGCTCGGCGAGCTCGCGGCCAAGGGCAAGAAACTCGCCGCCTGAAGGCACAACCATGGCCGCGACGCGGGGCAGGGTGCCCGTGCCGTGGCGAGAGTGCGTATTTTCACGAATCGAGCAAGAGCGATATGGGCAAGGTAACGGGATTCATGGAGTACCAGCGGCTCGTCGAGGCTTCCGAGCCCGAGGGCGAGCGCGTCAAGCATTGGCGCGAGTTCGTCGGCCATCTGTCGGATGACGAAGCGAAGATCCAGGGCGCACGCTGCATGGATTGCGGCATTCCGTTCTGCATGCAGGGCTGTCCGGTCAACAACATCATCCCGGACTGGAACGACCTCATCTTCAGGCAGAACTGGAAGTTGGCGCTCGACACGCTGCACTCCACCAACAACTTCCCCGAGTTCACCGGTCGCGTGTGCCCGGCGCCGTGCGAAGCCGCGTGCACGCTCAACATCAACAACGATCCGGTGGGCATCAAGTCGATCGAGCACGCCATCGTCGACAAGGGCTGGGAGATGGGCTGGATCGTTCCGCAGCCGCCTCACCACAAGACCGGCAAACGCGTGGCCGTGATCGGCTCCGGGCCTGCGGGGCTCGCCTGTGCGCAACAGCTCGCGCGCGCGGGCCACGACGTGGTGCTGTTCGAGAAGAACGACCGGATCGGCGGTCTCCTGCGCTACGGCATCCCGGATTTCAAGATGGAGAAGGTCCACATCGACCGTCGCATCGCCCAGATGCAGGCCGAGGGCGTCGAGTTCCGTCCAGGGACGCTGGTGGGCGATCTGGGTCCCGACTCGTCGGTCACGAATCTCGCCACGACCACGATCGCGCCTTCGAAGGTGCTGGCAGAGTTCGACGCGGTCGTCCTGTCCGGCGGCGCCGAGCAGCCGCGCGACCTGCCGGTACCGGGGCGCGAGTTGAAGGGTACCTACTTCGCGATGGAGTTCCTGCCTCTGCAGAATCGCGTGGTCGCGGGTGACAAGGTACCCGACCAGATTCTCGCCAAGGACAAGCACGTGATCGTGATCGGCGGCGGTGACACCGGCTCCGACTGCGTCGGAACCTCCAATCGCCAGGGTGCGAAATCGGTCACCCAGTTCGAACTGCTGCCGAAGCCGCCGGTCGAGGAGAACAAGCCGCTCACGTGGCCCTACTGGCCGCTCAAGCTGCGCACCTCGTCCTCGCACGAGGAAGGCTGCGAGCGCGACTGGGCCGTGTCCACCAAGGCGCTGAAGGGTGAGAACGGGCAGGTGAAGACGCTGGTGGCGTGCCGCGTGGAATGGGTGAAGGACGACAAAGGCCAGATGAAGATGCAGGAAGTGCCGGGCTCGGAGTTCGAAATGCCGGCCGATCTCGTCTTGCTGGCGATGGGTTTCGTATCGCCCGTCGCGGGCGTGCTGGATGCCTTCGGCGTGACCAAGGACGCGCGCGGCAATGCCAAAGCCACAACCGACGGCAAGGGCTCCTACCAGACCAACGTGCCCAAGGTCTTCGCCGCCGGCGACATGCGTCGCGGGCAGTCGCTCGTGGTGTGGGCGATCCGCGAGGGCCGCCAGTGCGCGCGGGCGGTGGACGAGTTCCTGATGGGGTCTACCGAGCTGCCACGATGAAAGGCATCCGGAGTTCGAGGATGCCGATCGGTGGAAGAACGAAATCCGGGGATAAGGGCGACACCGAGGCGCGGGTTGTCATTTGATGCCTGATTCCTGATGCCCCCGAAGAACGACACCTTCCTGCGCGCGCTGCGGCGGGAGCCGACGCCCTATACGCCGCTCTGGATCATGCGGCAGGCCGGACGCTACCTGCCCGAGTACAACGCGACCCGGGCGCGCGCAGGCAGCTTCCTCAATCTCTGCAAGAGTCCGGACTTCGCCACCGAAGTCACGCTGCAGCCGCTCGCCCGCTTTCCGCTGGATGCGGCGATCCTGTTCTCCGACATCCTGACCATCCCCGATGCCATGGGGTTGGGCCTCGAGTTCGCCGAAGGCGAGGGGCCACGCTTCCGCCATCCCCTGCGCGACGAGAGCGATATCGCGAAGCTCGCGGTGCCTGATCCGTCCGGGAGCCTGCGCTACGTCATCGATGCGGTCGCGCAGATCCGCAGGGCGCTCGCCGGTTCCGTGCCGCTGATCGGTTTCTCAGGCAGCCCGTTCACGCTCGCGTGCTACATGATCGAAGGCCGGGGCGGCACCGAGTTCGAGCGGGTGAAGACGATGCTCTACGATCGTCCGGACCTGCTGCATCGCGTGCTGGCCGTGAATGCGGAGGCCGTGACCGCATATCTCAACGCGCAGATCGCCGCCGGGGCGCAGGCCGTGATGCTGTTCGATACCTGGGGCGGCACGCTGTCGCAGGCAGCGTATCTCGAGTTCTCGCTCGCCTATCTCCAGCGCATCGTGCAGAGGCTGGCGCGGGAGCACGAAGGCGAGCGCGTGCCCGTGATCGTCTTCACCAAGGGCGGCGGCATCTGGCTGGAGCACATTGCCGGGATCGGCTGCGATGCGGTCGGTCTCGACTGGACCGTCGACATCGGTGAAGCGCGCCGTCGCGTCGGCGATCGCGTGGCGCTGCAGGGCAATCTCGATCCATCGGTGTTGTTCGCGTCACCTGCGATCGTGCAGCGCGAAGCGGGCAAAGTGCTCGCCGCTTTCGGTCGTGGACATGGGCACGTCTTCAATCTGGGCCACGGCATTTCGCGCCATACATCGCCCGAGAACGTCGCCGCGCTGGTGGAAGCGGTCCACTCGCAATCCCGCGCCCAGCATTGAGTTCCGGGCCGATCGGCCCGGAAACCCGCGCCGATTCTGGACTTATGCACAGAGGCCCAGCACTGGCGCGGGATTCCGGAGCATCCCCCTCGCGGGTCTATGGCGGCGGTCATAAGCTTATGTTTCCCTGGGCTATTTGAACGTATGCTCAGGGTGAGCCCGTCGATTCCGGAATGCAGGAGAAATTGCTCTTGACAGCTGTGGAGAACCTTCATCAACAGAATTATCCACAGGCTGTGGAGTTTCCGATTTTCCCTTTTGTAACGGGCTTTTTGCGCGTTTTGTTCGAGTTCGCTCGAATAACGCAGCATTGATTTGTCATCGCACCACGACACCTCCGTTCATGCCATTCGTTCGCGTCGCGCTCGATGTTCCGGTCAATGATTCGTTCGACTATCGCGCCGATGACGCTCGCATCGATGATGTCGGCCGTCTCGCGGTGGTCCCGTTCGGGCGCGGGCGCAAGGTCGGGGTCGTCGTCGAGGTGACGGCGCACAGCGCTATCGAGCCGAAGCGCATTCGCGCCGTGTCGCGCATCGCGCGGGATCTGCCACGCCTGCCGGAAGCGACACTGGAGCTCTTCCGCTTCTGCGCGCGCTACTACCATCATCCGCTGGGCGAAACGATCCTCAACGCGCTGCCGACGGCGCTGCGCAGGCCGGATAGCACGGCGCTGGCAGCGCGCAGCGAATTCGTGCGGACCGCGGAAGGCGAGCAACGCAGCGTAGCCGATTTGCCCGCGCGCGCGCATGCGCAGCGTGCGCTGTTCGGCGCATTTGCGGTCGAACCGGTGCTCGCCGCCGAGCGGCTCCGCGCAGGGGGGGCGGCTGCCAAGCGCGCGTTGACCGCGTTGATGGAGCGCGGCTGGGTGAGGGAGCGCGAAGCGGCATCGGCGCCTGTCGATCCGCTACCGCCTTCGTTGACGCCCGTGCCCGGGCCCGAGCTCACGCCCGAGCAGCGCACGGCCGTGGACGCGGTCATCGCCGGCCTCGGCAGCTACCAGTGCCATCTGCTGTACGGCGTGACCGGTAGCGGCAAGACCGAGGTCTACCTGCGATTGATCGAGGCGGTGGCGCGACGCGGGGAACAGACGCTGCTGCTGGTGCCCGAGATCAACCTCACGCCGCAGCTCGAAGCGCGGCTTTCCGATCGCCTCGGGCGCGAGCGCCTGGCGATCCTCCACAGTGGGCTCGCCGAAGGTGAACGGCTCGAACGCTGGCTGCGGGCCGTGCGCGGCGATGCGGTGGTCGTGGCCGGTACGCGCCTGGCGGTATTCACACCCCTGCCGCGCCTGGGTCTCGTCATCGTCGACGAGGAGCACGACGGTTCCTACAAGCAGCAGGAGGGCTTGCGCTACAGCGCGCGGGATGTCGCCGTGTTCCTCGGCAAGCAGCGCAATGCGGCCGTGGTCCTGGGCTCGGCCACGCCGTCACTGGAGAGCTGGCGCCAGGCGCAGAACCAGCGCTATCGGCTGCTGCGGCTCGCGAGCCGCGCCGTGAGCCGCCTTCCCGACATCCGTACGGTCGAAACGCGCGGCGTGACCCTGGTCGAAGGCCTTGCGCCCGCGCTGGTGGACGCCATCGGCCAGACCCTCGCGCGCGGCGAGCAGAGCCTGGTGTTCGTCAATAGGCGCGGCTTCGCACCCACGCTGCTGTGCCACGAATGCGGCTGGATCGCGCCCTGCCACCGTTGCAGTGCACGCCTCACCCTCCACGCGACAGGGCATCGATTGCGCTGTCACTACTGCGGCCATGAGGAGCAGATCCCGCAGTCGTGTCCGAGCTGCGGCAACCAGGACCTGCGTGCGCTCGGCGCGGGCACCCAGCGGATCGAGCAGGTGCTCGCCGCGCGCTTTCCGCGGGCGCGGATCGCGCGCGTCGATCGCGATTCGACCCGGCGCAAGAATGCGTTCCACGAACTGCGCGAACGCATCGAAGCGCACGATCTCGACATCCTGGTCGGGACGCAGATGCTGGCCAAGGGGCACGATTTCCCACGACTCACGCTGGTCGGCGTGCTCGGCGCCGACAACGGCCTGCTCGCCGCCGACTTCCGTGCCGAGGAACGCCTGTTCGCGCTGCTGTTGCAGGTGGCCGGCCGCGCCGGGCGGGCGGCGTTGCCGGGCCGCGTACTGATCCAGACCGAGTTTCCGCAGCACCCGCTGTTCCAGGCGCTGATCGCACACGATTTCGAGGGCTTCGCACGACAACAACTCGAGCAGCGCAATGCGGGGGCGTTTCCCCCCTACCTGCACCAGGCGTTGCTGCGGGCCGAGGCGACCCAGGAAGCGCAGGTGTTCGAAGTGCTCGAGGACGCCGCCCGGCAGGCGCGGCCGATGGCCGCCGGCGTGACGATCTACGATCCGGTGCCGGCCTTGATGCCGAAGGTCGCCGGCAAATGGCGCGGCCAGTTGCTGATCCAGAGCGGATCGCGCAACGCGCTGCACGGCTTCCTCGACAACTGGTGGCCGCAGATCGGGTCCAAGCGGGTCCGGATGTCCATCGACGTGGATCCACTGGACTTCTGACCCCCTCGCATATAATCCCGCTGTTCAGCCAGGCCCGATCCATGTCGTCCACCGCAAGCTTCGACCTCAAATCCCATCTCGCCGGACTGTTCGAGACCGCGCTCGGCGTGGTTGCCCCCGAAGCCCGCGCGACGTCGGTGACGGTGGAGCGGCCCAAGCAGGCTTCGCACGGCGACTATGCGTCCAATGTCGCGATGCAGGTCGCGAAGCAGGTGCGCCGCAATCCGCGCGAAGTCGCGACGGCGTTGATCGCGCAGCTGCCCGCTTCGCCGTGGGTCGAGCGGGTCGAGATCGCCGGAGCCGGCTTCATCAACGTGTTCCTGCGACCGACCGCCAAGCAGGACGTGGTGCGCCGCGTGCTGAGCGAAGGTGCGGCCTTCGGGCGCGGCACGTTCGGTCTGAGGCGCAAAGTGCAGGTGGAGTTCGTGTCGGCCAATCCGACCGGCCCGCTCCACGTGGGCCACGGTCGCGGCGCGGCGTACGGCGCGAGTCTCGCCAACGTGCTCGAAGCCGCCGGCTTCGACGTCCAGCGCGAGTACTACGTGAACGACGCCGGCCGGCAGATGGACATCCTGTGCATCTCGGTGTGGATGCGCTATCTCGAACTGTGCGGCGTGGACGTGCCGTTCCCGGTCAACGGCTACCAGGGCGACTACGTGCGTACGCGAGCCACCGAGCTGAAGGCGATCGACGGCGGACGGTTGAGCCATCCCGCTCAAGCCGTGCTGGACGGTTTGCCCGCCGCGCCCGAAGGCGACGAAGCCGCCGTGGAGGCGCGCATGGATGCCTTGATCGAACGCGCCCGCACGTTGCTGGGTCCGGCGTTCGAACATCTCACCCGGATCGTGCTCGATCGCCAGCTCGACGAGATCCGCGACGTGCTGACGCGGTTCGGCGTCACGTTCGACATGTGGTACTCCGAGCGCTCGCTCTATGAATCGGGCCGTGTGGCGAAGGCGCTGGAGGCCCTCGACCAGGCCGGACACCTCTACACCCAGGACGGCGCCCGCTGGTTCCGCTCCACTGCGTTCGGCGACGACAAGGACCGCGTGGTCCAGCGCGAGAACGGGCTGTACACGTACTTCGCCTCCGACATCGCGTATCACCATGACAAGCTGCAGCGCGGCTTCGAAGTGGTGATCGACGTCTGGGGCGCGGATCACCATGGCTACATTCCTCGCGTGAAGGCGGCCATCACCGCGCTCGGCGGTGACCCCGCACAGCTTCAGGTGCCGCTCATCCAGCTCGTTGCGCTCTATCGCGGCGGCGAACAGGTGCGGATGGGCAAGCGCAGCGGCAGCTACGTGACGCTCGAGGAGCTGTTCGACGAAGTGGGCGTGGACGCGACGCGCTACTTCTATCTGGCGCGCAAGAGCGACCAGCACCTCGACTTCGACCTCGACCTCGCCAAGTCCCAGAGCAACGACAACCCGGTCTACTACATCCAGTACGCGCACGCGCGGGTCGCGAGCGTGCTGCAGCAGTGGGGTGGCGATGCGGGCGTGCTCGCCGGCGCGGATCTGTCGCCGCTCGACAGTCCCGCGGAGATGCAGATCATGCAGCGCCTGATCGATTTTCCCGACGCGATCGAAGCGGCCGCGCGCGATCTGGCGCCGCATGGCATCGCGTTCTACCTGAAGGAACTCGCAGCCGATTTCCACAGCTACTACAACGGCACCCGCTTCCTCGTGGACGAGGAACCGGTGAAGCTCGCGCGCCTGGCGCTGGCCGTGGCGGTGCAGCGGGTTCTCAGGAACGGCCTCGCGCTGCTCGGCGTGAGCGCACCGGAGAAGATGTAGTGGCGGGGCGGGACTACAAGAACGGCCGCAACGGCAGTCGCAGCGGCGGCAAGAAGCGCGGCAGCACGATGCTGGTGGGCATCGTCATCGGCGTGCTGGTGGGACTGGCGGCGGCATTGGGTGTCGCGCTCTACATCAACAAGGCCCCGAGTCCGTTCGTCGATCGCAAGCCGGGCGAATCGGCGCGCGAAGAGACAACACCGCCGAAGCCGGCGCCCAAGGCCGAGAAGATCGTCAAGCAGCCGGATACGCCGGCGGCCCCGTCGAAAGACGCGAAGGACGGGAACGACAGCGGCAAACCACGCTTCGAGTTCTACGGCATCCTCCAGGGCAAGGAGGAGGCGGTCAAAGAGAAGGACATGAAGCCGGCCGCGCCCAAGGACGTCTACTATCTCCAGGCTGGAGCGTTCCAGAGTGCCGCCGATGCCGACAACCTCAAGGCCAAGCTGGCCCTGGCCGGCATCGAGGCCACCATCCAGACCGCCCTGCTGCCGGACAACAAGACCTGGCACCGTGTCCGCCTGGGGCCGTTCACGAGCGTTGAAGACGTGGGCAAGGCCAAGGCGCGGTTGAAGGAGAACCAGATCGAAGGTCAGCTCATCAAAGTGAAGGACGCCGCCCCGAAAACCTGAGGCCGGCACAACCAGGAGGTTCGATGAAACTGCTCAAAGCTCTCGCGATCGCACTGCTGTTCGGCGCCGGCCTCGCCCAGGCGGCCGAGGGGCCGCCGCCCGTGCCCGAGAAGGAGTACAAGCTGATCAATCCGGCGCAGCCCACCGACTCGCCCGGAAAGGTGGAGATCCTCGAGTTCTTCCAGTACACCTGCGGGCACTGCTACGACTTCGAGCCGTTCGTGAAGGCCTGGAAGGCGAAGAAGCCGAAGGACGTCGAATGGCGCTACGTGCCCACGGTGTGGGACGAAGCCCGTATCCCGCAGGCGAAGCTGTACTACACGCTCGAAGCGATGGGCCTGCTCGATCAGCTGCACGACAAGGTCTACGCCGCCATCCACGAGAAGAACGTGCGCCTGACCGAGCGGCCGATCCTGTCGCAATGGATCGCTGCGCAGCAGGGCGTGGATGCGAAGAAGTTCGAGGAAACGTACGACTCCTTCGGCGTCAACAACAAGGTGCAGCGCGCCGCACAGCTCACCAAGGCCTACACGATCCGCGGCACGCCCACGGTCATCGTGAACGGCAAGTACACGACCGGCCCCGGCTATGCCATCGGACCCAACGGCACCGTGGACAACGAGCGCCTCAACCAGATCCTGAACGGACTGGTGGCGATGGAGCAGAAGGGCAAGAAGTAGCTCTTGAGGCGGCGGCCGAAAGCGTTGAGTCCGCGCGCTGAGGGCTGCACGATGCTCGAGGGGTGTGCCCCCATCCCAACCTTCCCCCACGCTGCGCGTGGAGGAAGGAGTGCCTGTTGTTCGCGATGTGCCGACCAGATGCACTCCTTCCTCCGTCGTAGGCGGGGGAAGGTTGGGATGGGGGCAAGCCCCTCCCCATGACCGAACGCGTCATCATCACCGGCGCATCGTCCGGCATCGGCGCCGCGCTGGCGCGGCAGTATGCGAAGCGTGGAGCGATCCTCGGACTGATCGCCCGCCGGCAAGCGGAACTCGATGCGCTGGCCGCCGAACTCGGTGGGACCGTGGCGACCTACGCCGTCGACGTGCGCGATGGCCCTGCGCTGGCCGCCGGCGCGAGCGACTTCATGAGCCGCTTCGGCACGCCTGATGTCGTCATCGCCAACGCCGGCGTGAGCGCGGGCAATCTGACGCATCTCGACGACGACATCGAGACCTGCCAATGGATCCTCGACGTGAACGTGATGGGGATCGTGAAGACGTTCCAGCCCTATTTGAGCAGCATGCTCGAGGAGCGTCGCGGTACTTTGGTGGGGATCGCCAGCGTTGCGGGCATCCGAGGGCTGCCGGGTGCGGGCGCGTACTCGGCCTCCAAAGCAGCCGCGGCGACGTACCTCGAGAGCCTGCGCGTGGAATTGCGCGGCAGCGGCGTGAGCGTGGTGACCATCGCGCCGGGCTATATCGCGACTCACATGACTGCGAAGAACCCTTATCGGATGCCCTTCCTGCTGCCGGCCGACGAAGCGGCGAGGCGGTTCGTGAAAGCGATCGATGCGCGCGTCGCCTACACCGTCATTCCGTGGCAGATGGCGATCGTGGCGAAGGTGCTGCGCGTTCTGCCGCGCTCGGTGTTCGATTGGGCGTTCGCGAAGGCGAAGCGGAAGCCGCGGCGGCAGGAGTTTTAAGTTCTTTGCCCCCATCCCAACCTTCCCCCACGCTGCGCGTGGAGGAAGGAGTGCCTGTTGTTGCGATGTGCCGACCACATGCACTCCTTCCCCCGCCGTAGGCGGGGGAAGGTTGGGATGGGGGCAAAGAACTTACCGCAACACCAACCCCGTCACCGCCTCCAGCTCCGCGATCGTCGCTGCCGGATCGCCCACCTTGATCGTCGTCATCCCCAGCGCCTTCGCCGGCTTCAGGTTGATGCCGAGATCGTCCAGATAGACTGCTTCCCGCGGCTCGATGCCAAGCTTCTCGCACGCCATCCGGTAGATGGCCGGCTCCGGCTTGCGGACGCCCACCTTGCTCGACTCGAGCACGAATTCGAATAGGGCCACAACGTCTTGCCACGCCCGCTCGCGCTCCGCCGAGACCACACCCGGTCCGATGTCGCCGAAGTTGTTCGTGATGCACGCCGTGCGGAACACGGCCTTGCAGCGGCGCAGCGCTTCCACCATCTCGGGACGGATGTCGCCGAACAGGAGACTCAGCACGTCACGACCCGGCACCGAATGGCCGAGGGCCTTTGCTTCCCGATCGAACTCGCGGTCGAACTGCTCCGCCGTGATCTCCGCCCGCTCCAGCCGTGCCCAGGCATTCGTGTCCGGATTGATCGTGTTGACCTTGCGCAACAGGCCTTCGGGCAGGTTGCGCTGTTTCTCGTAGCGCGCGAACGCGTCGAAGGGGCTGGTGCTGAAGACGCCCCCGAAGTCCCACAAGACCGCGCGGATCGACGGATTCCGCGCGCCGCTCACTTCTTTTTCTTCTTGTAGTTGTCGATGGCGCGCTTCAGGTCCTTCAGCTCTTCGCACGGGATTGGAGAGCACAGCCGATTCAGCGCCGCCAGGTGCTGTTCCGCCTTGGCGAGCTGATCGGTGGCGAGATAAGCCTCGCCGATGTACTCGTGGGTCGACTTGCTGTTCGGGTTCAGCTTGAGCGCTTCGCCGTAGGCGTAGAACGCAGCGTCGTACTGACCCTGCTTGCGCTGGGCGAAGCCGAGCCAGTTGTAGGCCTCTGCATTCTTGGGGTCGGCGGCGATGGCCTTCATCATCGCGGCGACGGCACCAGGCCAATCCTGGGCATCGATCGCCTTGCGGCCGGCGATGAAGTTCGGATCGGTGGACGTGTTGCCGTCATCGCTGCCCAGATTGGCGAGGCTGACGGCGGGCAGCGACAGGACCGCGGCGGCGAGCAAGGCGCGCAGGGTCGATGTGTTCATGGTGCTTCCTCCGGAGGGGCTGCGTCCCGAAGATTCTAACGCGTCAGCCTGTGAAGAAGCCGACTCCATCCAATTCCCGCACCAGCGAGCGGAAGTCGGCGGCCCCCTGGCTGGAAGGCGCGAACTCGAAGATGTCGCGCCCGTGCATGGGGCTTTCCGCCAGCGCCACCGATTCGTGGATGCGCGTTTCGCACACGATGCCCGGGTAGGTCTCCAGCAGCTCGCGGTAGATCTGGAACGAGAGCTTGCGCCGCGCGTCGTAGCGGCTCACCACGATACGGCGGAAGAACTTCTTGCCGGTCTTGCGCTCCAGTACGTCGAGCGCCGTGGCGATCCGGTGCACGCCCTGCAGCGACAGGTAGTCGGCCGACAGCGGAATCAGCACGCGCTCGGCCGCCATCAGCGCGTTGAGCGTGAGCACGCCGAGCATAGGGCTGCAGTCCATGACGACCGGCATCGTGCTACCCCAGCCGGCCTCCTCCAGTCCGCCCTGCAGCCGCTTGGTGATGCCCTGGTCCGCGCCGTACAGCGCGTCGATCTTGGAAAGATCCAGCGATGCGGGAATCAGGCGGATGCCGGGCGGTACCTCGCGCACCAGGGTCTCCAGCGGCTTGCCGCTCTCGAAGTACGCAAAGATGCTCTGCGATCCAGGCACGCCTTTCACACCCATGGCGAGCGACAGGTGAGCCTGCGGATCGAGGTCGATCGCGACGGGCTTGCGGCCCGCCCGCGCCAGCGCGGCCGCGAGATTGAACGTGGTGGTCGTCTTGCCGACACCACCCTTCTGGTTGAACACCGCGATCACGCTCACCGCCGGACTCTCCCGCCCCGTTGCTGCCGTCATGCGCACGGCGCTCTACTACCCGAGGGCCGGGCGGAATGCAACAGCAAGTGACGTAGAATCCAAGGGCCCGTTCATCCGTGAGAGCGAAGGAGCACCGCCATGACCACCGTCCGCCCCGTGTCGCAGTCGTCCTCCACCGGCAGCACCACCAATGCGGAGCTCCAGCGCCGCAAGGACGCAGCCGTGCCGCGCGGCATCGGCGTGATGACGCAGGTCTTCATCGACCATGCCGAGAATGCCGAGATGTGGGACGTGGAAGGTCGGCGCTACATCGACTTCGGCGGCGGCATCGCCGTGCTCAACGTGGGGCATCGTCATCCGAAGGTGGTCGCCGCGATCGAGGCCCAGCTCGGCAGGATGACCCACACGATGTTCCAGATCACGCCGTACGAGCTGTACGTGTCGCTCGCGGAGAAGCTGAACCGCATGACCCCCGGCACCCACGCCAAGAAGACAGCGTTCTTCTCCACGGGCGCCGAAGCGATCGAGAACGCCATCAAAATCGCCCGCGCCGCCACCGGCCGCCCCGGCGTCATCGCCTTTGGTGGCGCATTCCATGGCCGCACCCTGCTGGCCGCCGGTCTCACCGGCAAGGTCGCGCCCTACAAGCTGGGCTTCGGTCCCTTCCCCGGCGAGATCTACCACGCCCCCTTTCCGATCGACCTACACGGCGTGAGCGTCGACGATGCGCTCGCCGGCATCCAGCACCTTTTCAAGTCGGAAGTGGAATCGAAGCGTGTCGCCGCGATCCTGATCGAACTGGTACAGGGCGAAGGCGGCTTCTATGTGGCGCCCCTCCCGTTCGTGCAGGCGCTGCGTAAGCTGTGCGACGAGCACGGCATCCTGCTCATCATCGACGAAGTGCAGACTGGCTTCGGCCGCACCGGCCGGATGTTCGCGCTCGAGCACTACGGGATCATCCCCGACATCATGTGCATGGCGAAGAGCCTGGCGGGCGGCACGCCGCTGTCGGCCGTCACCGGCAAGGCCGAGGTCATGGACGGACCGGCACCCGGTGGACTCGGCGGCACCTACGCTGGCAACCCGCTCGCCCTTGCGGCAGCACATGCCGTGATCGACGTGATCGAGGAAGAGAAACTGCTCGATCGCGCGAACACGCTGGGCTCGAAGCTCGTGAAGAAGCTCGAGGCGCTGCGTTCGTCAGTACCGCAGATCGCTGACGTGCGAGGCCTGGGCGCGATGATCGCGGTCGAGTTCAACAAGCCTGGCACGCACGAGCCGGACGCGGATTTCGCGAAACGGGTGCAGATGAAAGCCTTGGAGCGAGGGCTCGTGCTGCTGACGTGTGGCGTCTATGCGAACGCCTTGAGGTTCCTGTTCCCGCTGTCGATTCAGGACGGGATATTCGACGAGGGCGTGGGGATCCTGGATCAGGCGATGACTTCCGAAGCTCAGCAAGCCAAAGCGGCGTAGGCGAGAAGCGCCGAAGGCGGCTGCCGATCTCCGGAGTGCTGCGAGCCCGAACCTTCGTGCCTCCCTTGGTACCGAGCAAGCTCGTCGTGGCAGTCCCTCGAGGCGGTGAGCGCTTGGCGTAGTGTCCGGCTTCGGTCGAGAAGCCGTTGTCCGTCAATCGATAACAGCCTCAGGCTCGGATAAGCCGCGCCAGCCAAGAACAGTACCAGCCGATGCTATTCAATTCGATCGAGTTCCTGATCGGCTTTTTTCCGATCGTCGTCATCGTTTTCTTCTGGATCGCGCGCACCAACCACGTCCTCGCGGCGGCGTGGCTGGCGCTGGCATCGCTGTTTTTCTACGGTTGGTGGAATCCGCGGTACGTGTTCCTGTTGCTCGCGTCGATCGCCTTCAACTACGCCGCCGGCTACGGTCTCGCGCGGGAAGCGCGTAGCGGTTCACGCGTTCGAGCTTTCTGGCTGCTCGCCATCGCCGTCGGTGCCAACCTGGCGCTGCTGGGCTACTACAAGTATGCGAATTTCTTCATGCAGATCGTCACCGACCTCGGCGGCGACGTCTCGGGCATGCAGCGAGTCATGCTGCCGCTGGGCATTTCGTTCTTCACGTTCACGCAGATTGCATTTCTGGTAGACGTCTATCGAGGCCGTGCGCGCGAGTACAACCTCGTGCACTACGCGTTGTTCGTGACCTACTTCCCGCACTTGATCGCCGGGCCGGTGCTGCATCACAAGGAGATGATGCCGCAGTTTCAGGACAAGGCGACCTATCGGTTGAACTGGCAAGACGTCGCCGTCGGCCTGACGATCTTCTTCATCGGCCTGTTCAAGAAGACCGTCATCGCCGATGGTGTGGCACCCTTCGCCAACCCGCTCTTCGCAGCGCCCGGCAACCCGGACCTGCTGACCGCCTGGGGTGGCGCGCTCGCATATACCTTTCAGCTCTACTTCGATTTCTCCGGCTACTCCGACATGGCCATAGGTCTGTCGCGCGTCTTCGGTGTCAGGTTGCCGCTCAACTTCGATTCGCCGTACAAGGCCGTGAACATCATCGAGTTCTGGCGGCGCTGGCACATGACGCTGTCGAGATTCCTGCGCGATTACCTCTACTTCGCGCTGGGCGGCAATCGCAAGGGCCCCGTGCGGCGCTACGTGAATCTGCTCGTGACCATGGTTCTTGGCGGGCTTTGGCACGGCGCCGGGTGGATGTTCATCATCTGGGGCGCGCTCCACGGCCTGTACCTCGTGATCAATCATGCCTGGCAAGCGCTGCGCAGCCGCTGGAGTCGGGCCGGGCAGGAGGACTCGAGGTGGGGTCGCGTGACGGCACGCCTGATCACCTTCGTCGCCGTCGTGGTGGGCTGGGTGTTCTTCCGGGCCAACAGCGTTGGCGACGCAATCGTGATCCTCGAGGGGATGCTCGGGATGAACGGTATTGCATTGCCGGCATCGTTGGCAGCGCAGTTGGGACCCGCGCTACCCCTACTGGAGAAGTGCGGAGTGGCTCTGACGCTGGGTGGCGGGTGGACCTTCGTACAGACGTTCGGCTGGATCCTGGTCCTGCTGCCGTTGACGTTCCTGGCGCCCAACACGCAGCAGCTTCTGGCGCTCTACGGCCCGGCTTTGGATTTTCGCCGAACCGAGGCGACCAACGCGCACCTGCTTTGGCACCCGACCGGGCGATGGGTGGCAGTTCTCGCTCTGGTGACGACGGCAGGGTTGCTATCGATATCGCGCGTCAGCGCATTCCTCTACTACCAGTTCTGAGATGTTGTCGGGTCGCCGATATCTCTTGCTGTGGTCACTCGCAACGCTGGGGTTGCTCCTGGTGGTCGCGACGTTCAACGGTCTTGTCGACCCCTACGGCTTGTTCGGCGCACCCGATCTGGAAGGTTTCAATCGAATCAAGTCGCGCGCCAGTCAGCGCTCGGAGATGTTCAAGCGCCACGCCCAGACACGCATTCATGCCCGAGCAATCATTCTGGGAAATTCCCGCGCGGAGATCGGCTTCGACCCGGACAGCGCTGTCTGGCCGGCTGGTGCCAGACCGGTGTTCAACTTCGGTCTGCCCGGTTCCGGCATCGAGTCCTCGATCGCGTTGTTCGCGAAGACGTTGGAAAGCAACACGCCCACGCTGCTTCTGGTGGGGGTCGAGTTCCTGGATTTTCGAGCCGCCGATGGCGCAGCGAGTCCGGCGTTTGCGGCGGGCGACCGGGACGGATTTCGGTGGATTCGCGAACGCGCGTCTTCGTTGTTGACGTTGGATGCGCTGATCGATTCCATTGCGACGGTGACGTCCCAGCACGCGGCGTACCCGACGAGCCTTACGCCGGCGGGGTTCAATCCGATGCGAGACTACGAAGGAATCGCTCGCCGGGAAGGCTATCACGCCATGTTCGCGCAGCGCGACCAGGACAACGCGAGAGCCTATGTCAGCGGCCCGAAGACCATTCGCACATCCGATGGACGTCTTGCCAGAGAGTTTCGGGCGATCGAGCAGCTGCTGGCTCTGGCGACGCAACATCGAATCGCCGTACGGCTCGTCATGTACCCCTATCACGCCCATAGCCTCGTGCTGTTCCATGAGGTCGGACTGTGGAACGCGTTCGAAGAATGGAAGCGCGAAATGGTCGCCACCGTCGAACGCGAGAAAGGGGCGAACGACGTGGAGCTGTGGGACTTCGCGACCTTCTCCGAGTATGCGCAGGAGGCCGTACCCAAGCCGAGCGATGTGCGGCAGGCCATGCATTGGTATTGGGAGGCGGGGCACTTCAAGAAGGCCTTGGGTGATGCAGTGCTTGCCCGCATTTTCGGCGCGCCGGGTGCCGATCCGGCCTTTGGCACACCGCTGTCGACCCCTGTTCTGGACGAGCACCTGAGGGGCATCCGCAACGCTCGCGACGCGTACGAGGCTGGACACGCGAGCGACGTAGACGCATTGAAGGCGCTCATTGCGAAACAGGGCACGCAATAACGAACAGTTCACCTTGCAGCGGCGCCCCGGAGCCGCCGATGTCGAAATCGCGCCGGCTGGATCGTCGTTAGCTGGGAACAGGAATGTTTCTCAACCCCAACGCAAGGAGACCGACATGCGATTCATGATTCTGGTGAAGGCCACCGCTGACAGCGAAGCCGGCGTGATGCCCAGCGAACAACTGCTGACCGAGATGGGCCGATTCAATGAAGAGCTGGTGCACGCCGGCCTCATGGAAGCCGGAGAAGGGCTTCATCCCAGCTCGAAAGGAGCACGCGTGCGCTTTTCGGGCAGGGACCGGACGGTGATCGACGGGCCGTTCACCGAGACCAAGGAGCTGATCGCCGGGTTCTGGATCTGGAAGTGCAAGTCACTGCAGGAGGCGATCGAGTGGGTCAAGCGGTGCCCCAACCCCATGCCGGGGGACTCGGAGATCGAGATCCGGCAGGTCTTCGATGCCGAGGATTTCGGTGAGGCGTTCACGCCTGAACTACGTGAGCAGGAGGACCGCCTGCGCGCCAAGGTCGCCGAGCAGACAAAGGCTCGATAGCGCCCGAGCGGAGTAGCATTCCCGGAAGGTCATCGACACCCTGGGAGAGAGCGCATGCTCGACGTGGCAGAGGTACAGAAGCTGTTGGAGCCGCTGTTCCCCGGCCTCATGGGCGTGCGCCTTCTCGAACTCTCGCCGGAGCGGGTCCTCGCCGAGATGGCCGTCCGTCCCGATCTATGCACCACCGGTGGCATCATGCACGGAGGGGCCTACATGGCCTTCGCGGACACGTTGGGAGCGGTGGGTACTCTCGTCAATCTTCCTCCGGGCAAGGCCACCACGACCACCGACTCCAGCACCAAGTTCATCGCCGGGGCGAAGGTCAACACCCGCGTCCTCGGCGAGAGCAAGGCGCTGCATCGCGGACGCACCACGATGGTCTGGCAGACCAACGTCACCAACGCTAACGGCAAGCTCTGCGCCGTCGTTACGCAAACCCAGCTCGTCCTCGAGCCGCGATCGTGAGCGCCCGGACTCCATGATCCGCATTCGCGAGATCGATCATATCGTTCTGCGCGTCGTCGATCTGGAGCGGATGACCCGGTTCTACTGCGACGCGCTCGGCTGCACCGTCGAGCGTCGCCAGGAGGAGATCGGTCTGGTCCAATTGCGGGCGGGCCGTTCTCTGATCGATCTCGTTCCCGTGGACGGCAAGCTAGGCCGCATGGGTGGTCGAGCCCCGGAGAAGGAAGGCCGCAACGTCGACCACTTCTGCGTGCGCGTCGAGCCGTTCGACGAAGCCGCAATCCGGGAGCATCTGCTGAAGCACGGGGCATCGCCCGGACCGGTGGAACAGCGCTTCGGCGCCGAGGGGACCGGCCCGTCGATCTACGTCTCCGATCCGGAGGACAATGTCGTGGAACTCAAGGGTCCTCCCGTCCGCTAACGTCCGGTCATGAAGGAAGGTCGTCGATGTCATGGCGTCTTCGATAGCTCCAAAGCCGGAATCGCCGTTCCGGCACCGCATCGCCCTCATGTCCGATCTCCCGGAGTTGCGGACTGTGATGGAAATGGCGATTCGTGAACTGGTCGGCGCGTTCCTCGATCCGGCGCGCGTCGAGGCGTCGTTCGAGATCATGGGTGTCGACACCCAGCTCATCGAGGATGGAACGTACTTCGCCATCGAAGACGATGACCGGATCGTGGGCTGTGGCGGTTGGAGCCGTCGCGCGACCCTGTTCGGTGGCAGCCATTTCAAGCAGCGGGATGCCCGCCTGCTCGATCCGGCGACGGAGTCTGCGCGCGTCCGCGCCATGTACACCCATCCGGTTTACGCGCGCCGCGGCATCGGTCGACTGGTGCTCACGCTATGCGAGGTGGCCGCGGCGACGGAGGGTTTCCGAAACCTGGAGCTGATGGCTACCGTGGCGGGCGAGCCGCTTTATTCGGCGTACGGCTTCACGGTCATCGAACGCGTCGAGGTATCGACGTCGAAGGGCGTGAAGGTACCGGGGACGCGGATGGGCAAACCGGTTGATGCTCGCCTTCTGGATCCGTAGCGGCGCACGAGGCTCTCGCCCGTTCGGTCAGAGTTTCGCCCAGACCGCTGCGAAATCGAACGCCAACGCAGACCGATCGCGAACACCGCCAGGGCCATGGATCTCGATCGCACGCGAGCCGGGCTCGACAATCCAGGTCTCTTCGGCGCCTGACGCCAGATAGCTGCGGCACTTGGCGCGGAGCTGCTCTGGATCGTTCGACGCGGACATGACTTCGACGCACAGACGAGGCGCGCCGGGCAGGATGCCCGTAGTCTTGTGCGCTTCGAAGAATGCTGCATCGGACCACATCACGCCGGGAACCAGCGGAGGCCCGTCCGACTGGCGGATTCCTTGTTCTCCCATGCTCGTCCGCCCAACTGACGTCCCAACTCGGCGCCGAGCAGAAACTGCATGCGCGCGTGCTCTCCGGTGACCGGACTCACGACCACCTCCCCCCGATCGTTGAGCTCCCAGTGGCCCAGGTTCTCGAAACGTCGGTCTGCCACGTACTCGAGGAACTTCTCCTCGAGCTCTCGTGGCGAAGGACGGTCCCGCCTGAACTCTACTGCGCCCATGGTTCAACCTCGCGTCTGGCAGTGCTCTGGCTCTCCGGAGGTGACGTGTTCCGGTTCACGCAGGCTCATCGTATGCCGGGCGAAGGAGTTTGAGAACATCCAGGAAGACGCGGAATAGGGTCACCACGGCGACGGGTTGTCGTCGAGTCAGTCAGTACGGCCACACCCAATCCACCACCTCTGGCGCATCGATCCCATGCTCGTGCGCGTGGCGTCGGCACGCGATCTGCCGATTGCGGAACCGCTCTTTGGCATGGGCACCGGCCACCCGTAGCCTCTCCACGCGATCGATCGCGTCGATCGCCAGGCTGAAGCGGTCGATCTGATTGTCGATGGCCAGTTCCAGCGGTGTGTTGATGTTGCCTTTCTCCTTGTAGCCGCGCACGTGCAGGTTGTCGTGGTTGGTGCGACGGTAGGCGAGGCGATGGATCAGCCACGGATAGCCATGGAAGTTGAAGATGACCGGCCGGTTCGTCGTGAACAGGCTGTCGAAGTCTCGATCTGAAAGTCCGTGCGGATGCTCGCCGGGCGGCTGCATCTTGAAGAGATCCACCACGTTCACGAAACGCACCTTCAGGTCGGGAAAGGCTTCGCGCAGCATCGCTGTGGCCGCCAGCGCTTCCAGCGTCGGGATGTCGCCCGAGCAGGCCATCACCAGGTCCGGTTCGCCGCCTTCGTCGTTGCTGGCCCAGTCCCAGATGCCGATGCCCTTCTCGCAGTGGACGATGGCGTCTTCCTTCGAGAGGTACTGCAGATGGTTCTGCTTGTCGGAGACGATGACGTTGACGAGGTTGTGGCTTTCCAGGCAGCGCGCGGCAATGGCGAGCAGGCAGTTTGCGTCGGGCGGCAGGTAGATGCGCGTGACCGACGGGCTCTTGTTCACCACCACGTCGATGAAGCCCGGGTCCTGGTGGCTGAAGCCGTTGTGGTCCTGCCGCCACACGGTCGACGTCACCAGCAGGTTGAGCGAGGCGATCTCCTCGCGCCAGGTGATGTGGTTGCAGATGTCCAGCCACTTGGCGTGCTGGTTGAACATCGAGTCGATCACGTGCACGAAGGCTTCGTAGCTGGACAGGAAGCCGTGTCGCCCCGTGAGCAGGTAACCTTCGAGCATGCCTTCCAGCGTGTGCTCGGAGAGCATCTCGATCACCCGACCGTCGGGTTCGATCTGCGTGCCGTCGGCGTCTTCGGGAAAGCGCTCGGCGATCCAGAACTTGCGGCTCACCTCGTAGATCGCGTCCAGCTTGTTCGACGTGTTCTCGTCGGGCGAGAAGACGCGAAAGTTCGTCGGGTTGGTGCGCATGATGTCGCGCAGATACTCCCCCAGCGGGCGAGTGTTGCCGGAGCGATCGCGGCCCGGTTTGTCGAGGGAAATTGCGTAGGACCGGAAATCCGGTAGCCGCAACGTCTTCCTCAGCAGGCCGCCGTTGGCGTGCGGATTCGCGCCCATGCGCCGGTTACCCTCCGGCGCGAGCGCCTGCAGGTCCGCCATCGGAGCGCCGGCGGCGTCGAACAGTTCGTCGGGCCCGTAGCCGCGCATCCATTGCTCCAGCAGCTCGAGGTGGGCGGGGTTGGATTTCACGTCGGCGATGGGCACCTGATGCGCGCGCCAGAAGCCTTCGACGCGGCGGCCCCCGATCTCCTTCGGCGCCGTCCAGCCCTTCGGCGTGCGCAGCACAATCATGGGCCAGCGAACCCGCTTCGCCTCGCCGGAAGCACGGGCCTCCTCGCGCGCCGCCTGGATCTCTGCCACGCACTCGTCCAGCGTCGCCGCCATCGCCTGATGCATGGTGTCGGGGTCAGACCCTTCGACGAACTTCGGCGTCCAGCCGTAGCCGCGCATCAGGGCGTCCAGCTCGTCATGCGAGATCCGCGCGAGCAGCGTGGGATTGTTGATCTTGTACCCGTTGAGGTTGAGGATCGGCAGCACCGCACCGTCACGCGCCGGGTTCAGGAACTTCGAGATGTGCCATGAGGTGGCGAGCGGCCCGGTCTCCGCTTCACCGTCGCCCACTACGGCAGCGACGATCAGTTCAGGGTTGTCGAAGGCAGCACCGCACGCGTGCGACAGCACGTATCCCAGTTCGCCTCCCTCGTGAATGGAACCGGGTGCCTCCGGCGTGCAATGGCTGCCGATGCCGCCGGGAAACGAGAACTGATGGAAGAAGCGCTGCAGGCCGTCGAGATCAAGATCCTTGTCGGGATAGATCTCCGAGTAGGTGCCTTCCAGGTAGACAGGAGCGAGCACGCCGGGCGCGCCGTGACCGGGCCCCGCCATGAAGATCATGTCGAGATCGTTGGAGCGGATGACGCGGTTAAGGTGCGTGTAGACGAACGACAGTGCCGGGCTGGCACCCCAGTGGCCGAGCAGTCGATTCTTGATGTGGGCCGGTTCGAGCGGAGCGCGCAGCAGCGGGTTGTCGCGCAGATAGATCATGCCCAGCGCGAGGTAGTTGCAGGCGCGCCAGAACGCATGCATCTGGCGCACGCCGTGCGCCGACAACGGCTGTCCGCGGACCGTGCTGCGGGCCGGGCCATAGGCGCTGAGCTGCTGGTCCATGGGACCTCCTTACTTGGGTACGCCCCTGCCGAGCGCATCGAACCGGGCGAGGACCTTGCCGTCGGCGTCGAGCAGTTCGAGATGACGGCCGATCAATCGTGAACTGGTCGTCGCCGCGCGCCAGTTCTCGGGCGGAACGACGGCTTCGCCGCCGATGCGCACGAGCGTCCATTCGGTGTCGATCATCACGGCGGGCTTCGAAAGTGTGCTGCAACGATACCCCGGGCGTGCCTTGACGAAGCGCTCGGGGACCAGCGTCAGTACGGTGCCTTCGCCTTCCATCTTCGGCTTCTGCGCGAGGCGGCCCTCGAGCTGCATCGCCACCGGCGCATTCGATGCCGTGCGGGCGTCGGCGTAGGCGCGCTCGGGAGTCACCTTGTCGGCTTCCATGGCTACGGGCACGCGCAGTCCGCTCGCGCACGCGATGAACAGGGCGCTATCGGCCATGCGTCTGTACATGCCGATCATCATCGCGCGCAGGGCAGGTTAGCGATGTAAGTGGCCGGCGCCGTCACCAGTGCGGCGATGCTGCCCTGTGACAACACCGTGAACCCGGCAGCGAGCGACAGCATCAGGAGACGCTTCATGACCGTCCTTTCCCGGAACGTGCACGCGAACCGCAATGATGCGCCCTTCGGCGACCGGAATCACGCCGCGGGATGTCGCGCGGTTGTCTTACACTGCGCCTGCCAATTCGATGGGAGGGTTGCAATGGAAGACGATCGCCACATGGTGATTTACTTCATGGACGGCTCGAACATGAAGCTGTCGTTTCCGAAGCAGGTGAAGAGCGACGAAACGGTGCCGGTCCGGCTCGACATGGCGCTCGACAAGCCCATGTTCATGGTCGAAGCCGACGGCGGCGTGATGGCGATACCCTTCGCGAACATCAAGTACGTCCGCATCTACCCGGCTCCCAAGGTCCTGCCGGACTACTTCATCAAGCACGCGCACGTCGAGGACTGAGATGTCACTGACCGTGGCGGGGCCGCGTCCAGCGCATCCGCGACGCACAGCCCTTCGATGCATCTCAAGGCGGTGGGCGAGGGGAGGCCCCCGACAGGCCTCCGGCGTCTCCGCCAGGGGTCCGGCCGCTGGCGGCGGCACGGCTCAATCCTTGAGTTCCACCTCGATGAAGGCGTACTCGTAAGGGTTCGCGTTGATCACGTCGTGTTCGACGCCGGCCTTGCGCGTGTATGGCACGCCGGCTTTGAGGTCCACTTCGCGCGTCCCCTCCGGTTCCACGAGACGCAGCTTGCCGTCCAGCATCGGCACGACCACGTAATCCATCTCATGGCGGTGCCAGCCCGTCGCCGCGCCGGGCGCGAAGCGCCACTCGGTGACGCGCACGCGCTCGTTGTCGATCTGGAGGGTGGGGCGGGCGGCTAGCGTCATGGGCAGGCTCCTGGCGGTGAGGGAATCGGACTGCCCGCAAGGATAGGCGCAATCGCACCGCCTGCGCTTTAGTTCGTGCGGCCGAGCCGGTGCTTCGTGACCTCGAAGGGTCGTACCTCCGGGGCTGTATTGCCCCACGACGCGCGGACATACGTCAGCACTGCGGCGACGTCCGCATCGTTCAATGCCTGCGCGAACGGCGGCATGCCATAGGGGCGCGGATTGCCTGCCGTCGCCGGCGGGTAGCCGCCGCTCAGGACCAGGCGGATCGAATTGGCGACCGAGACCATGGTGACAGCGCGATTGCCGGCCAGTGCAGGCCAAGAGCCGGGCGTGCCCTTGCCTTCCTCGCCATGGCAGTCGGTGCAGTGCTTCTCGTAGACCTCGGCCCCGCGCTTGAAGACCGTGGAGTCCGCATTCGGGGCGGATGCTTGGTTACGGGGTGACGCCTGAGGCAACGACTTCAGGTAGATCGCGATCGCCCGCAGATCCGGTTCGGACAGATGCTGCAGGCTGCGATAGACGACCTCCGCCATCGGCCCCGTCGTTGATGCGTGCGGCGTCGAGCCGGTGCGCAGCAGCGCCACGACATCGTGCACTTCCCATGACGCGACGCCGGCCTCGTCGGGCGAGGCGAGCGAGGGCGCGTACCAGTCCGCCATGGGGATGACGCCGCCGCTCAGGGCCAGCGGCTCGTCGGTCGCACCGAAGATGTTGCGTTCGCCGTGGCAGGCGCTGCAGTGCCCGAGGCCGCGGACCAGATAAGCGCCTCGGTTCCATTCGACGGGCTGCTTCGTCTCCACCTGGTAGGTGCCGCGATCGAAGAACAGTACGCGCCATGCGGCGAGCGCCCATTGGTTGTCGTAGGGGAAGCGCAATGCGTGCGGGCGATTGGCGGCGGCCACCGCGGGCAAGGTCCGTAGGTACGCGTAGATGGCGTCGGAGTCCTCGCGCGTGACCAGCGTGTAGTTCGGGTAGGGGAAGGCGGGATACAGCAGATGGCCGTCGCGCGAGCGCCCTTCGTGCAGCGCGCGCCAGAAGTGCGCGGGTGTCCAGCGGCCGATGCCGGCGTCGGGATCGGGGGTGAGATTGCTGGCATACACGGTGCCGAACGGCGTTTCGATGCCGCGGCCACCCGCATAGGCAGCGGCACCGCGCGCCGTGTGACATCCCGCGCAGTTGCCGGCGCGGGCGAGATACTCGCCGCGCTCGATCTGCTGCGGTGTGGGTGCGAAGGGTGTTGCGGACTCGAGCTCGTCCGCCCGGAACTCGACGGCCAGTCGCGCGATCGCCAGTCCGACGATCGCAACGACGGCCAGCAGCGCAAGCCGAACCGGTGCGCTCATCGCGCGACGCTGCCGCAAGGCAGCGGCAGTTTCGCGTTCGTCATTGGGACCGGGTTGGCAGGCACGGGCACGGGCTGCGCCGACAGCCAGGCGGAGATTGCCTCGACGTCGGCGGCATTCAAGCGTCCCGCGATGGTGGCCATGCAGTCAGGGGCCACGGTTCGGCGTTGCTGAGTCTTCCACGCACCGAGCTGGCCGTTCACGTAGTCGCGCGGCAGGCCGAGCAAGCCTGGGACCGAGGGCTGCATGCCGGTGAGCGCCTTGCCGTGGCATTGGACACAGGCGGGGATCTCGCGGGCTTCGTCACCGTGCAGGGCAAGCCTCCGGCCGCGCTCGAGCAGTTCCGGAGCCGCGGTCCTGGTCTGCGGGGGCGGATACGGCAGTTCCAGGCTCGCGAAGTGCCGCGCGATCTCCATCAGATAGGCGTCCGACAGGTTGTCGATGAGGTAGGTCATCGGCGTGTAGCTGCGCCGGCCTTCCCGGAAGTTGACGAGCTGGTTGTAGAGATAGCCTGCGGGCTTGCCGGCGATGCGCGGGAAGTACCCGTCGTTGGTCGCGCGGCCTTCCTTGCCGTGACATGCCGTGCAGGCCGCGACCCGCTTGGACATGGCATCGGTCGGTTCCGCGGCATGCGTGCCCGGGCCGATGGTGAGCGCGATCAACGCTGCCAGCGCGACTCTCACGAGATCGTATGAGCCGCCAGTCGCGCCACCGTGGACAGCACGCCGACCAGCAGCGCGGTCATCGCGACGGCCACCACGATGACGACCAAAGGCTTCGTGGACGCGACGTCGCTCGCGTAGTCGGCCTTGCGGCGGATGCCGAAGAAACTCCAGGCGACCATCTTCACGTAACGCAGCGGATTCATGGGACTCCTTCCGACAGGCGGCGCCGCCGAAGGGGGCGCTCGACCTATACTCTGGCGGTATCGAAGAGGAATCTAAAGGCTCAGAAGTGCCCGGCAAAAGTCGTATCAGTTGGGGGCGGTCGCCCCGGTGAAGCGCTACGAACGATACGCGGACGAGATCGCAGGGTTGATCGAGCGCGGGGCCCTGAGCCCGGGTGACCGCCTGCCCTCCGTGCGGCAAGCCGGCGTCAGCCGGAAGATCAGCCCGTCCACGGTGTTCGGAGCGTACTACCTTCTCGAGGCGCGGGGGCTGATTCATGCACGGCCGCGCTCCGGCTACTACGTGAGCGAGACGGCCGCTCGCCCGGAAAACGAACCTCGCACATCCTCGCCGAAGAAGCGCACGAGCGCCGTCGAGATCAGCGAGCTCGTGTTCCAGGTGCTGGGCTCGGTGAAGGATCGCACCGTGGTCCCGCTGGGCTCCGCGTTTCCGGGTTCCGATCTGTTTCCCCTGGAGCGGCTCTCGCGCCGCCTCGCCGCCGGCATGCGCAAGCTCGAGCCGGCGCGCATCGTCGATGATCTGCCGCCCGGCAACGAACGGCTGCGACGGCAGATCGCACTGCGCTACACGATGCATGGCGTCGACGTCGCGACCGACGAGGTTGTCGTCACCAGCGGCGCACTCGAAGCGCTCAACTTGTGTCTGCAGGCAATCACCCGGCCGGGTGACGTCGTGGTAGTGGAATCGCCGACGTTCTATGGAGCACTGCAGGCGATCGAGCGGTTGAACCTGAAGGTTGTCGAAGTGGCGACCCACCCGCGAACCGGCGTCGACCTCGATGCGCTCGAAGCGGCGCTGCGGCGTCATCCGGTCAAGGCATGCTGGCTGATGCCGACCTTCCAGAATCCCCTCGGCAGCCTCATGTCGGACGATCACAAGCGCAGGCTCGTGGCACTGCTGGGTGCGCATGACGTGCCGCTCATCGAGGATGACGTCTATGCCGAACTGTACTTCGGTCCGCAACGGCCGCAGCCGGCGAAGGCGTTCGACACCAAGGGTCTGGTGATGCACTGCTCGTCGTTCTCGAAATGCTTGGCACCCGGTTACCGCGTGGGCTGGGTTGCGGCGGGCCGCTACGCTCAACGCATCGAGCGGCTCAAGCTGATGACGACGCTGTCGGCGGCCATCCCTTCGCAGCAGGCGCTCGCGGAATACCTGGACGGCGGCGGCTACGAGCGCCACCTGCGGCAACTGCGCCGGGCACTCACGACTCGTCGCGATGCGGTGCTGCAGGCGATTGCCAGGTACTTTCCTGCGGGCACGCGGATGACGCGGCCCGAAGGCGGCTATTTCGTCTGGCTGGAGTTGCCCGCAGGGACCGACGCACTGCGCCTGCACGAACTCGCGCTGGATCGGCGCATCAGCGTCGCGCCTGGGCATCTGTTCTCGGTGGACCGCAGATTCGCGAACTTCGTGCGCGTGAACTATGGCAATCCGGCGGACGCACGAACGCTCGCCGCCGTCAGGATGCTCGGGCAGCTGGCTACCGCGGAGACTCGCTGACGGGGCCGATGGAAACGGCCCCGGCGTGGGTCAGCGCGCCGCGATCACTGCATCAGCCACTGCTTGAACCAGGCCACTTGGGGTTGCACGAAAGCATCGTGCTTGGGGCCGTGATAGGCCTCGAAATGGCGCCCCGGCACCACCACGAGCTTCTTCGGCTCGCCGGCGCGTTCGAAGGCTTCCTCCTCGTCGGCTGTGGGCGTGATGACGTCGTCGCTCGCGATCACCATGAGCAGCGGCGTCGGGGAGATGCGCGCGATGGGTGTAACCGGCTCATAGGTGATGTGGGTGTCCAGCGACTCGATGGGCATGCTGTTGCGCCAGCTCGGCGCGTCGCGGCTCAGATCCATGAACGAGTCGTACCATTCCTGCAGCGGCCAGACCGACGGCTTGCCCTCCGGCGCGGCGACTGCGATCTCGTTGATCTTGCCGGTCGCGACCCGGTCCGCCCGGTTCTGCGCGAGCCAGCCGAGGAAGCCCGTCTGCTGTTCCGCCGGCCACCGCGCCATGTAGGTCGACCAGACGTTCGTCACCGGCACCTGCGCCACCACCGCCTTGATACGCTTGTCGTAGGCGGCGAGATACATCGCGTGTCCGCCGCTGTATGACGTGCCCCACACGCCGATACGCTGGGGGTCCACTTGCGGTTGCAGCGCAGCCCAGGTGATCGCGTTGCGGTAGTCCATGATCTGCTCCGGCCACAGCAGCATGCTGCGCGGTTCGCCGGCGCTGCCGCCGAAGTAGCGATAGTCGAACACCAGCACCACGAAACCGGCCGCCGCGAACTTGGAGGCGTAGTTGTCGAGGTACATCTCCTTCACCGCGCTGAACCCGTGGGCCATCACGATGGCCGGGCGCTTCTCCCCGGGCTTGAGGCCTGCCGGTATGTAGTACCACGCCGCGCAATCGAGCCCCTGGCTCTTGAAGGTCACGTCCCGGCGCTCGTACTTCTGTGCCAGAACCGGGGTTGTGCCGAGTATGACGGTCGCGACGACGGCCACGACCATCGCCCATACGAATCGAATCCGTGCGTTCATCGAGTTGTCTCCTTGGTTTGGCGTTCGCAACCAGCCCGAAAGAGATGAGCGGGCGCGACGCCCGATGAACATACCGGCCGCCTCATTACCGATCGCTTACCGATGCACGGTCGCCGAAGGAGGGTGCCGGCGGGCGCCGGAATCTGCCCCGACGCGGTCTTTCCGGTGCGATATCGCGCTGCATCGTAGAATCTCCGGGACACACTCGGCAGCCCTCACGGAAGCTCCTCCCGATGTCCAGTTCCTCAATTGCATTGCCTTTGCCCACCGGGCACGGCAAGACCTCTTTCCGCATTTTGGGAGCGATCAGCACTTCGCACCTGATCAACGACATGATGCAGTCGTTGATCCTGGCGATGTATCCGATCCTGAAAGGCGGCTTCCATCTCAGTTTCACGCAGATCGGGCTGATCACGCTCACCTACCAGCTGACCGCCTCGCTGCTCCAGCCGATCGTGGGCTGGTACACCGACCGGAGCCCCAAGCCCTATTCGCTGCCGTTCGGCATGACGTCGACGCTGTGCGGCCTGTTGCTGCTCGCCTACGCGCCCGATTTCGGCACGATCCTGCTGGCCGCCGCGCTGGTGGGAACGGGTTCGGCGATCTTTCACCCGGAGTCCTCCCGCATCGCGCGTTTGGCATCGGGCGGGCAGCATGGCCTGGCTCAATCGGTGTTCCAGGTGGGGGGCAACACCGGCACCGCTATCGGGCCCCTCATCGCGGCGGCAGTGGTTGTGCCCTTCGGTCAGCACAGCGTCGCCTGGTTCGGGCTCGCCGCCTTGCTGGGTATCGTTCTGCTGCTGCAGGTGAGCCGCTGGTACGCGACCCATCACATCGCGCCGGCGGCCGGGCGTGTCCGCAAGGCCATCGAAGCGCCCCGCCCGCGCAACGTCGTGCTGGGCGCCATCGTCGTGCTGATGGTCCTGATCTTCTCCAAGTACTTCTACGTAGCGGGCCTCGGCAGTTTCTACACCTTCTACCTGATGGAGAAGTTCGGGCTGTCGGTGCAGAGTGCGCAGGTGCACCTGTTCGTGTTCCTCTTCGCCTCCGCCGTGGGAACGGTTGCAGGCGGTCCCATCGGGGATCGCATCGGTCGCAAGCCCGTCATCTGGGCTTCGATCCTGGGCGTCGCACCCTTTGCGCTGCTTCTGCCTTACGCGAACCTGTTCTGGACCACGACGCTGACGATCGTGATCGGCCTCATCCTGTCGTCCGCGTTCTCCGCAATACTCGTGTACGCGCAGGAACTCATGCCGGGGAAGGTGGGCATGGTGTCCGGTCTGTTCTTCGGTTTCGCCTTCGGCATGGGTGGGCTCGGTGCCGCCGTGCTGGGTGTGCTCGCTGACCGAACGAGCATCGAGTTCGTCTACAAGGGCATTGCGTATCTGCCGTTGCTTGGCGTCGTCGCGGCGTTCCTGCCGAAGAGCAGGCGCTAGTAGCGGACCGCGCCGGGAGAAGCCTCTCCCTGTCGCGTTACTCGACCGTGACGGATTTCGCGAGATTCCTCGGCTTGTCGACGTCAGTACCTCTGGCGAGCGCGGTGTGATATGCCAGCAACTGCAGTGGCACGACATGCAGGATCGGCGACAGATCACCGTAGTGCTCCGGCAGCCGGATGACGTGGACGCCTTCGCTCGCACTGATGTGCGTGTCGTCATCGGCGCAGACGTAGAGCTGACCACCACGGGCGCGCACTTCCATCATGTTGCTCTTCAGCTTCTCGAGCAGCGCGTCGTTGGGCGCGACGGTGATGACGGGCATGGCCTCGGTGACCAGCGCGAGCGGGCCGTGCTTCAGCTCGCCCGCGGGATACGCCTCGGCGTGGATGTAGCTGATTTCCTTCAGCTTGAGCGCGCCTTCGAGCGCGATCGGATAGTGCAGGCCGCGGCCGAGGAACAGGGCATCCTCCTTGCGGGCGAAATTCTCGCTCCACGCGATCAGGTGCGGTTCTAGAGCAAGCACGCGCTGCACGGCTGAAGGCAGGTGACGCAAGCCCTTTACGGCGTGCGCTTCCTTGGCGGGGGTGAGCACCTTGCGTGACTTGGCCAACACGTTCGCCAGCAGGTACAGCGCGACCAACTGCGTCGTGAAGGCCTTGGTGGAAGCGACGCCGATCTCAGCGCCGGCCCGGGTCAGGAACTGCAGCGTGGTCTCGCGCACCATCGCGCTGGTAGCGACGTTGCACACGGCCAGCGTGTGCTTCATGCCCAGAGACTTGGCGTGCTTGAGCGCGGCCAGCGTATCGGCTGTCTCGCCCGACTGGGAGATGACGACGACGAGCGTGTCGGGATGCGGGACCGATTCGCGATAACGATACTCGCTGGCGATCTCGACGTTGACCGGCAGCTTCGCGATGGATTCGATCCAGTACTTCGCCACGCAACCCGCGTAGTAGCTGGTGCCGCAGGCGAGGATCAGCACGCGGTCGATCCTCTGGAAGATATCGCCGGCGTCGTCACCGAACAGCACCGGGTCGATACCGCCCACCTGCTCCAGCGTATCGGCGATGGCGCGCGGCTGCTCGAAGATCTCCTTCTGCATGTAGTGGCGGTACGGGCCCAGGTCCACGGCACCGGAATGCGCCTGCACGGTCTTGACCGGACGATCGGCCTTCTGGCCCGAACTGTCCTCGATCGTCACGCGATCGGTGCGCACGTCGACGATGTCGCCTTCCTCAAGATATACGATCTGATCGGTGGTGCCGGCGAGAGCCATCGCGTCGCTCGCGAGAAAGTTCTCGCCCTTGCCGATGCCCGCGACCAGCGGTGATCCGAGCCGCGCGCCAACGACCCGGCCTGGCTCGGACTTGGACACGACCCCGATGGCATAGGCGCCTTTGAAGCGTGCGACTGCCTGCTTGACCGCCGCGAACAGGTCGCCCCGATACAGGTGATGCACCAAGTGGGCGATGACTTCGGTGTCCGTCGCGCTTTCGAACGCGTAGCCGGCCTTCTGCAGCTCGGCCCGGATCTCTTCGTAGTTCTCGATGATGCCGTTGTGCACGACGGCGATCTCTCCGCGCGAGAAGTGCGGATGGGCATTGGTGGTCACAGGCGCGCCATGGGTGGCCCAGCGCGTGTGCGACACGCCCGTGGTCGCCTCGATGCGTTCCTGGGAAATCTGGGCCGAGAGGTCGGCCACTCGCTGCACGCTACGCGCGCGCTTTAGTTCCCCGTGGTCGAGGAACGCTACGCCGCAGGAGTCATAGCCGCGATACTCGAGGCGCTTCAGTCCTTCGACGAGGACCGGGACGATGTTGCGCGCCGAGACGGCGCCGACGATTCCGCACATGGTGTCTGTCCGTTAGGCTTGAGAGCTATTTCTTCTTGGTCGGCCGCTTCCAGCCGGGGACCGACATCTGTTTCGCGCGCGAGACGGTCAGCTGTTCCGCCGGAGCGTCCCGGGTGAGGGTGGTGCCGGCGCCCAGCGTGGCTCCGCGGCCGACGCGCACCGGAGCGACCAGCTGTGAGTCGGAGCCGATGAAGGCGTCGTCTTCGATGATGGTCTTGTGCTTGTTGGCGCCGTCGTAGTTGCAGGTGATGGTGCCGGCGCCGATGTTCACGCGCTGGCCGATCTCGCTGTCGCCAAGGTAGGCGAGGTGATTGGCCTTGGCGCCGTCGGCCAGCGTGCTCGCCTTGATCTCGACGAAGTTGCCCACGTGCACCTCGCGGCCGAGCTTGGCACCTGGACGCAGGCGCGCGTACGGGCCGATCCGGCCGTCCGGGCCCACGTGAGCGTTCTCGAAGTGCGAGAACGCCGCGATGCGCGTGCCCGATTCGATGACGGAATCCTTGATGACGCAGTTCGGGCCGACTACGACGTCGGCACCGATCTCGACCTTGCCTTCGAAGACGCAGCCGACGTCGATGCTGACGTCGGTGCCGCAGCTGAGCTCGCCGCGGACGTCGATGCGTGCAGGGTCGGCGAGCGATACGCCGGCCGCCATCAGACGATTCGCGTTCTCGCGCTGCCACACACGTTCGAGCAGTGCCAGTTGATCGCGGCTGTTCACGCCCAGCACTTCCCATTCGCTGGATGGCTGCGCGGTGTGCACGGCGACACCTTCGGCCACGGCCATCGCGATGACGTCGGTGAGGTAGTACTCGCGCTGGGCGTTGTTGTTGCCCAGGCGACCCAGCCACGCGGCGAGCCTGGCGCTCGGCGTGGCGATGATGCCGGTATTGATCTCGCGGATGGCGCGTGTGGGTGCGTCGGCATCCTTCTGTTCGACGATGCGCAGCACCTTGCCGGCGGCGTCGCGCACGATGCGGCCGTAGCCGGTCGGGTCGGCGAGTTCAACGGTCAACACGCTCATGCCGCCCGCGGCGCCTTCGATGACCGGCTTCAGGGTCGCGGGACTGATGAGCGGCACGTCGCCGTACAGAACCAGCGTGATGCCGTCCTTGGAAAGTTTCGGCATCGCCTGCTGCACGGCGTGGCCGGTGCCGAGCTGCGGCTCCTGGATCACGAAGTCGACCGCCGAGCCGGCAAAGGCCCGCGGCACCGCTTCACCGCCATGGCCGTAGACCACGACGATCCGCGTCGGATTGAGCGCCTGCGCGGCAGCGATCACATGGCCCAGCAGGGCACGCCCGGCGATCGGATGGAGCACCTTGGGCAGGGCACTCTTCATCCTCGTGCCCTTGCCGGCGGCGAGGATGACGACCTGGAGTTCGGGCATGGCAGTACGGACGGGGACTGCGGAGAGGGCGGCGATTATGGCACGCGATCCGTGCTACCGAGCGAAAGGCGTGCCGGGCGGAGTGTCCTCGGCACCGGCTACCGACCCACCCGGAAAACCGGCCTCGTTACTGGCGCCGCCCGCAACAGCGCTTGATCGACGCCTGCTCGTACGCCCAGGTGACCACGGCCTCCTGGACCGCGGGGGCGTTGCGCGCGTTCGCGTGGTTGATGAGGCTCACGACCACCAGAGTCCGGCCGTCGGGGCCGTGCACGTAACCGGCGATCGCCCGGACGTTCTCCAGATACCCGGTCTTGAGATGCGCCCGGCCGGTCACCGGCGAGCCGTCGCCGAATCGCCGCTTGAGCGTGCCGTCGATCCCTGCGATCGGCAGGGAAGAGGCGAGTTCCGGTCCGTAGGGGCTCTGCCACGCCGCGGCCAGCAGGCGTGCCAGATTGCGCGGAGCGATGCGCTCCACGCGCGACAGACCCGCGCCGTTCTCGATGACGAGCTCGGGCATCGCGAGGCTGCGACTCTTCAACCAGGTGTCGATCAGGACGCGCGACTGTTCCGGTGTCGCTTGCGCGCCGTTGGCAGCGCCCAGACCCAGGTACAACTGGCGCGCCATGACGTTGTTGCTGTTCTTGTTGATGTCGCGGACGATCTCCACCAGCGTCGGAGACTCGAAGCTGGCCAGTGCTTTCGAGCCGGGTGGGACCGTGTCCTCACGCACCTTGCCCGAGAAGGTGCCGCCCAGTCCGCGCCACAGTTGATCGAACAGTGCGCGCAGGTAGTCGAGCGGCGGGAGGATGCTGAAGTGCTTCACCTTCTCGCCGCAGGCGAGCGGAAAGGAGCCGTTGAACGACAGCGTCGAGGTCGCGAAATCCGACTCCGGCTTCTCCGGCCAGCCGTCGCACGGCACGTCGGAGACGCTCAGGTTGTTCACGATGCGCAACTCCGGCAATGGTGGCTCCGCGTAGATGCGTACCGTGCGCGTCTGCGCGTCGGGGACAAAGGTCAGGCGGATGGCCTTGAAATTGACGAGCGCCGCATCGGGGCCGACGTTGTAGGGGCGGGTGGGTTCGCCGTCGAATGCGCCCGGATCGATGTCCGGCGGCGCAAACAGGGTCCGATCGACCACGAGGTCGCCGGTGATCTCGCGCACACCTCGCGCCCGGACGTCGCGCAACAGCATCCAGAAGTTCTCCAGCGTGAAGCGCGGATCGCCGCCGCCCTTGAGGATGAGATCGCCTTCCAGCCGGCCGGAGGGATCGAGGCGGCCCTGCACGTGCATCTCGGTGCGCCAGGTGTAGGCGGGTCCAAGCAGGTCGAGCGCGGCGGTGGTGGTGATGAGCTTCATCACCGAGGCCGGATTCATCGCGACATCGGCGTTGTGGGCGAGCAACGTGCGCCCGCCGGGTTCCGCCACGACGACGCCCACGGCAGAGGCCGGCACACCGGCCGTGGCGAGTTCCTTGGCTATTGTTGCCGGCAGCCCCTGCGACCATGCGGGCCACGCCAGCGCGAGCAGCAGCGCTGCGGCCCACGATCGGATCCGGTTCATCACCATTCGAAGCTCTCTCTCGCAGCGGGTACGTTCACATTCGACCACGACAGCCGCTTGGCGATCACATCGCGGAACTCGAGCGCGATCGGTTTTTCCCCATGGACCAGGAAGATGCGTTGCGGCGGACTCCGGAACCTGCCTAGCCAGTCCAGCATCGCGGCCTGGTCGGCATGGGCGGAAAGGCCGCCGATGGTGTGGATGCGCGCGCGGACCGGGATCTCGTCACCGAAGAGCCGCGCGCGCTCCGCACCCTCCACCAGACGGCGGCCGAGCGTGCCGCCGGCCTGGAAGCCGACGATCACCACGGCGCATTCGGGGCGCGGCAGGTTCTGGCGCAGGTGGTACTTGATGCGGCCGGCTTCGCACATGCCGCTGGCGGAGATGATCACGGCGCCGCTTTTCACCTGGTTGAGGGCGATGGATTCCTCCACGTCCTGCACGAAGCGGATCGAAGGCTTGCCGCGGCTGTCCTTCAGCCATTCCATCGCGTCGCGCGATTCCTCGTCGAGAGTATGAAGGTGCTTCAGGGTGACCCGCGTGGCGGCGAGCGCCATGGGTGAGTCGACGACGATGTTCATGTCGGGCACGCGCCCTTCGCGATACAGGTTGAGCAGAAGCTGCAGCAGATCCTGGGTGCGGCCCACGGCGAAAGCGGGAATGACAACGTTGCCCTGCCGGACGGCGATCGTATCGGTCACCGCCTGGGCGAGTTCGTCCAGTGTTTCCTTCATCGGCTTGTGCAGCCGGTTTCCGTAGGTCGATTCCATCACCAGCAAGTCGGCGCCTTCGGTCGCCTCGGGGTCGCGCACCAGCGGATGGCCGGGTTGTCCGAGATCCCCGGAGAACAGCAGCTTGCGCGTCTTGCCCCCGTCCTCGATCCAGGCCTCGATGAAGGCGGATCCGAGGATGTGCCCGGCGTCGCGAAAACGGCAGCGCACGCCGGCTTGCGGCCGGACGTCTTCACCATAGCGCACGCGCCGCAGGCGTTTCAGCGATTCGATGGCCTGGTGTACGGTGTAGAGCGGCGCAGGCTCCGGATCGCCGTGGCGGCGTTCGCGCTGCCGGTGCCGCACTTCCCACTCGGCTTCCTTCTCCTGGATGTGGGCGCTGTCGGGCAGCATCACCTCCAGCAGATCGGCGGTGGCCTCGGTGCAGTAGATGGGGCCTCGGTAGTGCAGCATCGCGAGGCGCGGCAGCAGACCGGAATGATCGATGTGCGCGTGCGTGAGCAGCACGAAGTCGATCTCGCGCACGTCGAAATCGATGGCCTCGCGATTCTTGCGGTCGGCGTCACGCCCGCCCTGGAACATCCCGCAATCGACCAGGAATGAACAGTCGTCGGTGTCGACGCGGAAGCACGAACCGGTGACTTCTTCGGCTGCGCCGAGGAACGTGAGCTTCATGCGGCGAGGGTTGCTAGCACTCTGCAGGCGCGGCTGCGAAACACGCGCGGAATTGTTCGGTAGTCTCGGGGCCGTTGCTTCAACGCAGTGCGCTCGAGGTGCGCGATGCGCGGTGCCGAGGCAGCGTGAATGCGATCGAAGTAAGCATTATCGCGTTTCACCGAGAGGGCTCTCAAGGAGTGCGGGCTGGTGCTGATCTTGCTGGTGAACGAATGTAGCCTAAGCTTCGGTCGTCCGTGGTCGTTCTTCGTCCAAGGAGGGTTAGCTGCATGGAGTTGCTGGAACACATCGAAACGCAGATGGCGGCAACGCAATTGCCGCTGGTTGCCATCACGATCGCCGCCGTGCCGTTTCGCGACACACCGGTGATCATGACCCTGCACTGGCACGGGTTCGTCAAGGAGCGGTTGATCGACGACGAGTCGCGCGAACCTGTGAGTTACACGCCGGTGCCGAGTTCGGCACTGCAGGTCAACCAGCGCTGGGACGATCTGCTCGACCTCGATCGCGCCGCGATGGAGGCCGGATGGGAACTCGGTGCGTGGGACGTTGCTCGCGCGGAACAGCCCTCCTGCGCGCGGCCCGGCGCCGATCAGCGCGAAGCGGTGGACTGCCTCAAGGCATTCGGCCAGTTCCCCTGGGGTGTGAACGGAAACGACGTCGTGGTCTCGGATGCGCCGGACGCGGACGAACTGGTTTCGGTGGCGGCGCAGCGTGGCTACCTCATGTGGCTGTTTCGGCCGGTTCGGGGCAGCATCTGGACCGACGTGGCGGACGACCTGACGCTCCGTCCGGATGGCACCCGTGAGCCGCCCTGTCCGCTGGATCCGGTGGCCCCTCGGGTCGACCGCGCCCGCCGGACCGTCTACCGGTTCGGCATGCCGGGTAACGTGCGCATCCAGCACTGACGCCGGAACCGGGCCGGGCCGAGACTCGGTCCATTCCCGCGACCTTATCGGGCCGGTAAGCGCCCACTCATAGGCTGTCGCACGGCCCAACGGGCCGCTGCGACGGCCGACTTCGTCGGGTTTTCCCTGCTTTGCTTGCGGGTTCTCCGAGGCTTCGATTATTATTAGCAGCCTTGCGCGACGAGTGCTAACAATCAGCTGTCGCAAGCTCGCGCAAATCGTCCATCCCCATGGAATTCAAGGAGAAAACTATGAAGATCCGCCCCCTGCACGATCGCGTGATCGTCAAGCGTCTGGAGGAAGAGCGCAAGACCGCTTCCGGCATCGTCATCCCCGACACCGCCGCCGAAAAGCCGGACCAGGGCGAAATCGTCGCCGTCGGCACCGGCAAGGTGCTGGAGGACGGCAAGGTCCGCGCCCTCGAAGTGAAGAAGGGCGACCGCGTATTGTTCGGCAAGTACTCCGGCCAGACCGTCAAGGTCGAGGGCGAGGAACTGCTCGTGATGCGCGAAGAAGACATCATGGGCGTCATCGAGTAAGTCGCCGACCCCCACATCCAGGAGAGATCACAAATGGCAGCGAAAGACGTCAAATTCCACGACCAAGCCCGGCACCGCATCGTCGCCGGCGTGAACATCCTCGCCGACGCGGTCAAGGTGACCCTCGGCCCCAAGGGCCGCAACGTCGTGCTCGAGCGCTCGTTCGGCGCTCCGACCATCACCAAGGACGGTGTCTCGGTCGCGAAGGAAATCGAACTGAAGGACAAGTTCGAGAACATGGGCGCGCAGATGGTGAAGGAAGTCGCTTCCAAGACTTCCGACGTGGCCGGTGACGGCACCACCACCGCCACCGTGCTGGCCCAGTCGATCGTGCAGGAAGGCATGAAGTTCGTCGCCGCCGGCATGAACCCGATGGATCTGAAGCGCGGCATCGACAAGGCGGTCACAACGGTCGTCGAAGAGCTGAAGAAGCTGTCGAAGCCCTGCACCACCTCCAAGGAAATCGCGCAGGTCGGTTCCATCTCCGCCAACTCCGACGCCGACATCGGCAAGATCATCGCCGACGCGATGGAGAAGGTGGGCAAGGAAGGCGTCATCACCGTCGAGGACGGTTCGGGCCTCAACAACGAGCTCGAGGTCGTGGAAGGCATGCAGTTCGACCGCGGCTACCTCTCGCCCTACTTCATCAACAACGCCGAGCGCCAGATCGCGGTGCTCGACAACCCGTTCGTGCTGCTGCACGACAAGAAGATCTCCAACATCCGCGACCTGCTGCCGGTGCTGGAACAAGTGGCGAAGGCCGGCCGTCCGCTGCTGATCGTGGCTGAAGACGTCGACGGTGAAGCGCTCGCGACCCTGGTCGTGAACAACATCCGCGGCATCCTGAAGACCACCGCCGTCAAGGCGCCCGGCTTCGGCGATCGTCGCAAGGCCATGCTGGAAGACATCGCCATCCTGACGGGCGGCACCGTCATCGCCGACGAAGTCGGCCTGACGCTCGAGAAGGCCACGCTGAACGATCTGGGCTCCGCCAAGCGCATCGAAGTGGGCAAGGAAGAGACCACCATCATCGACGGCGCCGGCGATCCCAAGGGCATCGAAGGCCGCGTGAAGACGATCCGCAAGCAGATCGACGAAGCGACCAGCGACTACGACCGCGAGAAGCTGCAGGAGCGCGTGGCCAAGCTGGCCGGCGGTGTTGCAGTGATCAAGGTGGGTGCCGCGACCGAAGTGGAAATGAAGGAGAAGAAGGCCCGTGTGGAAGACGCGCTGCACGCGACCCGTGCCGCCGTCGAGGAAGGCATCGTGGCCGGTGGCGGCGTCGCGCTGCTGCGCGCCCGCGTCGCCGCGAAGGTGAAGGGCGACAATCACGAGCAGGATGCCGGCATCAAGATCGTGCTGCGTGCGCTCGAGGAGCCGCTCCGCGCGATCGCTTCGAACGCCGGTGCCGAGCCCTCCGTCGTGATCAACAAGGTGCTCGAGGGCAAGGGTAACTTCGGTTACAACGCCGCCAACGACACCTATGGCGATCTGGTCGACATGGGCGTGCTGGATCCGACCAAGGTGACGCGCTGCGCGCTGCAGAACGCCGCTTCCGTCGCTGGTCTGATCCTGACGACCGATGCCATGGTGGCCGAACTGCCCAAGGACGACGCGCCGATGCCCGGTGGCGGCGGCATGGGTGGCATGGGCGGCATGGACATGTAAGTCCCGCGGACTGCGCTCTCCAAGGCGCACCGCTGCGAAAAGGGCTCCGCCAACGCGGGGCCCTTTTTCTTTGGGCGCGAACGAGGCAGGCTGCGCGTCATGGGTTCGTCCGTGAACAACCTCGAGGCACAATCCGACCGGCAGTCCGCGCTGCCCGTTGCCCCATCGCTCGTTGCTGCGACCATCGAGACGTTGCAGCGCCATGCACCGTTCGATCGCATGGACGTCGAGTGCCTCGCCTGGGTGGTCGGGCGGTTGTCGGTGGTCTACTTCGCCCCCGATACGATCGTGCTGGAGCCGGGAGAAGCGCCACCGCCACACCTGTACGTAGTGCGCCAGGGTGCCGTCGTGGGCAGCGACCCGGCGGACCCGCGCCAGGATGCATTCCGCTTCCGCGTGTCCGTGGGCGAGTCGTTCCCGCTGGGCGCCCTGTTGGGGCGCCGGCCCGTGACCAGCCGCTACCGCGCGGTCGGCGACACCTTCTGCTTTCGACTGGCAGCGACTGATGTCCAGGCGCTGATGGATCGCAGTCCGGAGTTCCAGGCGTTCGCGTCGCAACGTTTGGGAACACTGCTGGCGATCGCACGCCGGCGGACACAGGCGGAGTGCACGGTGGAATTCGTCCGGCAACCGTTCGAGCGGCCCATCCGGGAGTTGTTGCGGCGCGAGGTGGTCCAGTGCCAGGTGGGGAGTCCGGTCCGCGAAGCATTGGAGAAGATGCAGCACGGCCGCGTGGGTTCGGTGCTGGTCACCGATGGCGAGAACCGACCCGTGGGAATCTTCACCCTCCGCGATCTCCGCGATCGGGTCGCCCTGACCGGATATCCGACCGACGCACCGATCGATGCGGTGATGACGCGAGACCCGGTCACCGTTGGGGTCGATGCGATGGCGTACGACGCGGCACTGCTCATGACCCGCCACGGCTTCCATCACGTTGTCATCGTCGACGAAGGCCGCGCAGCAGGCGTGCTGGCCGAGAGCGACCTCTTCGCTCTGCAGCGCGTGGGATTGTCGGCGTTGAGCGCCGCGCTGCGATCGGCCACCACGATCTACCAGTTGCGTGCCGCCAGCAGTCAACTGCTCGGGCTCGGCCGTATGTTGCTCGCGCAAGGCCTCGGATCCGAACAGGTGGCGCGCATCCTGTCGACGCTCAACGATCGCCTGACCACCCGCGTCGTCGAGATCGAAGCGCAGGCAACCTCGATTCCGCTCGACGCCTTCTGCTGGCTGGCACTGGGGTCCGAGGGACGACACGAGCAGACTCTCGCGACCGACCAGGACAACGCGATGGTCTTTCCCGATCCGCCGGACGGCGGCGCGGACGGCATGCGCGCCCGACTGCTGCCATTCGCCCAACGCGTGAACGAGGCGCTGGCCGCTTGCGGGTTCCCGCTCTGCCGCGGTGGCATCATGGCCAGCAATCGGGTCTGGTGCCTGAGCGAGTCCGAATGGCGCGACCGATTCTCGACCTGGATCGGCGCACCCGACGGCGAAGCGCTGCTCAACTGCACCATCGCCTTCGACTTCCGGCCGCTGTGCGGGAATGTCGAGGCCGGAAATGCGCTACGCCACTGGCTGTCGGGCCAAACGCGTTCGCGTGGATTGCTGCTGCGGCTGATGACGCAGAGTGCGCTGCGCAGCGAACCGCCGCTCGGAACCCTGCGGGACTTCGTGGTCGACATTCACGGCGGGCGGGCCGATACCATCGATATCAAGGTGAACGGCGTGGCGTTGTTCGTCGACGCTGCGCGGATTCTGTCGGTCGCAGTCGGCGACGACCACACCAACACGGTGGAGCGTCTGCGGGCCGCAGCGCGCGAGCGTTCTCTGGCGCCGAGCGAGGTGGAAGGTTGGATCGAGGCCTTCGCGTTTCTCCAGTCGGTCCGGTTCTCGCATCAGCTGGCGCAGGTGGAGGCGGGCGAGCCGGCCGACAACTTCGTCGCTCCGGACGCGCTCAACACGCTCGATCGGCGCATCCTGCGCGAAGCGTTGCGTCAGGCACGCAAGCTGCAGGAGCGCTTGCGTCTCGATTACCGGCTCTGAGGGCGATCCCGTGGGCTGGTTTGATCGATGGCGCGGCCGCGGCAGGGGACACGACGGCGGCCGGGTGCGCGCCTGGCGCGCGCTACCCCGACCGTCGCGACACGATCGGATCGCCGACGCGACCTTCGTCGTGGTCGACACCGAGACCGGCGGGCTGGATCCTCACGCTGCCGCTCTCCTGTCGATCGGTGCCTGCCGCCTCCAGCGCCGTGCAGTCAAGTTGTCGGATACTTTCGAAGCGCATCTTTACCAGGCAGCACCGACCACGGACGCCAACATTCTCGTGCATGGCATCGGGCGGGCACAGCAGTCGGAGGGCCGGGATCGCGACGATGCGCTGCGGGCGTTCCTTGCATTCGCAGGCCGGCCGTGGTTCGTCGGATTCCATGCCGGCTACGACGCGACGGTACTCAATCGCGTGCTGCGCATCACCCTCGGCGTTTCGCTGGACATGGACTGGCTCGACGTGGCGGTGCTGCTGCCGGCGTTGATCGCGGACGCCGCGGCGCCGACCCGGGACCTGGACGGATGGCTCGATCGGTGCGGCGTGCGCAACTTTGCCCGGCACAGCGCGCTGGCGGATGCGTTTGCCACTGCCGAGCTCTTCCTGGTGGTGCTCGAGCGCGCGCATGCGCACGGCATGCATACCGTGGCTGACCTGCTGGCCCTTCAGAATGCTCAATTGCGGCGACGCATCGTCGCCCAAGCGGCTCAGCCGGGGGGCTGAACGGGCCGCGAGTCGCGCGCCTTGCGTGTTGGGCGGCGAACCATTAACGTCTCGCAACCCGGGAGTGCAGCCGGAGTACTACAAGGAGGAGATCGGACCATGAAGCCGATGAACTGGGTCGCCATCGACCAGGATCCGCGGTTCCAGCAGCTGCATGTTAAGAAGACGCGGTTTCTCTGGGGCCTGATGATCTTCTCGATCATCTACTACTTCCTGCTGCCGATCGGTGCCGGGTATTTCCCCGAGATCTTCAGGATCAAGGTGTGGGGCCCCATCAATGTGGGCATCCTGTTCGCGCTGTCGGAGTTCATCGTCGCATGGGGCATCGCCTGGATTTACGCGCGGCGCGCCAATGCGGAGTTCGATTCCATGGCAAACGAAATCAACCAGGTCGCCGGCACCATCGGAGGATCGCAATGAACTCGCGTACGACAATCCGGGCGGCGGCGCTCCTGCTTGCTGCCGCTCCTCTCGCAGCATTCGCGGCGGACACGAGTGCGGTATCCGACAAGTACCGGTGGCTCACGTTCCTGGTCTTCGGCGTGATCATCGCCCTCACGATGTACGTCACCTATCTGGCTGCCAAGCGCGTCAAGACGGCGACCCAGTTCTATGCGGCAGGTCGCTCCGTTTCCGGTATCCAGAACGGCTGGGCGATCGCGGGCGACTACCTCTCCGCGGCATCTTTTCTCGGAATCGCGGGCCTGATCTCGCTCTATGGCTACGATGGCTTCATGTACTCGGTGGGCTGGCTGGTCGCCTACATCACCGTATTGCTCGTGATCGCGGAGCCCTGCCGCAACATCGGCAAGTACACGCTCGGTGACGTCCTGGCATTCCGCAACGATCCGAAGAAGGCCAAGACCGTGGCAGCGCTGTCCACGATCACGGTGTCGATCTTCTATCTGACGGCGCAGATGGTGGGCGGCGGTGTTCTGGTGAAGACGCTGATCGGCATCGACTACGAGATTTCGGTCATCGTGGTCGGCGTGCTAATGCTGGCCTACGTACTGTTCGGCGGCATGGTGGCGACGACCTGGGTCCAGATCATCAAGGCCATCCTGTTGGTGACGGCTTCGATCCTGCTGGTCATCTTCACGTGGGCGCCATACGGGTTTTCGCTACCGGGATTCCTGCAGGCCGCGGTGGATTCGGTGAACGTGCAAGGCCAGGTCACCAAGCTGATCGGCGATGCGGCGAAGAACATGACGGCGCAGGAACTCGGGCAACGCTTCCTCGAGCCGGGACTGTTCCTGAAAAGCCCCATCGACCAGATCTCGCTCGGCATGGCGCTCGTGCTCGGCACCGCCGGAATGCCGCACATCCTGATGCGATTCTTCACGGTGCCGACCGCCAAGGACGCGCGCGTATCGGTGCTCTGGGCCATGGGGATCATCGGCGGCTTCTATGTGCTCACGCTGTTCCTCGGGCTCGGTTCGGCGATCAACGTCGGCCAAGCGGAAATCACCCGCATCGACAAGGGCGGCAACATGGCCGGCCCGCTGCTCGCGCAGTTCCTGGGAGGCGGCCCCGACAGCATGCTCGGCAATCTCTTCCTCGCCTTCGTCGCGGCGGTGGCGTTTGCCACGATCGTCGCGGTGGTCGCGGGGCTCGTTCTCGCGTCCGCATCCGCCATGTCGCACGACATCTGGGTCGGTGTCGTCAAGGGCGAGCATGCCACGCAGGAGGAGGAGGTTCGCGCAGCCCGCGTCTCTTCCATCATCGTCGGTGTGGTGGCCATCGTGATCGGCATCCTGGCCAAGGGTCAGAACGTCGCCCACTTGGTGGCGCTCGCCTTTGCGGTCGCGGCCTCGAGTAACTTGCCATGCGTGCTGCTCACGCTGTACTGGCGCAGATGCAACACCGGCGGCATCGTCCTGGGGATGATCGTCGGCGCGGTGTCCGCGATCGCCCTGGTGCTGGTGTCGCCGAACATGACCTATCCCGTGCTGGTGAAGGCGACGCAGGAGAAAGCCATCAAGGGTGCGGACGACAAGCTGGCTGCTCTGAACACTGACCTTGCGGCGGCGACGGACCCTGCGGTCCAGGAGAAGCTGAAGACCGGCATCGCGGCACAGGAGAAGGCGAAGAAGACCGCGCAGGACACGATCGCCAAACTGGGCGACGCGACCACCAGCATCGTCGGACTGGAGAAGCCGTTGTTCGAACTGAAAAACCCCGGACTGATCTCCATTCCGCTCGGCTTCCTCGCGGTGATCCTGGGTTCGCTGCTCTATCGCGACCGGCGCGCCGACGACATGTGGGACGAACTCTACGTCCGCCAGAACACCGGAATTCATGCAGAAGCGGCCAGCGCGCACTAGAATCCGGAGTTCACAACAACGAAAACCCTGCGGTCAGCACCGCAGGGTTTTCGTTTTCTGGAGCGCTGCCGCGCTACCCACGGTCGGCGACCGGACCATCGCGGCGCGCGGGATTCCACTCGGGCGCAACGCGCTATCCTATTGGCAACATGGCGAAGATCGTCGTCGTAGAACCGGACCCCCGGATGCGGGAGTGGCTTCGGCTGCACCTTCAGACCGAGGGCCACGTCGTTCAGGCAGTGGCCGACGGGGCCCGGGTCCTCGATCTGGTTCGGGGCGATCCGGCGGAACTCGCGATCATCGCGACCAATCTTCCGGACGGGGGTTGTTTCGCACTGGTGGCCGCGTTGCGATCGAATACCAGGACAGCGACTTTGCCGCTGTTGTTCGTAGTTCCCCCTGGGGACACCGCTGCCATGGCGCAAGCGATGGCGATCGAACCGGAAGGTGCGCTCGCCCAGCCGCTGAACCGTGCCAAGCTCCTGGAAGCGGTGACCTCGCGGTTGTTCCGCGGGGTGACCAATTCGGTCCCGAACCTGGCGGCCACCATGGAACTGCGATCGGAGCCGTCCGAGCGCGTTTCCGGGGTGCTCGTTGAATCGAAGGACGGCACGGTATTGTTGATGGTCCTGCGCAACCTGGTGACGCTCGCACGTTCCCTGCGCGGGCGCACCCTCGAGACTATGCTCCAGCGCTACTACGGCGAATGCCGCGAGGTGGTGGCGAAGCAGGGCGGATGGGTGGTCCGGATGGAAGCGACGGGCCTGGCGGCGCTGTTCGAGGACGGCCCGAACGTCGATCGCCACTATTCCACCCGGGCCGTCGAATCGGCCCTCGGGATCGTTCTGGCGGCGCGGCGCGTGCGCCAGTGGGCTTCGGCCAATCTCACGGACGTCTTCGTGCCGCCGATGTCGGTAGGCTGCGGCGTGCACACCGGCACGATCATCGTTTCACGCATCTCGGTGAGCGCCCTGTCGGCGCCCAGCATAGCCGGCCCGGCGGTGGAAATGGCCCAGCGACTCGACGGTCGCGCCAAGAGCCTGGGGTGGAGCATCGCGGTTTCCGGCCCGGCGGCGGCGCAGGCGGGTGTGCGCTTTCTCTACGGGCGGCAGGCCACGCTGACCGACACCGAGCACGGCAACACCATTCCCATCGTCGAAGTGCAGGGCTTCAATCCGGGCATGGCGAAGCCCGGCGAGCTCACCATGATGACCGAGGCGCGCGAGGCGGTGCTGGCGAACACTGTCATCGCACGTCTGGCGGGCGACGTGGACCCGAGTGTCACCGACAAGACGGTGATGTTCGCGTCACAGCGTCCGGCCGGCCTGGACACCCTGCCCGAGATACGCGATCGGCGCATCGCGCGCCGTCTGTCACAGGGCATCCACGCGACCACCTGGGTGGTGCTCAACGTCCCCCGCGATCGGGAAGAGATCATCAAGACCGTGTCGCTGGCGGAAGCGCCGCCCGAATTCGTCGATCGCTATCTCGCGCACTACGCGAAGCTGGCCGAGCTCGATCAGCGCAACGTGGTGTCGGTCTACGAGGCCGGCCGCACGGGTATGAGCGGCTTCGTTGCGTTCGAATGCCTGTGGGGCGGTCCGCTGAGCGATGCGATCCGCAAGAGGGTTCCGATCGGGCTTGCGCTCAACTACGTGGCGCAGATGAGTCTCGCGCTCGACGCGGTGCACGCGCTCGATCTGCACCATGGGGCACTCGGGCCGCAGCACTTCCTGTTCCGCGACACCGGTGTTGCCGTGATGGCGGATTTCAACATCACGGCGAAGGTGCTGGCCGAACTGATGCCCGAGGGCGCGCGGTCCGCGTCCAACGCGGTCGCGTTGATGGACAGTGCAACGGGTCGCCGGCGCGATTTCAAGGCACTCGGGCTGATGCTCTGCTCGCTGCTCGGCGTTCTGCCCGATGGCGCCGAGGTGGACCTCGATACGCCGCCGGAGAACATCGACCGCCTGCTGCGCATGCCGATCGAGATCACGCAATTGAAGCCGAGCATCGAAGGCCTGCTCGGCATCGGCCCGAAGTCGCCGTTCGACCGCGCGGAGGAAGTGCTGGTGGAGTTGCTGGCGCTCCGCGAGATCTTCCCGTTCGACGTGCGCTCCGAGGGACCGGAGGGCTCGTCGCTGATGAAGTAGATCGGTTGCCGCCTTCGGGATCCGAAGGCGGCTGGGACGTCTACTTCTTGCGTGAGGCGATCAGGTCGGCGAGTGCCTGCACCGGGATCGCGTAGGAGATGCCGCTGGGCTGCGAGATCGCGTTCTCGCGCGCGCCCTTCACGAACACCATGTTGATGATGCCGACCACGGCGCCGGTATCGTCGTACAGCGGGCTACCGCTGTTGCCGGGATACGCTGTCCCGTCGAGTTGAATGACGGTGTAGGGCGTGGCGGAGAGCCGCTTGATAGCCGCCGCATCGAGCTCACCGGCAGAATTGCGGGGAATGGCGATGGGCGTCAGGGCGGACACCATGCCCCGGTGCGTGGCAGCGATCAGTCCCAATACTGCCCCGATGGGAAAACCCGTGAAGTACAGGTTCTGTCCCTCCTTCAAGGGCTTCCCGGTACCGAGCTGCACCGGGGGCAGCATACGATTCTGAATCGACAACAGCGCCAGATCGTGTTCCCGATCGAAGGCCACCAGCTGCGTCTGCAAGGCAGCCGCCTGGCCACCGGTTGCATTCGGAATGGCGACGACGACATTTTCCCGGCGATCGCCGTCGAGGATGCTGGGAATCACGTGCGCATTGGTTGCCACCAGCGAGCCATCGCCGACGGCGAACCCGGTGCCGGTGAAGGCGAACGCCGGATTGCGGGTCGGCTGGTAAGTGCCGATGGCGACCACCGATGGCTTGATCCTGGCGATCACCTCCTCCGGGCCGGCCGCGACGACGGAGGACGCTGCGGCGATCAGGCCGCCGGCCAGGACGCGGACGAATGCTGCAGTCACCGCTGCTGAGCGACGTACCATGGCAATGCCTCCTCCAATCCTGCGCGAAGTGAGTGGGACGGACCGTACCCCAGCAGTCGCCGCGCCTTGGAGATGTCGGCCAGGGAATGACGCACGTCGCCGGAACGAAACTCGCGGTACCGGGGCTGCGCATGCGCGATCTCCGGATCGAGCTTCGCGAGCAGTTCGCGCAACGTCGCAAACAGCGTGTTGAGGGAGGTCTGGTCGTGCACCGCGACGTTGAAGATCTCGCCCGGCACCGACCGGTCGGGGGCGATGGCAGCTCTCAGATTGGCCTGCACGGCGTTGGCAACGTAGCAGAAGTCCCTGGTGGTCTCGCCGTCACCGTTGATCCACACGTCGTCGCGGGTTCGCAAGGCCTGAACCCAGCGGGGAATCACCGCGGCGTAGGGACCGTCGGGATCCTGGCGCGGCCCGAACACGTTGAAGTAACGCAGGCCGACCGTGTCGAGTCCGTACGACTTCAGGAACACGCGGGCATAGATCTCGTTGGCGAGCTTGGTTGCAGCATAGGGCGACAGCACCTCGCCGACTTCCGCCTCGACCTTGGGCAAGCCGGGATGATCGCCGTAGACCGAACTGGACGATGCGTACACGAAACGCTTCACCCCGGCGTCGCGCGCGGCCACCAGCATGTTGAGAAAGCCCGTGACGTTCGAGGCGTGGGAATCCGCCGGATGCTCGATCGACCGCGGGACCGAACCGAGCGCCGCCTGGTGCAGGACGTAGGTTGCACCGGCGCATGCTTCACGGCACGCGGCCGGGTCGCGGATGTCGCCTTCGATGAAGCGATGCCGCTTGCGGGCTTCGGGACCGACCGCCGCCTCCACCTCCGCCAGATTGCGACGATAGCCCGTGGCGAAATTGTCGAGGGTGACGACTTCCTGGCCTGCGCGCAGCAGGTGTTCCATCAGGTGCGAACCGATGAACCCGGCACCGCCGGTGACGAGCCAGCGCGCACGCTGCCCGCCGAGCAGGGCTGCGGCGTCAAACATTGCGCGCGCGGCTCACAGACGCCAGACGTCGATGCCGGCAGCGCGATACGCCTGGGGATCGGCGGCGCATTTCACGTCGATCAGCACGCCGCCGGGCTTCAGGAGACCGGAGACCTGCTGGACCGGACGATCGATGAATTCCTTGTGGGCGACCGCGAGCACCACCGCCTTGGCCTTGGGCAACTGGTCCCAGGGTGTCAGTGCGACACCGTACTCGTGCCGGGCCTCTGCTGCGTCGGCCACCGGATCGTGAATGTGCACCCGGGCACCGTAGGACTCCAGTTCGCGGATCACGTCGATGACACGGGTGTTGCGCGTGTCCGGACAGTTTTCCTTGAACGTGAGGCCGAGGACGATCACGTCATCGCCCTGCACCGGCGAGCCGGCGCGGATCATGCGCTTGACAGTCTGTTCCGCCACGTATTTGCCCATGTTGTCATTGATACGGCGACCGGCGAGGATCACCTGCGGGTGATAGCCGGTCTTCTCGGCCTTGTACGTGAGGTAGTAAGGATCGACGCCGATGCAATGGCCACCCACCAGGCCCGGACGGAACGGGAGGAAGTTCCACTTCGTGCCGGCCGCCTTCAGCACCTCGAGCGTGTCGATGCCGAGCCGGTGGAAGATCAGCGCAAGTTCGTTCATCAGGGCGATGTTGAGATCGCGCTGCGTGTTCTCGATGACCTTGGCGGCCTCGGCCACGGCGATGCTGCTGGCGCGATGCACGCCAGCCGTGATCACGCTTTCGTAGAGGCCCGCCACCCTTTCGAGCGTGTCCGGCGTGTCGCCGGACACCACCTTCACGATCTTGGTGACGGTGCGTTCCTTGTCGCCGGGATTGATGCGCTCCGGCGAGTAGCCGACGAAGAAGTCGGTTTTCCACTTGAGGCCCGATTCGCGTTCGATGATCGGCACGCACACTTCCTCGGTCGCCCCCGGATACACCGTGGACTCGAACACCACGACCGCACCCTTCTTGAGGTTGCGGCCGACCGAGGTGCTGGCGCCGACCAGCGGCGAGAAATCAGGATGATGGGCATCGTCCACCGGCGTGGGGACCGCCACGACGATGAAGTCGGCTTCCTTGAGGGCCGTCGCGTCCGTGGTCACCTTGAGCTGCTTGGCGGCGCGCAGATCATCGCCGCTCACTTCTCCGGTGGGATCCACGAACTTCCTGTACGCATCCACCTTGGCTGTGGACAGATCGAATCCGATGGTGGGGAACTTCTTGCCGAACTCCACGGCGAGCGGGAGTCCGACGTAGCCTAGGCCTACGACGGCAACGGTGGGCATGAACGCTGATTCCTGCGTGATGGAAATTGTTCTCAGAGCGAGCCGAGGAGCTTCTCGGCTTCTTCCTTGATGCTCTTCGGGGCATCGAGGGTGGCGATGGCCAGCAGCTGTTCCCGGGCGTCATCGCGGTGTCCGGCCGCGATGAGCGCCTTTGCGAGATTCATCCGGATCGGTGCTGCTCCCGGAGCAAGCGTGGCGGCGCGGGTGAGGGTCGTCACGGCGGCTGCCGCGTTGCCCTGCTGGAGTTGCAGCCAGCCGATGGTATCGATGATGGCGGCGTTGTTGGGTGCCAGTGCCCGGGCCTTCTCCGCTGTCGCCATCGCTTGCGGATCCTTCAGGTTCCCCAGGGCCCACGCGAGATTGTTGAGGAGCAGCGGATTGTCCGGTCGTGCCTTCAACGCGGCGCGATACCAGCGGACCGCGGTGGCGTAATCTTGCCGGGCGATGCTCTGCTCGCCTGCCGTCGCCGCCAGCGTCGCGTCCTTCGGCCGTGCGGCCACCCATTCGCTGGCGAACTTCTCCGCTTCTTCGGCACGATTGGCGTTGAGGAGGAGAGCGAAGAGCCGCAGCGCCGCGCCCGCATCCTCGACGGTGCGGGCGGCCGAGCGGAGCACCGCTTCGGCTTCCTGGGCCTTGTTCTGACTGGCGAGCACCATCGCTTCGGCGATGTACCCTGCGCTGTTCTTCGGCCATTTGGCCTGTATCTGCTTCGCGTCGTTGAGCGCGGTCTCGGGTTTGTTCTCGGCCAGTCCCACGTCCACGAGCGTTGCGCGCAGCAGGACGTTTTCGGGATCCGCTTCGATCGCCCGGGTCACGACCGACCGTGCACTCGCGAAGTCCTTGCTGGCGGTGTAGGCGGACGCCTGACGCATCAGCACATCCACGTTGCGCGGTTCGATGGCCAGCAGCTTGCCGTAGGTCGTGGCGGCCTGGGAGTGTTCGCCGTTCACGGTCTGGGCGACGCCGAGTGACTCCAGCAGTCGCGGATCGTCCGGTACGGCGGCCAAGGCCTGCTGGGCCGCGTCGAGCGCTTCCTTCTTGCGATCGGTGCGCAGCAGCCGCGCGATGAGGGCGAGGCGCACCTGCACGTTCACGGGATCCGCACCGACGGCATCGGTCAGCACTTGATCGATCTCCGCGGGCTTGCCGCCGGTGCTCTGGAGCAGGGCGGCCAGCATGAGCGCGGCATCCACCTGCTTGCGATCCTTGGCAAGGATGGTGCGGAACCGGTTGGCCGCGACGTCGGGCTTCTTGTCTCTGACATCGAGGGCTGCCAGGCTGCTGGCCGCCGCGACGAACGTCGGGTTCAACTCGAGCGCGTGCTCGAACGCCTTGCGCGCACCGGCCAGATCGCCCTTGGCAGCCTGCACAGTACCCCGGAGGGTTGCCGTCTGCGGGCTGTTGGGCTGCTTCTTGTCCAGCACGTCTACCGCCTGCGAGGCCTTGTCGAGCTGCTTCTGCTCGAGGAAGTACCGGATCAGCGCCACATCTGCATCGGTCCGCGTCGCGTCCGCTCCGGACGCTGCCTCGAGCTCCTGGATACCGCGCTGCACTTCGCCGCGCATCACGTCCGACGCGCCCAGCAACGTCCGCGGTGTGGCGTTCTTGGGATCCAGTGCGACCGCCTTGCGGAAGTACTCCGCGGCCTTCGCCGGTTCCCGCGTCGCGGACGCCACCTGGCCGGCCAGCACGTTGGTCTCCACCGAGTCCGCATCGAGCTTCATCAACGCCGCGAGAACCTCACGCGCACGTTTGAGGTCGCCACGGCGCAGATGGCAGGACACCAGCAGCTGTCGCGAGCGCAGATCCGTCGGCGACGCGGTGGCAACCTTCTGCAGGTGACTTTCGGCCACGACGTAGTTGCCGAGTTCGTACTCGACGGTACCGGCCAGCAACAGTGCCGGCAGGTAATCCGAGCCCGACTTCAGTACCTGGCGCACGGCGTCCCGCGCAGTCTTGCGGTCGCCCTTAGCGTACGCAAGGAGCGCGTCGAGGTAGCGCACTCCAGGTCCGCCTACGCCCGTCTTCTTCAGTGCGGCGAGACGCGCCTCAGCGCCTTCCTGATCGCCGGTGCGCACCAGCGTAGGCACCAGCGTGAGATAGGTGGTCATGCTGGTCGGGCGCACGGCCACGGCGCGGTCGTAGAACGCGATCGCCTCCTTCGTGCGGCCCTGTCCGAGGTTGAGATCGGCCAACAGCTGCAGGATGTTGTAGTCGTCCGGATTCTTGGCGATGGCGTCGTTCAGTACCTGCTGCGCTTCGTCGAGCTTGCGGTCGAACATCAGCATCCGCGCACGTGCCGCCTGGGATGCGGGGCTGGCGGCGTCTGCGGCAACCGCTTCCGCCGCCAGACGTCGAGCATCGTCGAACTGCCCCTTCGCCAGCTTTGCCGTGGATTGCGCGGCCAGCAGGTCAGCGCGCGCACGGGGTGTCTTCGCCTGGATCTTCTCGGCTTCGGCGAGAACCTTGTCGTACTGCCCCAGTTCGAGCAGCGCCTCGGCAAGTTCCGGGGCAGCCTGATCCGGGTCGTAACCGTTGGTGAGGGCTTTGCGCAGCTCGATCTCGGCTGCGCCCGGATCGCCGCCGCGGCGCATCGCCACGCCGAGCCAGTAGCGGGCCTCACCCGAGCTCGTGTCGTTCTGCACGGCGTTCTTGAGCTGGATGACCGCCGCGGGGTAATCGCGCTTGTCGAGGAAGGCTCGACCGGAAGCGACGAAATTGTCCGACTTGTCGCCGCTGCAACCGGCGATGGCGAGGACGAGTAACGGAATCGAATACCAGCGGGACAGGTTCATAGGGAATCTTGAGTGGCTGAACGATCGGATGCCGGTGTCAGGTCCGGAGTCCGTACTTTTCCATGAGGTCGTAGAGCGTCGGTCGGCTGACCCCAAGCATCTCCGCCGCCTTGCTGATGTTGCCGTTGACGCGACCGAGAACGCGGACGACGGCGTTGCGTTCCGCTTCGTCGCGTACGCGCCGGAGGTTGAAGGCCTCCGGATCTACCTCGGCCGGCTCGAGACTGAAATCCTCTGCCGTGAGCGTCGACCCCTCGGCCATGATGACGGCACGTTTCGCGCAGTTCTCGAGTTCGCGCACGTTGCCCGGCCAGAGATGCGCTTCGATGGCATCGATGGCCGCCGGCAGCAGGGTAGGGGTGGAACGACGATTCTCGGCAGCAAAGCGCCGCACGAACGCATGTGCGAGCAGATTTGCATCGCCCTTGCGCTCGCGCAGCGGCGGGATGCGCAGCACGATCTCTGCGAGGCGGTAGTACAGATCCTCGCGGAACCGGCCGTTCGCGATCAGTGTCTTGAGGTCCTGGTGGGTCGCGCAGACGATGCGCACGTCGACCGCGATCTCCTCGCGGCCGCCGATGCGCTCGATGACGCGTTCCTGGAGAAACCGGAGCAGTTTCGCCTGCAGCGGCAGCGGCAGATCGCCGATCTCGTCGAGGAACAACGTGCCGCCGCTCGCCATCTCGATCTTGCCGATGGTCTGCTTGACCGCGCCGGTGAAGGCTCCCTTCTCGTAGCCGAACAACTCGCTCTCGAGCAGGTTCTCGGGAATGGCGGCGCAGTTGATGGCGACGAACTTTCGGTCCTTCCGTGACGAATTGTCGTGCACCGAGCGCGCGAGCAACTCCTTGCCGGTGCCGGACTCGCCCAGCAGCATGACCGTCGCGTTGGTGCCGGCGACCTTCTCGACGGTACGACAGACCTTGGCCATTTCCGGATCGCGCGTGACGATGCCGGTTACGGAGCCGCCGGCGACTTCCTGCAAACGACGGTTCTCCGCCTGGAGCTCGTACAGCCGGAACGCGCGCTCCAGGATGAGAGTGAGCAGTTCGGGCTGGAACGGCTTCTCGCAGAAGTCGTAGGCACCGAGCGAGATCGCGCGGAGCGCGTTCGCGCGATCGTGCTGTCCCGATATCACGATCACCTTCGTGTCCGGCGTATGGGACAGGATCTCCTGCAGCAGCTCGAAGCCGACGTCGGGATCGTCCGGCTTGGGGGGCAGGCCGAGATCCATCGTGATGACTGCAGGCTCGAAACGGCGCAGCTGGGCGATCGCGGATTCGCGATCGTTCGCGGTCAGGACCTCGTAGGCATCGAACGCCCACCGCATCTGCTTCTGCAGCGCGGGATCGTCCTCGACCACCAGCAGGGGCTTGCGCTTGTCGGTCATGCAGCCTGCCTCCTCGACTCGGAATCCGGCTCGCGTCCGCCTGTCGGAAGGGTCACGCTGAACGTGGTGCCGACACCCGGCGTGCTGGTCACCACCATGCTTCCGCCCAGCTCGGTCACGTACTCGCGGCTTTCGTAGGCCCCGATGCCCATCCCGGTCGACTTGGTCGAGACGAACGGCTTGAACAGTCCGTCACGGATGAACTCGGGCGTCATCCCATGACCATCATCCTGCACTTCGATCAATACTTTCGATTCCTGCTCGACAACACGGACACGCACGACACCTCCTCCGTTCATTGCGTCGAACGCGTTCTGAATGAGATGACCCAGCACGCGCTCGAGACGATCCTCGTGAGCGAGCACCCGGAGCCCCGGTGTCGCGTCGACCTCCACGCGCTCGGCGCGCGGAGCATGATAGGTCACGAGCTTGGCGAGCGCCGCGCCGATGTCGATCGGGCCCGGGTTCGCGACCGGTGCAGTACCGGATCGCAACTGTAACAGCAGGCGGTTCATGCGCTCGACCACATGTCGCACCGTGTCGAGCATGTCGCGCTGGAACTCGGGGTTTCCGGCGTGGCGCTCGGCGTTCTTGAGCAGCAGCGATTGCTGCGCCACGAGATTCTTCAGATCATGCACGAGGAAGGCCGACATTCTATTGAATGCCTCGAACTGCCGCGCCTGGACGAGGGCCTCGGTCGCTTGGACGTGGCCGAGGAAAGCCATGGCCTGACGTGCCGCGGTCTTCAGGAGATCCAGCACTTCCCAATTGAGTTCGAGGGGCGTGCGTGGATGCAGCAGCACGGTGAACCCCTGGAGTCCGTCGCCATCGACCATGGGCACCACGAGCCAGGCCTGCGGCAACTGCTCGGCCCAGGCCGGCAGGCGCAGATCCTCGTAGTGATCGGGGTTCCGGCGTGCGTCGGCGAGGTCGACGACCCAGCTGCTGCGAGCCAGGAAAGCGGCGAACGCACTGTCTCCTGGTTCGACGGCATCGACCGGGGGTGCGTTGCGGCGGCCCACCGGGCGGAGGCTGCCGTCTTCGCTGCGCCACCATTGCAAGCCTCCCGGACTTTCCACCAGATCCGCCAGACCCTGGATCACGCGCTCGAAGATGCTCTGCTCTTCCACGGGCGTGGCGAGCGCTTGCGTGAATCGCAGCCACTCCTGGCGGTAGTCGTAGCGGTAGGAGAAGAAGTTCTTGTTGATGAACACGCGCAGGCGTGCTCGGACCGTTCCCGACGTGAACACGACGACCAGCGTCAGCAGGGCGCCGAAGAGGAACGTGATCTGTACCGTGCGTCCCCATTCGCCGCCGAACACCCGCACGAAGTAGCCGGCACCGGCCACGAGAAGCAGATACAGGCCGGAAAGCAGCAGCGCGGTCGACCCGAACACGATGCCGCGCGATATCGCGACGTCGACGGTCCAGTCGCGGTTGCGGGCCGTCGCCACCAGGATGAGTGGAAGCGTGAGCGCGTGGACCAGACCCCGCGCGGTCCACAGTTCGGGATCGACCATGCGCAGCATCAGGCCGTCGGAGAACATGAACAGGTCGAATGCGAATGTGGCAGCGAGGCCGATGCAAAGCGGCTTCATCGCCCAGCGCCGCTGTCCGGGCGTCGAGCGGAACAGCTGTTCGCAGAGCACCAGTCCGGCGATAGCTGCACCGAGCGAGGCGCCGATCACCATTCCGGACAGCTGTTCGACTGCGCCCGCGGCGATCCTTTCCGTCACCGTGGGTCCGACCGCGGCCAGTACCAGCGCGATCGTGGTGACCAGCGGGATTCCGCGCCGCAGCAGGGTGCCGATCCCGTTGCCGCCGGCCGGCAACAGGGCTGCGAGGAAGAACAGCCACGCGCCGTAGCGAAGCGCATCGACCAGACCGTGCAGGAGCCAGGATCCCGGTGAGGGCATGGCGAAGGCGGCGATGCCGCACAGCTCCCATGCGGCGCTCGCCAGCACGGCAATCAGCAGGCGTCGCGCTGTCGGCGCCCGGCTTCGACGCAGCAGCAGTTGTGCCGCGAATGCCGTGAAGCCGAGGGCACCCAGCGCATAGCCGGCAACGGCCAACGTTGCCGCGGGAGCATTCATCGGGCGACCAGATCAGACATCGGAGGCACTGGAGAGGGCGGGCTGCTTCAGCGGAGTGCCCGGAGGCGCAGGGGCCAGGGCGACAGGACGTCCGGACGCAAAAGATACGCCGGGTCAGCAAAGCCCGGGAATCGGCCCGGAGGTGGTACGCCGCGAAGGCGGTCGCGCGCTGACGAAGGTGGCGCGGACGGTGGCCGTCAACGGGCCCCGGAGCCCATAAGCACCACGCGGATCGTGTGGAACAGGATGAGCAGATCGAGATAGACGCTGTGATTCTTCACGTAGTACAGGTCGAACTGCAGCTTGCGCACAGCGTCCTCGACCGAACCGCCGTAGGAGTAGCGCACCTGGGCCCACCCCGTGACACCTGGCTTCACGGTGTGGCGGGCACCGTAGAACGGCACCTGTTCGCTCAATTGGTCGACGAAATATGGACGTTCCGGACGCGGACCGACGAAGCTCATCTCGCCCTTGAGAACGTTGAAGATCTGCGGCAGTTCATCGATCCGGGTCTTGCGGATGAAGCGCCCGACGCGAGTCACCCGCGGATCGCCGGTGCTGGCCCAGCGCGGGACGCCATCCTTTTCGGCATCGGTGACCATGCTGCGGAACTTGAGCACGTTGAACGTGCGCCCGCCGAGGCCGACTCTTTCCTGGCGGAAGATCACCGGACCTCTGGATTCGAGCAGGATCGCCACCGCGGCAAGCAGCATGATGGGCGCCGCCACGATCAGCAGCGCCAGGGATGCGACCACGTCGAATGCTCTCTTCACGAGTCTGCGCGTGAGCCCCTGTGGGAAGCCTTCGCCGTAGATGAGCCAGCTTGCCTTCAGCGAGGCGACCGGAACTTCGCCGGTCACACGTTCGTACAGGCCGGGCAGGTCGGTGACGCGCACACCGCGCAGACGGCAGGCGAGCAGCTCTTTTACCGGGAGGAATCCGCCACGCTGGTCCTGCACGGCCACCACCACTTCGTGGATGCCCAGTTCGGCGATGCTGCGCTCGAGGCAGGGCTGGTTGCGAATGATGCGGCCGCTATCGACCGCGATCGCGGAGCCGTTGCTGAGCGGATAGAAGCCCGCGACTACGACGCCCGACTTGTTGTGATCCCGGATCGAGCGCTCGACGGCGGCAGCTTCCGGGCCGGTGCCCAGAATCAGGATGCGGTGCGTCAGCCAGCCCATCTGCACGCTGGCCATAAGGATCATCCGCACCATGAGCATCCCCGCGGCGCTCATCAGCAGCGCTACCGGCAGGGCACTCTGATACGCATGGCCGTCGGCCCACATGCCGAGCACGAGGTACGCGGCCGTGCCGCCCGCCAGCAGGCTGCCCGTGATGCGCAGCGCAAAATGGGTGGCGGAGCGCATGCGCTCCATGCGGTGCACGCCGAAAGCGAGCACGCTGAACAACTGCAGGATCGCGTAGGTGCCGGCCGCGGCCCATACCGCGAGATGGCTGTCGACGATCGTGGCGCCGATGCCCGTCAGCGTGACGGCACAAGCGAGGAAGAAGATGACGCCGGCCAGCAGCAGTTCGAGTACGGCGGCAAGGGGAACGCGCTGGTTGAGCAGCAAGACCATTAACTTCACCCCTGAACCGATGGCGCCGCTGGCGCCATCGTTATCGTATTGGTGGAGCGGCCCGAAATCTGTCGGTGGCGACTACACGCCGATGGCCCATGAGCCCGACAGCCGGAAGATGGCCGCATCGCAAACCTCTCGAAAGAGAAGCTTCGGGGACGGATGCTACCTCGACGAAAACTCAAAGTCACCAAAAAAAACACGCTTGTTTTTAATGATTTAGAAATATTGATTGTCAGGTTCTGAAGGGCAAGATCAAGGCCAGCATTCTCTTTTCGAGAGAATTCAGTTGTCTACGAACGACACTTGAGCCGGTGTCGACGAATCTGACAAAAATAGGCAAATTTGGCCGTCTCGGGCGCTCCAGCCCGGAGCTCCACGGGCGTCCTCAACCCCCCATCGATCAGAGGTCGGAGAACTCATGAGCCACTGGGTGTACTTGCTGCGAAAACTCGTCGGAACCACCCTGCTGCCGCCGGTCGGCCCGCTGCTGCTGCTCGCGTTCGGCCTAGCGTTGATTCCGCGTCGGCGCGCCACAGGTCTCGCCATCGCGTGGTCCATGGCCGCTTTCCTGATGCTTCTGTGCATACCCTGGGTCGCTGGTACCCTCACCACGGCCGTCGGCGGGGTGGCAGCACCGATACGGCCGGAACAGCTGCGTCAAGTGCAGGCCATCGTCGTGCTCGGCGGCGGCCTGCGACCCCACGCACCGGAGTTCGGTTCCGACGCCCCGGGCACGCTCACCCTCGAGCGGGTGCGCTATGCGGCGTTCCTCGCGCGGGCTACGAAGATCCCGTTGCTCGTGACCGGCGGTCCTACTGCAAACACCAGGTCGGAGGCAGATGTCATGGCCGACGTGCTGGAGGGCGAGTACTCGGTGCCGGTGCGGTGGCGGGAGGGGCGGGCCCGCAACACGCGCGAGAACGCGCTCTTCAGCGCCGAGATCCTGAAGGAAACCGGGATCACGAAGGTGGCAGTGGTGAGCCATGCGGTGGACACACGGCGTGCCCTGCGCGAGTTCCGGGCCGTAGGACTCGACCCGATTGCGGCGCCGACGGACCTGCCGGGTCCGGGGCTGCTGCTGCCCTGGGACCTGATTCCGAGCATGCGTTCCTTAGCGGCGAGCTATCTCGCGCTGTACGAACTCCTCGGCAACATCGCGGCCTGGGTGGTTGGCCGATGAGCTCCGCCGACGCTCAGCCTTCGTGAGCGGGCGCTGCTCGGAGCCGTTGCCGCAGCGTGCGAACGGCCTTGTGCACGGCGTGGTAGACGAGGAGTTGCGGCGGCATGCGCAGCCACAGGTAGCGCAGGTTGAGCAGTCGCTCCGCCACGCTGCGGCCGAGGTTGCGTTCACGCCAGGGCGCCGGCGGCGGCAGCGTCCGGTCGAGCAGGGCTCCCATCCACCATCGCACCGGCGCGGGCGGGGCCAAAGCGGCGAGCTCGCGCACCGTTGCATCGGCCAATGGGGTCCGCAGCCACTCGCGGCAGGTGGAGATCGCGTACCAGAGCGGACGGCCGAGACCTGAGCGCCGCGCTTCCTCCAGCAGCGAGGACCAGCGCTGTTCGTTCGCACTTAGGTCCCGTGCGAGGCCGTCGATGTCGACCAGATCGCGCAACTTGGACACGCAATCGGAGTCGGCGAACACATGCGCGGCCGCATGCAGCAACCGGTGCTCCGGGTCGAGCACCGAGAAGCGCGAGCCCGGCACGCGCTGCGCCGTATCGAACAGCCGTTGCGCATCGGTCCGATAGCGAGCCGTGACCGGGACTATGGTGTGGTGAACGTCGAGCTGCATGGGTCGATCCGGAAACCGCAACGGCGGCAGCTCGTGCGACCAGTCGCGGTAGTAGCGCTGGTCGTACTCGTCGACGGTCTCGCTCTCCCAACCTGCGAAGATCAGCGCATCCTCGACCGTCTGCAGGTCGACCTTCGGCACCATCAGATCGACATCCTCGAAGACCCGGCCCCGACCGACGGCGAGACCGAGCGTGGTGTACGCGGCCCCCTTCAGCAGGACGATGGGGCCGTCGTATCCGCGCAGCGCGATCGCGACGGCGCGCAATTCGGCACGCGCCATCGCCACGCGCTGCAGCGACACCTGATAGTCGCTCTGCAGCATCTGCGCGGCCTGAGGGGGGATGCCGGCGAGCAGCCCGGCGGCGTCGAGGCGCGCATGCAGCACGCCGAGGAGTCGCGCGCGGCGCCCGGCCCGGACCGCGAGTTCCCAGTCACGCATGGGCCAACGCAGACACTCATCCGGTCGGGTGAGCAGCGACAGCAACAGGCGGGCATGCCGTGCGAGCGGCGGGTTCGAATCAGCCATGGAGGATCGCGTGGTCCCGCATCGTAATGCACGGGACAGGGTGAACGTCAGCGACGTCGCGCAGCCACGCTATCGACCAATCGATCGATCGTCTGAATACCGGATGCGAGCTCGGAGTACGTGAGCCGGTAGCACTCGCACGCGTCGATCACCTTGCACGCGGCCGTGAATCCCTCGGCACCCAGAAGCTCGTAGTTGAACGAGTTCACGACGAGCTTGGAGAACGCCTGCGAACTGCCCATCACCTCGAGCGTGGTCTCGGTCTCTGCCTGATAGAGCGGGAACACGATCAGGCCGGGCGCCGCCGGAGTCCGGCGCTGCCCGACGCTGTGGGCGTCCGGGGCGAGGTGTGCCACGGTACCCTTGCGGGTTCTGGGAAACGACGGGCCGAGGCGCGCGCGCGGAAAGGCCCGCTGAATCACATCGATCGATGCGTTCTTTAGCGCTGCGCCCTTCAGCATCGGCATCAGCGCCCCGTCCTCGAAGCGCACCACGCCGAACTCGTCGGACAGCAACCGGTAGCCGCTCAACATCAGGGCCGCGGTCAGTGTGCTCTTGCCCGAACCGGGGACGGCCGGCAGGACGATGCCCACCCCCTGTTTCTCGACGACCCCCGAGTGCAGTAACAAGCAGTGATTGCTGCGCTCCGCGAGCGTCCAGTTCACCCCCCACTCGAGGAGTGGCAGATGGGTGTCGGCCGGAAACGGCTCGAACGGGAGGCTGCCGTCCACCTCGTATTCCACCTGCGGATGCACGAACCGGCGCGCGCCCCCGACGCGACGAATCGAGGCGCTGATCTGACAGAACACCTCGTCGTCGATGAAGGGAAACTCCGCATAGACCGTCCCCAGGGCCCGGGCGAGCCCTGCGCTGTCGCTTCGCACTCGAACCGAAGCCGAACCGATGTCGAGCACGATGCCATCGGCGGTCATGCGACGCGCCAGCGCGGCAGCGGGCACCTCACCGATCCGCATGGATCGGCGCGGCCTCGACCAGGCTCAGATCAGCAAGCTGCGGCAACGCGTCCGTCACGAAGCGCGCCGCGTCGGTCGCGTCGAGGTCGCTCGCCGCCATGACGACATCCATCAAGTCTTCGATCGGGCGCGGGCCGGCGGCCATGTCTTCCAGCAGGGTGCCCACGAGCAGATCGACGACGTGGGTTTCCCAACGCGACGGATTGAACACGGCACAGCCGTCGTCGAAGAAATGCAGACGCATGCCGGCCGCGTCCACCAGACGCCATTGCTGTCCCCCGCCGGATTCGCCCTCGGGGATCCGGCCCGCACTCAATGCCGCGATGGCCGGATCACACGGGCCGCAGCGAGGCCCAGCAGGAATTCGTGCACTTCTGGGTCCCGGTGTAGGACTCCCAGTAGTAGGCGCAGGGCTTTCCGGTGCTGTCGATCTTCACCAGGCAGTACTTGTAGCTGGGCGTCGAAGGGTAGTTCTCGGTCACGCCCGGTGCCCCTGGCACGTACGAGCAAGTCGTCGGTATGACGGTGTCCGGCGAGTAACGGTCGAGCTCGTAGTAGCAGCTGCCGTTGATGCTCTTGATGAATTTCCGGCCCGTGAGGCGGGTGGGCTTGCCGTTCAACGGAACGGTCAGTTCGCACGGCTGGCACTTCCAGCGCATCCACTCGTCCGGGTTGTCGCACAGAAGGTACGACGGAGGCGGTTTCTGATCGTCGCGCACGAGGCAGCGATTGCTGGCCAGCGCCGTCGCCGAGGCCGGGCGTACGGTCAGGATCAGGGGCGCAGCAAGCCCTGCCTGAAGGACTTTACGCCGACGTTCGAGCTGCTTGTCCATGGATTGCATCGGTAGAAAGCGAAGAAGTGCACTCACGTTAGCAAGACGGGTTCCAGTCTTCAATTCAGGCGGAAGTCCATGATCTGACGAGATGTTGGCCTCCGTAAACCGATCACTGCGCCGTCGGGCTGTAAGAATAATCGACGTTTGCGGATGATGGTGAACCGCTCTGATGGCCCGGCTGGCGCCGGACCCGGCGCCGCGCCGCCAGGGGGTAGCGGCGCAGGACCAGGGCGAGCCACAGCACGATGATCAACCAGAACGTCAGCCGAGGCACGTCCAGCAGGCTGTCGAACAGTCCCACGCAAAGGAAGCCCAGCAGTGCGGCGAGCGGGACGCCGGCCAGCAACCCTCCTGCACGCGAGCGCACCACGAGCCGGCCCAACGCCGTCAGCACCACCGCGCCGAGGATGACGGCGCCGACCAGACCGCCCTCGACATAGGCATGCAACGCTAGGTTCTTGGCGTGCCAGGGCAGATGGTTCTTGTCGGAGGAGAAGAACCACCAGCGCGTGCCCTGGCGGAAATCGCCGTTGGACACGATCGGGCGGTTCGCACCGTCCAGCACCTCGAGATCGGTGACATCCATGGTGACGCCGCTGTCGAGATCGAGCGACAGCGCCGCGAGGCGGGGCGCGAACCATGGGCCGCGCGTCTGCACTCCGGGCTCGGTGATGCCGGCGATGGATTGCCAGTCGCCGCCCTTCACCGTGATCGGACGGATGACGCAGTCTTCGGCGTACAGCAGGTGCCTGCGGCAGACCTCGATGCGGACCTTAGAGTCGCGGGACGCGCGCACCCGCAACCGGTATGCGAAGGGTCCCCTGACGTCCACCGGTACCGCCTGAGTGACCCGGAACATCTCGTAGAAGTCCACCATGTGCCGCGGGGGGCCAAGGCGCAGGAATGATCCGCCGCCGTCGTCGAGGATGCGCCAAGTGCCGGGAAAGAGTCCCTGGGGCACATTCCAGAAATAGCCCTCGGAGAATCGGCCGGCCCCGATGCCGAACCAGCGGTCGGCGTCCGACTGCGCCAGCGAGGCGCTGTGACGCCAGTGGACCAGACGGGTTTCCAGGTCGGCGCCCGCGGTCGAGGCGCGTGACTGGAAGTAGTAGCTGCCGAACACTGCGGCGGCCAGCACGCAGGCAACAGCAAGCGCACCCGAGACGACTGCCCCGCGCACCGAGGGTACCCACATGCGGCCGCCCGTCGATACCTGGACCAGACCCGGGATCGCCACCAGCGCGGCGGCGATGACGGCCTCCGCGCACGCTTCGGGACCGCCCCAGTGGACCGGCACCGCTGCCGCGGCGATCACGGTCCATGCGAACACGGCCAGGGCCAGTACGCGAGGCCCGGAGGTCCGCCCCCGGCGGTAGAGGTGCCAGGAAAGCAGCACCCCGGCGATGGCAGCGAGCGCGAGCGCCAGGTAGGGGCCCTTGTCCACCAGAGCCGCCGCGACGTTACTGGTCAGCGCGATGATGATGCCGAGCGCAAGACCGAGCGCGACCTGGGTCCAGCGCAGGCGGCCCACCTGACCGACCAGCACGTAGGTGAGCCAGGCTGCGACCAGCAGCGCGCCGGCACCCCGATATCCGCCGTGGCGGAAGGCGAGCGTCGCGATGGCGAAGGCCCCGACGGCGGCGGCCCCTGCGGCGACGATCGTGCCGTAGCCGATCGACCGGGCCTCCGCGCCGCGTGCGACCAGGAGGACGATACCAAGGGCTGCGACGCTCACGAACGCAGCCAGGTACAGCCCGCGCGAAAATGTCGTCAGCACGCCATAGGCCCCCAGGGCGAGGATCGCCAGCATGAGGACGAGCTGCACCGGCGAGCGCCGTACCGACCAGGCCGCGTACAAGGCGAACGGCAGCGTCAGCGCGAACCATCCGTCCAGCGCGGCACCGCCGACGTGCATCTCCCAGAACAGCGCGGTGGTTCGGTAGTCCTGAGCGAAGTCGGTGAGACCGGGAAAGGCGAGGCGCTCCCACAGCGCGGCGAGTGCGGCGGTCCCGAGCCCGCCGGCGAAGCCGATGCAGAGCTTGCGGAACGTGCCGTCGCCGTCGCGCCGCAGCGCCGAGTGGAAGAACGGGATGAGGAGCATCGGCAGGAGGTAGCCCTTGCCGACGCGGATCGCGTTCATGCTGCCGGAATAGCCGGTCCACGCCTCGACGCTCACGGGCGGAAACTCGCTGATGCCGCGCACGATGGCGATGACCGCGGCCAACGCGAGCGCGAGCATGCCGGCCCAGGCAGTGACACCCGCGCGATAGGGCGTGCGCTCGTCCACCGCATGGGGAGTCCGATCCACGATGGCGCGCAGACTCAGGCTCGCGATCGTCGTCAGCAGCAGCGCATCGGTCTCGGTGACGTGGATCTGTCCGGTCCAGCGCGCCAGGTCGGCGATCGGCCACAGGGCCGGCAGCACCAGCAGCCACGCGTCGGGGCGGTGGAATACCAGGGCTGCGTACACGATCAGCGGAGCCGCCATGGTCCAGGGGCCAATCGGATGCCCGGTGAGCCACCACGCGAGGGTCACGCACGTCAGCGGCAGCACCATGAACGCGTAGCCTCGCAGTGCTCGCGATGGTCTGCCGTGGGGCGTGTGTTGTTCCACTCTGGCGATCTCAGGGGCCCAGGGACTGGAATGCGCCCGGACTCAACCGAACGTCCGCCCGCAGCTGCCGCGTCGCACCGGGATGCACATATTCTGCCGTCGGTCTGAGCGACAGGGTCCCGACGGTCGGCGTGGCATTGGCGCGACCCACCAGCGGAGACGTCGGCTTGAGGCGGAGGTCGAGTCGCGGCGCGAGTGCAAAGTCCGCCCAGCCAGACAGGGCAACATCATCGCGCGTGACTTTCGCGGCGCCCAGGCGCCATGTGCCCGGGCCGATGAAGACGTTGTTGGACAGGGCGGCCACGGCAGCTCCGGGCTCCACCAGCACGAACACCCCACCTTCCGTCCGGTCGTTCAGGAACGTGTTATGGGACAGGTAGAGTTCGTTGTCGCGCCCGGTGTAGTGCTCTCGTCCGTAGGCGACCATGACCGGATTCTCGGTCAGACTCGATTGCTGGATCAGGTTGCCGACCACGTAGGCGAGCCCCCCGTTCGGAAACTCCAGTTCGTAGCTGGCGTTGCCGTCGAATTCGTCGGTCAGCCGGTTGTAGAGGATATGGTTCTCGCGCGCACGGGTCTTGAGCAGATGCCCGACCTTCGCGTGATGCAGCCAGCTGCCGCGCACGGTCAGCTTCGCGATCGATCCCGCGTACAGATTGTGACTGTAGCCGTCGCCGTTGCCGTTGTGGGCGAACTCGGAGTTCTCGACGATGAGCTCGGAGCTGCCGTCGTTGGCTGTCAGGATGCCGTTCTCGTTGTCGCGGAACGTGCAGTTCCTGACCGTGAGACGGCCGCGTTCGTGGCGGATGCCGGCACCGTTGCGATCGAACACCTTGGCATCCCGGAACTCCAGGTTCTCGACGAGCATCTCGTCGCTGCGCACCACCCAGATCGCCTTGCCCTCGGCAGCCGCGCCGGTCGCGAACAGCTGCGCCCGGCCGCCCACGGCACGCACGCGGATGCGCTTCTGCGTCCACACTGCAACGTCGCCGAGGTACGCGCCGGCGTCGATCTCGATGCTGTCACCGTCTTGCGCGGCCTTCGCGGCATCCGCGATGCGCCGGTACGGTCGCGTCGGACCCACCTGCAGTACCCGGGGCCCGATCTCCGCGATCGCCGGTGTGGGTGAGGGCCTCGGCGCGGCAGGCTCCTTGCCGACCTTGCCGGCCAGTGCTGTCGTGCTCACGAACGCAATCAGCAGCGCGCCCGCGAGCCTGCGCATGTCAGACCTTCACCGAGAAGGCCGGCGCATGTCGGTCCAGCCAGCGCGCCAGCACCATGAGGATCCACACCGCTTCGCCGTAGAACCCGGGATGGGCGGGCAGCTCCCGCGTGAACAGCTCGTCCACGAACTGCCGCTGCACCAGCCCGCGGTCGGGCAGGCTCATCAGGCTCGCGCGGGCGAACGATTGCAGCGCGGTGTCACGCAGCACCCAGGCGCCGAACGGCAGACCGAATCCGTGCTTGGACTTGGTGAGAATCGCGTCCGGCAGAAAACCGCGCGACGCTTCCTTGAAGAAGGGGCGCAGCCGCATGCCGCGCAGCTTATCGCGCGGCGGCAACCGATTGGCGAACGCCACGAGCGCATCGTCCAGCATCGGGAAGCGCACGTCGCACCCGGCCAGTTCGCACGTGTGGACGACCTTGGGCAGGTCGGCGTCCTCGAGCGTGTACTTGAGGTCGAAGGCGAGCTGCCGGTTCAACACCGAGGGATCGGTGCAGCGTGCGAACACCGCCGCTTCGTCGCGGGCGGGCGCAGTTTCGTCGACGGCCTGCAGGAACCCCGCCTGCAGCATGCGTGCCGTGCCGAGGCGATCGAGCAGGTTGTAGGTGCGCTGCCGCGCCGGCAACGGCACGTTGGCCTGGGCGACGTAGCTCGCGGCCTTCTTCACGATCGGTATGGCGCGAGCGAGGCGCGTCCCCAGAATCGGATCGAGTACGGTGCGCCGCACGGCGGCAGGCACGACGGCATAGGCCTCGAAGATCGCCTGCTTCGCGTAACGCGTGTTGCCGCCGAAGAGCTCGTCGCCGCCGTCACCGGCGAGCATGCGTGTCACGCCGGCCTCGTGCGCGCGCAACGCGCAGAAGTACGCCGGAAGAGCGGAAGAGTTGCCGAACGGCTGATCGTAGTGCTCGGCGAGCAGCGGAATGCCTGACACGATGTCGGCCGGCGTCACGTAGTACTCATGATGCTCGGCGCCGAAATGCTTGGCCGCGATGCGCGCATACGACATCTCGTCGTAGCCGGCAGCGTCGAACCCGATCGACCACGCGCGCGGTGCCGAACCCTGCGCCTTGGCGAGCCAGCCCACCACGCTCGAGCTGTCGGTGCCCCCGCTGAGGAACGCCCCGACCGAGTCGCCTCGTGCTTCCCGGGCGACCGCTTCGCTCAGTAAGTGGCGGAACCGTTCGGCCTTCTCGTGGGCCGGGCGATCCCCGGCGTCTGCATAGGCCGGACTCCAGTAGCGCCTTACTTCCAGGCGCCCGGAGCGGAATTGCGCATAGTGCGCGGCCTCGAGTCGCCGCACGCCCTCGAAGATCGTCGCGGGCGCCGGAATCACGTGGAAGTAGAGATAGTCGTACAGCGCCTGCAGCGACAGGCGAGCGCCGTCGACCAGCGCTGCCGCGACCTCGTCGGCGTATCTTCCGATCACGACTGCATCGGGCGCCGTCGCATAGCACAGCGTATGTACGCCGATCCGGTCCACGGCGAACAGCGTGGCACCGCCGGCGGCGTCGTGGGCCACGAAGGCGAATCCGCCGGAAAGAGAATCGAGCAGGGCCGGGCCGCGCGAGCGATACTCTTCGAGGATGGAACGGCTCGACGCGCGCTCCGGCGCCGGCTGTCCGCGCCAGGGATGTCCGACGACGACGCAATAGCCGCGCTCGTCGCCGTACACGTCGAGGAACGTCCCTTCCGCGTGGTCCAGCGTGGCGGCACCGGCGGCGATATGGCGCGGACAACGTTGCGCGATCTCGTGGACGGCGAGGGCGCGTTGGCGCAACGCACCCGCAGTGGCGGCCGTTTGTGCGGCCACGGCGATCAGACTGTGTCTCATGCTGCTGCCGACGAGGGACGCGGGCTGGTCGCGAGGTGCCGCGCCATGCGCACGGCGAAGCGCGGCAGGGTGCGGTCCCATGGCGTGAAGCGCGGCAGCTGGAAGCGGTCGGATGCAGCATCGGCGAACCCCTGTGCCGTGCTGACGGCCGCGTCGAAGCCGGCGGCACGCGTCAGTTCCACGTCGCGCGCCGTGTAGTCCTTCTGCGGACGTCCGTTCGGGTATGCGAACAGCGTCACGCTCCCGTCGGTGAGCGCCTCCAGGCGGCGCTTCGATGCCGAGATCTCCTCGCGCGCGGTCGATTCGTCCTCGACCGCGAGGATGGGATGCAGGTGCGTGTGGGCACCGATGGTCACCAGCGGCGAGCGCGCCAGTGTCTTCAACTGCGTGGAGGTCAGCATGAGATCCGTTGGCGGCGTCACGCCGGCCGATCGTGCGATCGCCGCGGCCAGCGGGGTGCGTTCGGATAGCGGACGGTATTTCACTAGGGGCAGCAGGACGTCGATCGCGCGGCGCCGTGCCGCAACGCCGTCGAGGTCGATCACCGGCAGGCCGTGCGGCGACAGATCGAGGCGGTTCGCGCGACAGCCTCGGACCGATTCGATGATGACGTCGTTCCACATGCATCCGCCGTCGAGGTAGCCGTCCGCGACGAAGATCGTGGCGGGCAGTTCGTGTTTCTCCAGCAACGGCAGCAGGTGCGTCAGGTTGTCCGCATAGCCGTCGTCGAGGGTGATAGACGCCGCGGCCGGCGGCAGCGTGTCATCACCGAGGCGCCGTATGGCTTCGGTGAGGGGCAGCACCGTGAACCAGCGTCGCAGGAATCCCAGGATGGCGTCGAACTGTCTCACGTCCGGTTCCGAGGGCAGCAGGGGATCGGGCGCCGACTTGATGCTGTGATAGATGAAGATGTTGAGCTTGCCGCGAGCGAGCAGGCCGAAGGGAGTCCAGGAGGGCATGTCAGTGGCGCAGGCCGCTCTAGACGAGGACTTCCAGCGGATGCGGGTGGCTCAGGAACTGCAGCGGGCTCGACGTGTAGCCGTACGCGCCCGACAACAGTACGCAGGCGAAGTCGCCGACCTCGGCGCGCGGCAGATTCAGGTGGTCGCCCAGCAGGTCGAGCGGCGTGCACAGGGGGCCCACGATGGAGGCCTCCTCTTCGGCTGGCGCATCGGCGCGATTGCCGATGAGCGCCGGATAGTTCTTGCGGATCACCTGACCGAAGTTGCCGGACGCCGCGAGGTGATGGTTGAGCCCGCCGTCGGTGACGAGGAACACGTGGCCGCGGGAGATCTTGCGATCGACGATGCGCGTGACATACACGCCGCCATGCGCGACGAGATAGCGGCCGAGCTCGATCATGAGCTTCGCCTCCGGCAGGCGCACACGGGCATCGGCGGCCACGGCCCGGAGATTCTCGATGACCGGGAGCAGATCGAGCGACCGATCGCCGGGGAAGTAGGGCACGCCAAATCCGCCACCGAGATTCAGCATGCGCACCGGTGCCGGGGCGCTTTGCGCCAGGCGCACCGCGAGCTCGAGGGTCTTGCGCTGCGCATCGCACAACGCTTCCGCCTTGAGGTTCTGCGAACCGCTGTAGACGTGGAAGCCGCGGAACTCGATCGGGTGACGGCCAAGCTCGGCGAGCACATCGGGCACCTGTTCGGCATCCACGCCGAACTGCTTCGGGCCGCCGGCCATCTTCATGCCCGACGCCTTCAGCTCGAAGTCCGGATTCACGCGCACGGCGACGCGCGGCTTCACGCCGAGCTCCTTGCCGGCCGCGAGGATCGCGTCGAGTTCGTGCGGCGATTCGAGGTTGATGGTGACGCCGGCGGCCACCGCCTGGCGCAGTTCGATCGGCCGCTTGCCGGGCCCGGCAAAACTCATCTCTGCCGGATCGGCACCGGCATCGAGTGCCACCTTCATCTCCCCCGCCGAAGCGAGGTCCAGTCCGTCGACCAGACCCACCATCATCTGCACCACCGCCGGCATCGGATTCGCCTTCATGGCGTAGTGCAGGTCGATCTCGTGCGGGAGCACGGACCGCAGCGCGCGGACGTGCGCCGAGATGATCGCCCGGTCATACGCGAAGAACGGCGTACTGCCGACGCGCGCAGCGAGACGATCGAGCGGCATGCCGCCGATCACGAGCTGGCCGTTCTCGATGGGGAACGGATTCGCGACGACGGTGCCGGGGGCGATCGACGGGTTGGGGGCGTTCATGGACGCGGCGCTGTGCTGCTGAACAGACTGCTGCCCCCATCCCGACCTTCCCCCGGCATAGCCGGGGGAAGGGGTGTACGTCCCCTCCCCCGACAAAGTCGGGGGAGGGTCAGGGTGGGGGCCGACCGTGGAGTGCTCACGATTGCACCACATTCTCGAACATCGAGCGGAACTCGTCCGCCAGCAGCTTGCGATCGATCTTTCCGTTCGGATTGCGCGGCAGATTGCCGGTGCGCAGCTCGATGTGCTTGGGCACCATGTAACCGGGCAAGGTCTGCTGACATGCGGCCTTGATCGCCGCGACGTCGATCTCGGGCTTCGCGGGGACGACTACCAGCACCACGGCCTGACCGAGCTGATCGTGCGTCACGCCAAGCGCTGCCATTTCCGCGACCAGCCCGGTGCGATACACCACTTCCTCGATCTCGGTGGGACTCACGCGATAGCCCGATGTCTTGATCATCTCGTCGCGGCGGCCGACGAAATATAGGAAGCCTTCCTCGTCCGCATAGACCGTGTCACCCGAGAACACGGCGTACTCGGGCAGCACGTAGCCGCCTTCGCGTCCGGGCAGCGGCTTGTAGCGCTCCGCGGTCTTCTCCGGGTCGTTCCAGTAGCCCATGCCGACCAGCGCGCCGCGATGCACGAGTTCCCCCGGCTCACGCGGGGCGCACGGCGTGCCGTCCTCGCGCAGCACCAGGATCTCGGCGTTCGGGATCGCCTTGCCGATGGAGTCGGGCCGGCGGTCCACCTCCTCGGGTGGCAGGTAGGTGGAGCGGAACGCTTCGGTGAGCCCGTACATCAGGTAGGCCTTGGTCTTCGGCAGGCGCGAGCGCAAGGCATCGAGCGTGGTACGCGGCATGCGGCCACCGGTGTTAGCGATGTAGCGCAGGTGATCCGCGATGCCGTCAGGCCACGGATGCTGGATCAGCTGGAACCACAGCGGCGGTACCGCGGTAAGTCCGGTGATGCGCTCGGCGGCCAGAGCCTTGATGGCATCCTTCGGCAGGAAGAAGTTGTGCAGTACCGCGCACGCGCCGGTATGGAAGCTGGTGGTGAGCTGGCTGAAACCGGCGTCGAACGACAGCGGCAGCGCTGCGAGCAGGCGATCCTCGGCGTGGTTGCCGAGGTAGCTCGACACGCTGATGCCACCCCAAACGATGTTGCGCTGGGACAGCATCACGCCCTTGGGGCGGCCGGTGCTGCCCGAGGTGTAGAAGATCGCCGCGAGATCGGTGTCGATCACGCGATGCACCGGACGCTGCGTATCGGACCCTTGCGTGATCGCGGCCCAATTCAGCGCCTGCAGCGATCCCGGAGCGCTACCGCTGGCGGCGTCCACCGTCACGACGACGCGCAGATCCTCGCAGTCCGCCAGCGTGGCGGCGAGCAGCTCGAGACGATCGGCGGAGGTCACGAGCACGCGCACGTTGCAATCGCGCAGGATGTGGCCCACCTGATCGGCCTTGAGCAGCGGATTGACCGGCACGAACACCAGGCCCGCCGTGGCGGCGCCGAACATAGCCACGATGTTCTCGCGGCGCTTCTCGAGATACACGGCCACGCGCTCGCCGCGGGCGAGGTGCAGGCCGAGCAGTCCCTGGGCAAACGCGGCGCATTCGTCGCGCAGCGCCGCGTAGGTGGTGTCGATGCCGTCGGAGCGGACGGCGGGACGGGATTCGCGACCTTCCGGTCGCAGCAGGTCGGAAACGATGGTGCGGGTGATGGTGCTCATGGCGAAACCGATGGAACGGGAGATCCGGCGTTAAACTTGCTTTCTCGGGCAGATCGCGTCCCGGACGGACCGAATCGGTCGCCGCGACACCGCGAGAGGCTCCCGCCTTAAAGCTCCGGCAACCCCCTTCTTGCACTACACATGACTCGCACAGTCGAAAATTCCGTCGATGCCGTTCGCGGCATTCTGAAGCAAACACTTTCACTTGGGGATCGTGCCGGCCGCCTCTCCGAGGAATCGAAGCTTCTGGGTGCCATCCCGGAACTCGATTCCATGGCGGTGGTGAATGTCTTGACGGCGCTGGAGGAGCACTTCGGCATCGCGTTCGAGGACGACGAGATCGATGCATCCGCATTTTCCACGCTTGGCGCCCTAGCCGCACTGGTCGACAGCAAGATCGGGGCCTAGATGTCGGTCAGGCCGTACGCCCTGGACGCCGCTTTCAGGGATTTCGGAACCGGGGAACGGTTCTGCGTCGATTGGCGACCGCCCAAGGGCGCGGTCGGCGCGCTGCTGATCCTGCCGCCGTTCGGCGAGGAGATGAACAAGGTGCGCCGGGCGCTGGCGTCCGCGGCGCGCTTGTTCGCCGAGAACGGGTGGTTTGTAAGATTGGTCGACGCTTTCGGGACGGGCGACAGTCCGGGCGATTTCGGTGAAGCGACCTGGGAGCGCTGGCTCGGCGACTATGGAGCGGCGGCCCGGGATCTGGCGCGCGCGAGCGGGTCGCCCGTCGGTTACCTCGCCGTGCGTGCCGGCGTGTTCCTGGCGCAGGAGATCGCGCCGGTGTCGGCGCCGCTGCTGTTGTGGCAACCGATGCAGTCGGGTGATCAGCAGCTCACGCAGTTGCTGCGCATGCGCGTGGCCCAGCAGTCGTTTGCGGGAACGGCGACGGGGTCGTCCACGAAGCAACTGCGGGCGCAACTCGAAAGCGGGTCGGCGCTCGAGATCGGTGGCTACGAACTGAATCCTGCCCTGGTCCTGCCCATGAGCAAGTGCAGCCTCGAGGCCATGCAGGCGCGGACCGGCAGGATCTTCTGGCTCGAGACGAGTCCGGAGCCTCGCCCCGAACCGGCCCCGGCCAGCGCGCGCACCATCGAAGCCCTTCGAGGTCGCGGTATCGACGTGGTCTACGATCACGTGCTCGGTGTACCGTTCTGGGCGACGGTGGAGATCGAGGACGCCCCCGGATTGGCCGAGCGGTCGCTCGAATTGCTGCAGGCTTCGACACCATGCTGAGTGCCGATCGCGCCGTGATGTTCGAATGCGATGGCGCACGCCTGATCGGGATCGTGTCCGAACCGGTGGGTTCCCCCAAGGCCGTCGGCGTGGTCATCGTCGTGGGCGGCCCGCAGTACCGCGTGGGCAGCCATCGGCAGTTCACGCTGTTGGCCCGGCATCTCGCCGAGCAGGGTGTCGCCGCTTTTCGCTTCGACTACCGCGGCATGGGCGATTCCGAAGGTGCGACGCGCACGTTCGAGGACGTGGATGCCGACATCCGCTGTGCCGTCGATGCATTCCAGCGCTCGTGTCCGCAGGTGCGGGCCGTGGTGCTCTGGGGTCTGTGCGACGGCGCATCGGCTGCGTTGATGTACGCGCCCTCCGATCCGCGCGTTCGCGGACTGGTGCTCGCCAATCCCTGGGTGCGCAGCGAGCAGTCGCACGGCGCCGCCACGGTGAAGCACTACTACGGCGGCCGTCTGCGCTCCGCGGCATTCTGGCGCAAACTCGCGACGGGACAGGTGAACGTGCTCGAGGCAGTCCGCGGTGTCGCGATTTCCGCCCTCAAGGCATTGCGCAAGCCTGCCAACGCCGTCGACAGAGCGACATACCAGGACCGTATGCTCGCGGGATGGCAACGAACCGCGCGACCCACCCTCCTGCTGTTGAGCGGCAACGACATGACGGCTCAGGAGTTCGTCGACCTCGCCCGCCAGGATGCCCGCTGGGCCGGCTGCCTCGCCATGAACGGCGTGCAGCGCAAGGAACTGGTCGAGGCCGATCACACGTTCTCCACGGCCCGCTGGCGGCACGATGTGGAGATGTCGGTCGTCGAATGGATGGGACACCTCGCATGACGCGATCCGATCATCGCTCGGGCTCAGGCGAGCGGTACTGACATGAACAAGGTGCTCATGGTGGTGTTCCAGTTTCCACCATTCGCGGGCAGCAGCGCGGTGCAGCGGACGCTGCGCTTCGTTCAGCATCTGCCCGCGAACGGCTGGTCGCCGATCGTGCTGACCGTGAATCCGATGGCCTACGAGCAGCGCAGCGACGACCTGCTCAAGGAGATTCCGCCCGGCGTTCCGGTGCATCGTGCCTTCGGTCTCGACACGCGCCAGCACCTCGCGATCGCGGGCCGATACCCCGCGTTCCTCGCCCGCCCCGACCGCTGGGTCTCCTGGATGCTCGGTGCCGTACCCAAGGCGCTCAACGTCGTTCGTCAGGAGCGTCCCCAGGCGCTGTGGAGCACATATCCCATCGCCAGCGCGCATCTGGTGGCGGGATGGGTACACCGACTGACCGGGCTGCCCTGGGTTGCCGATTTTCGCGATCCCATGGCGCAGGAAGGCTACCCGGCAGACCCGGCCACCTGGCGTGCGTTCCATCGCATCGAATCCAACACCGTCGCACAAGCGGCGTACACGGTGTTCACCACGCCGGGCGCCGCACGCGAGTACTCGCGACGGTACCCGGCCAGTGCCCACAAGATCGGCGTGATCGAGAACGGGTACGACGAACACAGCTTCACCGGACTGCCCGCCCAGGGCGAGCCGTTGAATCCCGGGATGGTGACGCTGCTCCACAGCGGCGTGGTCTATCCGTCCGAGCGCGATCCGACCCAGTTGCTCGAGGCACTCGGCGACCTGCAACGCACGGTGCCGGAACTCGCCCGACGGCTGCGACTGCGGTTCCGCGCGTCGTCGCACGACGATCTGCTGCGCGATCTGGCACGCCGCAATGGCGTCGAGCCACTGATCGAATGCCTGCCCGCGCTGCCCTACCGCGAGGCACTGGCCGAGATGATGCGGGCGGAAGCGCTGCTGGTGTTGCAGGCGTCCAACTGCAACGACCAGATCCCCGCCAAGATCTACGAATACCTGCGATGCGGTCGCCCCGTGGTCGGCCTGACCGATCCGAAGGGCGACACGGCCCAGGTGCTGACGTCGGCGGGTTCGAAGTACGCGGCACCGCTTGACCAGGTGGCGCCGATCCGCGAACTCCTGACGGCGCTCGTGCGGGAAGCGGACGCCGGAACCTTGCAGATTCCGCCCCGTGCCGGCGTGGCCGAGTGGTCGCGCGAGGCGCAGGCGCGACGCCTGGCCGAACGACTCGATGCGGTTCACGTCCAGGCCACGCGATGACCGGACGACGTGCATGAACGAGTCCGTTCCGAAGCTTCCGGTCTTGAGCTGGGCGGGCATCGCCCTGACCCGTGCGCCGGCGCGGGCATCGCTGCTGGATCTGCCTGCGGTGCGCTTCACGACCAGTGGACGGGCCGCCATCTGGCACGCGCTGCGTCTGATCGGACTCAAGCCCGGCGATCGCGTGCTCATGCCGAGCTATCACTGCATGTCGATGATCGCGCCGGTGGTGCTGCTGGGCGGCGAGGTGGAGTTCTATCCGATCATGGCGGACGGCAGCGCCGACATGGACTACCTGCGGTCCGCGACGCGCCGCCCGGTGCGAGCGATCCTGGCGGCGCACTTCTTCGGCCTGCCGCGCGCCATGCAGCCGATCCGGAAGCTGTGCGACGAACAGGGCATCGCGTTCATCGAGGATTGCGCCCATGCGCTGTGGGGCCAGCATGCCGGCAGCGCGGTGGGTTCGCTGGGTGACTATGCGATCGGCAGCATGACCAAGTTCTTCCCGGTCCCCGAGGGCGGCTGCATCGCTTCGTCGATGCACTCGCTCGCCGGCCTGCAGTTGCGCGCCTCGCCGCCGCGGCGCGAACTCAAGGTGCTCGTCGACGTGCTCGAGCGCGCCACCAGCTTCGAGAGGTTGCGCGGCGTCAACGGGTTGCTCAAGGTGCTGTGGCGGATCAAGGCCGTGTTGCGCGGATCCCGGAACTCCGTCGACGAGTCGCCGAAGGATCTGCTGGCGGCCCAGGCGTCCCTGGCGGATCTCGACGTGGAGCAGGCGGAGGTTGCGATGTCGCGGGCAGCCCTCGGCGTCGTGAAACACACCCGCATGGACTGGACCTTCGAGAGTCGCCGCGCCCACTTCGCGCGACTGCTGGCGTGTTCGGCACGCCTGACGGGCGCCCGTCCGCTGGCTTCTGCAATCCCGGTGGAGGCGGCTCCCTACGTGTTCCCGCTCTGGGTGGACGACCCGGATCGCGCGTTTGCAGCCCTGCGGGACCGCGGCATCGCCGTCTTCCGCTGGGACTGGCGGTGGCCGGGTACGCCGCAGGATCCCTCCGACTACGGGAACATCTGGGCCCACCATGTGCTTCAGCTACCCTGCCATCAGGACCTCTCCACCCACGATATGGACTACATCGAACGGGCGCTCGTGCAGGTTTTCAGCCGGTCCGCCGAGGCGGTCGAGCCGGCAGCCGCCCGTGAGCCGTCCGCGAAAGGCATGACTTGACCTGGCGACTCCACCCCGCGACCGACTTCTCGTCCCTGGCACGGGAGTGGGATGCATTGCACGAGGCGGCCGGCGGCATTCCGTTCCTGGCGAGTCCGTTCATCCAGTCCGCGCTCGAGCAGTTCGGCACGGGTGACGAACAGATCGCGCTGCGCGAAGACGGCGGCCAGCTCACCTGCGCCGCGATCCTGAAACGCAGCGGCGTGGCCGGATGGCAGTCGTTCCAGCCGTCGCAACTGCCCCTGGGCGCGTTCCTTCAGAGGGCCGGCGCCACACTGGGCGACGCGTCGATCCCGGAACTGTTCCGCGCCCTGCCAGGATGGCCGTTGACCATCGGCCTCACGCAACTGGACCCGATCATGGTGCCGCGGCCGGACGAGGGTGCCGCCGTGACGACACTCGACTACATCACGACCGCCTGGGTCGAGGTAAGCGGCGATTTCGAGACCTACTGGGGCAACCGCGGCAAGAATTTGCGGGACAACGTGAAGAAGCTCGGCCGCAAGGTGACCTCGGAAGGCATGACCGCGAGACTCGAGGAGATCGCCGATCCTGCTGCGATGAGATCGGCGGTGGCGGATTACGCGAAGCTCGAGACGGCCGGCTGGAAGAGCTCGGTGGGCACCGCGGTGTCCACCGATACGGCACAGGGCCGCTTCTATGTGGACATGATGGAGCGGCTGGCGGGCTTGAAGCGCGCGCGAGCCTATCGGTACTGGTTCTGCGACGCCGTCGCTACAATGGACCTCTGCGTGGAGCACGGCGACGTCATGGTGGTCCTCAAGACCGCTTACGACGAGCGCTTCGGCAAGTTCTCGCCCGCGACGCTGATGCGCGAGCAGATCTTCCGGCAGATCTTCGCCGAAGGCCGGATCCGCCGAGTGGAGTTCTACGGGCCGATGATGGAGTGGCATACGCGATGGACCGAGCATTCGCGGACGCTCTATCACGCCAACGTGTTCCGCAGCGGCATGGTCCGGCGGGTGGTCGATCTCGCGAAGGCCGGACTGCGGCGGCGCGGCGCCGCCGGTGACGAGGTGGTCGCGGCGGATGCGAAGTGAGACGAACGGAATGAGTGCGAATCGGGTGCGGTCATGAACGCGTTGCCGCCGGGTGCGGACCGCTGCAGGGCCGAGGATTGGCCGCGTTTCCTCGCCATGTCGGCCGAGGTGGGGCGCGATCTGGGACTGGTGCAGGGAGCGGGCGGGAACTCATCGCTCAAGCACGACGGCATCCTGTGGGTGAAGGCGTCGGGGAAGTGGCTGGCGGATGCCGAGGACGACGGCATCTTCGTACCGGTGGCACTGGATGCGGCCCGCACCATCGCGGTGTCCGGCAAGGACGATTTCTCCACCAGCACGCTCAGTGACCGGAAGCTGCGACCGTCGATCGAGACCGGCCTGCACGCGCTGCTCCCGCATCGCGTGGTTCTGCACGTCCATTCCATCAACGCCCTGTGCCACGCGGTGGTCGCAGCCGGAGAAGCCGCGGTGGGTTCCCGCCTCCAGGGCATGCGTTGGCATTGGGTGCCCTACGCACGACCCGGCGGACCGCTCACGCACGCCATCGCATCGGTGATGGACATCGATTCGAACGCGCCGGTGGTCCTGATTCTCGCCAGTCATGGACTGATCGTCGCGGCGGACACTGTCGAAGACGTGCAACGCCTCCTGGCGGCCGTGGAAAGGGCGCTGCAACGCACTTCCCGACCCGTGTCGTGGAGCCCGGAACTCTCCGATGCCGCGGCCATCGCTGCCCGCATCGATGGCCGGTTGCCGAACGACCCGGAAGTCCATCGTCTTGCTTTCGATCCGGCGGCGCTGGGTGTCGCGGGCCTCGGGCCGCTGTATCCCGACCACGTGGTGTTCCTCGGGGCGGTGCCGGTCGTGATGGCGGCTGCGGATTGGGACACCTTCGATTGGGACGAACTGGGCGCGCCCTATGTCATCGTGCCGGGGAGCGGCGTGCTCGTGCGGCGCGACATCACCGCCAACGCCGAGGCGATGCTCGGTTGCTGGGCGGCATTGGCGGGGCGCATCGATCGCTCCGAGCCCATCGTCGCCCTGGCCGGAGACGCGGTGCGCGAACTGCTCGGATGGGATGCCGAGAAGTACCGGCAGGCGCTCGCCCGAAGCAATGCGTCGTAGGGCGTGAACCTGCCCTCCCAACGAGAAGAATTCCACCAACGGTGAAACCGATGCAGATCGTGGTACCCATGTCGGGATTCGGCGAGCGCTTCCGCAAGGCCGGCTACGCGGTCCCGAAGCCGCTGATCGAGATCGACGGCAAACCGATCATCGCGCACGTGATCGACATGTTCCCCGGCGAGACCGACTTCGTCTTCATCTGCAACCGGGAGCATCTCGCCGAACCGGCCTATCGGATGGAGGCGATCCTCAAGCGGTACTGCCCCACCGGCAGGATCGTGGGCATCGAACCGCACAAGCTCGGGCCGGTGCACGCCGTGCTGAGCGTTGCCGACCTGATCGACGTCGACCGGCCGACCGTCGTGAACTACTGCGATTTCACGTGCTATTGGCAGTGGGACCATTTCAAGCGCCTTGTCCGGGAATGCGCGTGCGACGGCGCGATCCCCGCATACCGCGGCTTCCATCCGCACAGCCTCGGCACCACGAACTACGCGTACATGCGCGAACGCGACGGCTGGGTGCTCGACATCCAGGAGAAGCAACCGTACACGAGCAATCGCATGGAAGAGTACGCGTCGAGCGGGACGTACTACTTCGCGTCGGGTGCGGTGATGCTCGATGCATTCCGGCGCACCGTGGAGCAGGACCTCAAGGTGGGCGGCGAGTTCTACGTGAGCCTCGCGTACAAGCCGCTGCTGGCCGATGACGCTAAGATCGCCGTGTACGGCCTGCAGCACTTCATGCAATGGGGAACACCGGACGACGTGCGTGAGTACCGCATGTGGTCCGACGCATTTCGCATGCTGGGGACAGCGCGCGCGAACGAAGGGCCGCCGGCGAACGGGACCATCGTCGTGCCGATGGCCGGGCTTGGACAGAGGTTTGCCGATGCCGGCTACGCAGTGACCAAACCCCTGATCGAGGTCTCAGGTCGGCCGATGGTGGTGCAGGCCACGAACGATCTACCGCGCGGGCGGCACCACGCCTTCGTGGTGCGTGCCGACATGCCGGGACACGACGCCGTGACGGCGGAACTCCGCCGCACGTTTCCGCCCGTGACCATCGTCACGCTGCCTGGCGTCACCGAGGGACAGGCCTGCAGCGCCCTGCTGGGCCTCGACGCCGTCGGACGCGAACTGGGCGGGCGTATTCCGGAGCCCGTGACCTTCGGTGCCTGCGACAACGGCGCGGTGTACGACCGCTACCGTCTGCAGGCGCTGCTCGACGACCCCGACACCGACGTGGTGGTGTGGGGCATGCGGCGCTATGCAAATGCCGCGCGCAATCCCGCCATGTACGGCTGGATCGATACGCAGGAGGGCCGGATCAGGCGCGTGTCGGTGAAGGTGCCCTTGAGCGATCCCGCCAACGACCCTCTGATCGTCGGGGCGTTCACGTTCCGCAGGGCGGCGGACTTCCGGCGCTGCGTGCAGCGGATGATCGATCGCGATGCCCGCGTCAACAAGGAGTTCTACATCGACACCTGCATCAACGACGCCATCGAACTGGGACTGAACTGCCGGCTTTTCGAGGTGGATGCCTACCTTTGTTGGGGTACACCCAACGACCTGCGGACCTTCGAGTACTGGCAGTCGTGCTTCCACAAATGGCCGTCTCATCCCTACCGGTTGGCCGACGACGCGCGCATCCCCGCCGACAAGGTCGCGGGCCTCGAGCGCGCATACGCCGAGCAGTTGCCGGCGTTGCCGGGCTGAGCGAAGCGATGCGCAAGGAAGTGCTCAGGTTCCTCGTGGTCGGCTTCACGACGGTCGCGATCGACTATCTGACCTACCGGGTGCTGGTGACGCTCGGTGCGGCCTATTCACCGGCCAAGGCGACGAGCTTCATCGTCGGCACCGTGTTCGCGTACTTCGCGAATCGCTTCTGGACCTTCGGCGGGCACGGTACGTCGCCGGCACGGGGCAGCGTGCCGCGCTTCGCGATTCTCTACGCGACGACGCTCCTTTGCAACGTCGCGGTGAACAGCGTGCTGTTGTCCGTCTTCTCGGGCTATCCGTTCGCGATCCAGGGTGCGTTCGTGGTGGCGACCGGCGTGTCCGCGACCCTGAACTTCCTCGGCATGAAGTACCTCGTGTTCAAGCCCCACGCAGCCGGGCCGCAGAACTCATGAGACTCTCGCTCGTCATTCCCTGCTACAACGAGGCCGCGAACCTGCCGTTGCTGCTGGCGCGCTGCGCCAACGTGGCGATACCCGGGGACATCGAAGTGGTGCTGGTGGACAACGGCTCCACCGACGACAGCCCGCGCGTGCTCGCCGAAGCCCTGCCGCGTCATCCGGGTTGCCGCAGCATCCGCGTGGAGCGCAACCAGGGTTACGGCTACGGCATCCTCCAGGGACTGAAGGCAGCCGAAGGGCGCATTCTCGGCTGGACCCATGCCGACATGCAGACCGATCCGGTGGATGCGAAGCGGGGGCTGGAGTTCTTCGGTGACGCAGGTGACGACGTCTTCGTGAAAGGTCGACGCTATGGCCGGCCGGCGTCGGACGTGGTGTTCACCATGGGAATGAGCCTGTTCGAGACGGCGCTGCTGCGCACCCCCTTGAACGACATCAACGCCCAGCCGACCATGTTCTCGCGGCGGTTCTTCGAGTCCTGGGTGGAGCCGCCGCACGACTTCTCGCTCGATCTCTACGCCTACTACACGGCACGCAAAGCGGGGCTGAAGATCCGCCGCTTCCCGGTGCGTTTCGGCGACCGCGCCAACGGGGTCTCGCACTGGAACGTCAACTGGAAGGCGAAGTGGAAGTTCATCCGCAGGACCGTCGACTACAGCCTGCGTCTCGTGAAAGGAAGTGGAAGTTGAGAATCATCGCGCACCGCAGGAACACCGCCGCGGAGCTCGCGGCGACGCCCACCGAGTACGGCATCGAGGTCGACATCCGCAGCCACGGCGAGCGGCTGATCATCCACCACGATCCGTTCCGCGAGGGCGAGGATTTCGAGACGTGGATGCGGTCGTACCGACACGGCACCCTGATCCTGAACGTGAAGGAGGAGGGACTCGAGGCTCGCCTGCTCGAGATCATGCGGAGCCGGTCGGTGGAAGACTTCTTCTTCCTCGATCAGTCGTTCCCCTTCCTGGTGAAGTGGGCGCGCAACGGCGAGCGTCGCTGTGCCGTGCGCGTCTCCGAGTTCGAGTCCGTGGATACCGCGCTGACGCTGGCGGGCAAGGTGGAATGGGTCTGGGTCGACTGTTTCACCCGTTTCCCGCTCACGACCGATGCGGCGCAGCGGCTGCAGGGCGCCGGGTTCAAACTGTGCCTCGTATCCCCTGAGCTGCAGGGGCGGCCCGCCGAGACTGAGATTCCGCAGATGCGGGGGCTGCTCGGCTCGCTCGGCATCGCCGCCGAGGCGGTGTGCACCAAGCGTCCCGACCTCTGGCTCGCGCGAGCGTGAACGACCTCAAGACCCTGCTGCGCAGTCCGCTGTTCCTCGTCGGACTGGCGCTCCGGCTGGCGATGATCGCCACGCTGGCACCACCGGCGGCAGCGCATTGGTACGCGCCATTCATCGCCCACAGCATCGAGCACCCGAGCCTCGACCCCTGGCGCTCGTTCCTCGAATCGGGCGGCGCGCCCCTGGCGTTTCCCTATGGCTACGCCATGTGGATCGTGCTGTTGCCGTTCGGCATTCTCGGCCATCTGGCGGGAGCCGACCCGCTGTGGGGTTACTACCTCACGCTGCTTGCGTGCGACATCGGATTGCTGGTGGTGCTGCGCTCGCTGTTCAACGCGTCCTGGCGCAAGCTGCTGCCGCTCTACTGGCTGTCGCCGGTGGTGCTGTTCGCCACCTATTGGCTCGGGCTCAACGACGTGGTGCCGATCCTGCTGCTGTGCATCGGCCTGCAGCAGATGCGCAGCCTGCGCATGATCGCGGCGGGTGCGCTCTGCGGGGCCGCGATTTCCGCCAAGTTCAGCATGGTGCTGGCGATCCCGCTGATCGCGATCTACCTGTGGCGCAACCGCGCGCTGCAGCAACTGCTCGGGCAGTTCGCCCTCGGTTTCGCCGTCGCCGTGGCGGTCCTCGGCCTGCCCTTCGTGCTGTCGCCTCCTGCCATGCAGATGCTGGCCGGCAACCCGGAGATGGCGAAGGCCTACGACCTCGCGATCAGCGTCGGGGCCAACCGGAAGATCTACGTATTGCCCATGGCCTATCTGCTCGCGACCTTCCTCGCCTGGCGGATGCGGCGCATCAGCTTCGATCTGTTCGCGGCCATGATCGGTATCGTGTTCCTGCTGGTGCTGCTGCTCACGCCGGCGGCGCCGGGGTGGTTCCTGTGGGTGCTGCCGTTCCTGGTGGTCTACCAGATCCAGAGCGGCAAGGTGGCCATCGGTCTGGTGGCCCTGTTCTCCGTCCTGCACGTGGTCCTGACGCTGCTCGACACCTCGAGCGCGCTGCTGCCGGTGGATGGAGCCCCCGGGGCCGCGGTGACGACATTCGTCCAGGGGCTGACGGGACAGCACGGCGCCTCGCTGCTGCACACGGGGATGCTGGGCCTCGGCATCGTCCTGGTGATGACCATCTACCGCTACTCGGTGCTGGTCAACGACTACTACCGCATCAGCCGGCGGCCGATCGTGATCGGCATCGCCGGTGATTCCGGCGCCGGCAAGGACACGCTGGTCCATTCGCTGACCGACCTGTTCGGAGCCCATTCTGTGACCACCGTTTCGGGCGACGACTACCACCTGTGGGATCGCCACAAACCCATGTGGCAGGTCATGACCCACCTCAACCCGCGCGCCAACAACCTGGCCCAGTTCTCCCACGACGTCGTGTCGCTGAAGGACGGCAAGTCGATCCAGGCACGGCACTACGATCACGGCAGCGGGCGCCAGAGCCGGCCACTGCGGGTCGAGAGCAACGACGTCATCATCGCGAGCGGCCTGCATGCGCTGTACACGCCCGCGCTGAGGGAGTGCTACGACCTCAGCATCTATCTCGACATCGACGAGGGTCTGCGCCGGCACTTCAAGCTGACCCGCGACGTCAACGATCGCGGACACACGGTGGAGAAGGTGCTGTCGTCGCTGGAGAAGCGCGACGCGGATTCGAAGCTGTTCATCCGTCCCCAGGCGGCGCACGCCGATCTCGCGTTGTCGCTGCAGCCGATCCATCCGAGGATCCTGGACGGTCCGCTCAACAAGCGCCCGCTGCGGCTCAAGCTGAACGTGCGGTCGCGACACAGCGGCTATGAGGAACGACTGGTACGAGTCCTGGTGGGCGTATGCGGACTGCACGTCGACATGCAGTTGAGCGGGAGCGGCAATCCGGTCGAGATGACCATCGAGGGCGAATGCAGCCCGGAGGACGTCGCCATGGCGGCGCGTTACCTGATGCCGCATTTCGACGACCTGCTCGACATCGCGCCCAAGTGGGAGGGCGGGGTCAAGGGGCTGATGCAGATCGTGGTGCTGTCCCATCTGGACCAGGCGTTGCGCAAGAGGCTGATATGACCAAGATCATCGATGCGGCGAAGATGGCCCGGAAGCCGCACGCCGTGCTGTTCGACACCGACAACACGCTGTACCCGTACGACCCGGCCCATGCGGCCGCGGTGAATGCGGTCGCAACCAAGGCGAGCCAGATGTTCTCCATCGGCCGCGACCAGTTCGAGGGTGCCCTGGAGCGGGCCCGCCAGGAGGTCAAGGAACGGCTCAAGCACACCGCGAGCTCGCACAGCCGCCTGCTATATTTCCAACGCATGCTGGAACTGCTGGGCCTCGGATCGCAGGTGCTGCTCGCGTTGGACCTCGAGCAGACTTACTGGCGTACGTTCCTCAGCAACGCTCAGCTGTTCGAAGGGTTGAAGGAGTTCCTCGACGAACTGCGGCTGGCCGGCATTCCGAGCGCCATCGTCACCGACCTCACGGCCCAAATCCAGTTTCGCAAGATCGTCTACTTCGGGCTGGATCATTACTTCGATCACATCGTGACGAGCGAGGAGGCCGGATTCGACAAGCCGCACGAGGCACCCTTCAGGATCGCGGTCGAGAAGATGCAGCCGAAGGGCGACTGCATCTGGATGATCGGCGACAACCCGGTGAACGACATCCGCGGTGCGCGCGAGGCCATCGGCGCCGTGACCATCCAGAAGCTGCACGACGGCCTCACGATCGGCGAAGGTCCGAACACGCCGGATTGCGCGATCGAGCACTTCTCGCAGCTGAGCGCCATCCTGCGACAGTGCCGGTAGCGAACCTGCCTACCCCCAAACGACGATGCGTGACGCGATCCTGCCCGGCGGCTACCGAACGGTCCTCGTAGCGACCGCACTGGTGCAGCTGGTGTTGACGGCGATCAGTCTGCCCCTGGGTGAGCTCTTCTCGGCCACGCCGCTGCTGCACATCGATGCTGCCCACCACTGGTACCAAGTCCACGTGGCCGCCGAGCTGGCCGCGCAGGGTCGGCTGGTGGGGTTCGACCCGACGTTCGCCGCGGGATACCTGGGAGGCGTCCCGTACAACACGAGCGCCAAGTTCCAGGCGGTCGTCGCGGCCGTATCGGGCCTCAGCCCTGCGGTGGCGTTCAAGCTGTGCAGCTTCGGTGCCGCCATCGTCGGGCCGCTGGCCGTGCCGCTCGCCGCGCGCAACCTGGGGCTCGGTGCCGGCATCGGGGCGATCGCCGCGGGGCTCGGCTTGATCCTGTGGTGGGCATCGCCCATTCATTGGTACCACACCGGGGGAATCGTGGCCTGGCCGCTCGCCGTGCTGGTGGCGTCATGGTTCGCTGCCGGCCTGACGGCCTATGTGGCGGGCCGCGCCGGCACGTGGATGCTGGTGGGCATGACGGTGCTGGGTGGCGTCATGTTTCTCGTGCATCCCATGTTCCCCGTGGCCGTGCTGCCTGCGCTGGCGGCGGCCGCCTGGGTGTTCCGACGCGAGGTCCAGCTGCGCCGCGTGCTAGCGGTAGCCGTGGTCGTACCGACCGCGTGCATCGTGGTCAACCTGCCCTGGATCCTGGCGATGACGCAGGCTTCGGGCATGGCGAGCGGCCAGCAACCCTACCAGCAGGTCGTGGACATCAATATGTTCTGGCGCGACATGCTGGGCCTACCCAGTCAGGGGCGCGGCTCCAAGTTCTATGCGGTGCTGGTATTCCTGGGCCTCTGGGGTGTCTTCGCCACTCGCGACCGCGTACAGAGAGCCCTGGCCGGTGCCTTCTTCGTGTGTGGTGTGGCGACTGTCCTGTTCGCTGACCTGGGATCGGTGATCCGGGCGGTGGCACTGCTGCAGCCGAACCGGTTCAGCTTCCAGGGCTATGTGCTGATGCTGGTGCCCGCCGCTCTGGGCATCCCCGCGATGGCGAGCGCCGCGCGCTCGGCAGGTCCGGTACGGGTTGCGGCGATGGCGAGCGCGGCGCTCAGCGCGGTCGCGATCCTGTTCTACCTCAACGAGGTCAGGCGCGAGTTGTCCTCCGGTCCCGGCGGTCACTACGGCTATGCGCCGCCGGAGGCGCGTGGTCCCGGACCCTTCAGCACGTGGGCATTGGATCAGTTGCGGCAGGAAACCGGACCGGACGCGCGGGTGATGTTCGAACTGTCGCACGCTCGCGTCTATGACGACGCGCACATGGCCGGCTACCTGGCAGTGCAGTCGGGTCGCGAGTTCATCGGCGGAGCGTATCCGTACACTCATTTCGCCAACGTGTGGGACGACTGGATGTTCGGCCGGAAGGTCGAGGCAACGCCGGTGGCGCAGTTCCAGGCCTACCTGCAGCTGTACAACGTGGGCTGGATCCTGGCCCATTCCGATAGTCTGAAGCGCTACCTCGCGGATGTCCCGAACGTCACGCCGGTCTCGAGCAAACCGCCGCTCGCGCTCTATCGCGTGGGTATCGACCACACCTTCTTCGTCGAAGGGTCCGGTCGGGTGACGGCGCGCGCGGTCAACCGGCTCGACCTCGCCGATCTCCAGGGCGACACCGTGGTGCTGAAGTATCACTACCTGCCGGGTCTGCAGGCCGACCCGCCGGTCCAGATGGACGGTGTGAAGCTGCTGGACGATCCGGAGCCCTTCATCCGCCTGCACAAGCCGTCCGCCGCCGTCCGGCTGTACATGAGATGAGGCGCCGGAGACTCCCGATGGGGTGCACCGTTGCACGGACCGCGGCGCCCGCGACGATTCTTGCTTTCGCTGGCCGCAAGTCGTGGCCAGGGAATGGTTCTGCAGAGGAATGACCGGTGGATCGTGAGATTTATGGCCGCATGCGTGAAGTGGAAGACCGCCATTGGTGGTTCCGCGGTCGCCGCAAGATCGTGACGCAGACGCTGGCGGATCTGGGGCTCTCCCGGAGCTGCCAGATTCTCGATGCCGGATGCGGCACCGGTGGCAACCTCGAACTGCTGTCGGGCTTCGGCACGACGACCGGCATGGAGGCCGACGACGAAGCGCTCGCCTTCGCGTCGGAACGCGGTTTGGCGGCAGTCATGAAGGGCCACTTGCCCGACGGCATGCCGTCGTTCGGGCGCAAGTTCGACCTCGTGGTGCTGCTCGACGTGCTCGAGCACATCGACCGCGACCGCGAAAGTCTTGCAGCCCTGCGCACGGTGATGCAGCCGGGAGCGCACGTGCTGATCACGGTGCCGGCATTCTCGTTCCTCTGGAGCAAGCACGACGAGATCCATCATCACAAGCGGCGCTACGTGAGATCGAGCCTGCGGAGGGTCATCGAAGCCGCCGGCCTGAAGACGATCCGGATGACCTATTTCAATACGGTCCTGTTCCCGCTGATCGCCGCGGTGCGCCTGAAGGAGCGGTACCTGCCGCCGCAGGACGCCATGGGCGAGCTCACGGTGCCGGGCGCAGCGGTCAACGGGGTGCTCGAGTCGGTACTGCGGTTCGAGGGCGGGGTAATGCGCCGGATGGGTCTGCCGTTCGGTGTGTCCTTGCTCGCGGTCGCACGGAATGCCGGATGATCAGTGCAGTGACGCCGCCGCACAGCGCGTGAATCGGCTCAAGGAAACCGGATGAACAGCAACGACAAGCCCCGATCGGAACGCGGCGGTGCCGGCGACCGGCAGACGCTTTCCATCCTCGTCCCCGCATACAACGAGCAGGAGGTCCTGCCGGCGTTCCACGAGCGCGTCAGCGCCATGCTCGCCAAAGTCGCGATGGACGCGGAAATCGTCTACATCAACGACGGCAGCCGCGACGGGACACTCGAAGTCCTGCAGAACTTGCGAGCTCGCGATCCGCGCGTGGCAATCGTCGACCTGAGCCGCAACTACGGCAAGGAAATCGCGATGAGCGCGGGCCTCGACCTCTGCCGCGGCGACGCCGTGGTGGTGATCGATGCGGACTTGCAGGATCCGCCGGAGCTGATCCCGGATCTGATCAAGGAGTGGCACGACGGATTCGACGTCGTCTATGCCAAGCGCATCGTGCGCGAGGGCGAGACGCGCTTCAAGAAGCTGACCGCCCACCTCTTCTATCGGTTGATCCAGCGCGTGAGCCGGGTGCGCATCCCCGAGGATACCGGCGACTTCCGGCTGCTCAGTCGACGGGCCGTGGACAGTCTGAAGCTGCTGCGCGAGCAGCATCGCTTCATGAAGGGCCTCTTCGCGTGGATCGGGTATCCGCAGAAGGCCGTGCTGTATCGCCGCGACCCGCGGTTTGCCGGCGAAACCAAGTGGAACTACTGGAAGCTCTGGAACTTCGCGCTGGAAGGCATCACCTCGTTCACGGTCGCGCCGCTCAAGATCGCGACCTATGCCGGGTTGATCGTCGCGGCCCTGGCGTTCCTGTTCGGTCTGCTGATCATCTATCGCACGCTGATGTACGGCGATCCGGTCCGCGGCTATCCGTCGCTGATGGTGGTAGTCCTGTTCCTGAGCGGGGTCCAGCTGATCGCGCTGGGCATCATGGGTGAGTACCTGGGGCGGATGTTCGACGAGACCAAGAACCGGCCGCTCTACCTGGTGACGGAGTACCTGCCGGCGGCGCCGGGCGAGGGAGGCAGTCCATCCTCCATGCCGCTCGAGCGCTCGGAACGGTCGATCGCCGGCTCCTGAGCGGCGCCGCTCGCCGGCGGCCCGACCTTGCCGCCAGGGGGGGCGTGTACCTCCGGGACCTGACCCTGGGCGGCACAGACCGCCAATTGCCGGCCAAATCGCCCAAGAATCTACCATTTTGGTAGTATGCAACCCGAGGTTTGCCCGATCGAGCGCCCGAGTTCTGCTGCCCTCGCAGGGTCGAAGGTTCATCGCAGGCAGCGGAATGTGACGAAACCCGCCATCTTTAGTCATATCAGTCGAGCACGTCCGGGGAGATCGGGGTGGTACGCAAGCGTCGAAAGGGAGTGGTTCCCCAGGGGACGGTGTCCCTGGTAGCCGGCTGGTGGCAGGCGCTCCGACGAGAGGGGGCTGGCGGTCCGGCTGAAGCTCCCGGACGCGGCCGCGCGCGGATGGTGTTCGAAGGGCTGGAGCCCAGGCTGCTGCTGAGCGCCGACCTGGTGCCCGTGGTGCCGACACCACTGATCGACCAGTCGTTGACGCGAGCCGACAGCGCCGCCGTCACCATCTCCATCCAGAATCTCGGCGACAGTATCGTCACCGCGCCCGTCCGAGTCAGCATCTTCGCTTCGGCCGATGCGACTCACAGCGCCAATGACGTGCTTCTGGGTTCCGGCGTACTGGCAGCGAATTCCCTCGGTGCCGGCGGTGCCGCGCCCCTGCAGATCACGCTCGCACCGGTCCAGGTGCCGGCTGCCGGCGGCTACACGCTGTTTGCGGTGGTCGATAGCGATCAGGCGGTGGCGGAAACCAACGAGACCAACAACACCGCGGCCGTCGGGAGCCTGCAGGTGCTAAGCCACGTCGGACCGGTCGCGCTGGTCAGCGACACCGGTGCGAGCAGCACCGACGGCATCACCAGCGACCCGCGGGTCATCGGGACGGCGAGCGGTGCGGTCAGCCTACGGGCCGGGTTGGATGTAACGGCAGTGGCCAGCTATACCGAGCTTGGGAGCCTGGTCCAGGCCGACGGCACCTTCGCGCTCAGCGCCGCCGTGATGAACCAGTTGGCCGGCGGTGCGCTCGCCCAGGGGGCTCACCAGCTGAACCTGATCGCGACCGACGGATCGGGCAACGCGACCGCGCTCAAGCTCTGGTTCACTCTCGATTCGGGAGCGCCGGCGACGCCGACACTGAATCTCAGCCCTGCCAGCGATACCGGAACCGTCGGCGACTTCCAGACCAACACACCGACCGTGACGCTGACCGGCGCGACCGAGGCCGGCGCTACCGTCTCGCTGGTGGGCCTCAACCGCTCGGCGACGGCCGATGCACAGGGGGCGTTCCAGTTCAGCAACGTGAATCTGGCACTGGGGGTCAACAGCTTCACAGTGCAGGCGATCGATGTCGCCGGCAATGCCAGCCAGGCCAGTCGCGACATCACCCTGGTGGAAGCCGTGCACGCGACCAGCGCCGCGGCCGTCGATGCGTTGCGCACCCAGCTCATCACGTATCTGTGGGGCACGAGTTCGCTGCCCACGCGGAGCGTGGATGCGGTCGAGAGCAATGTCGCCAGTCCGCTGGCCGGTGCCGTCCCGACCAATCTGCAGCAGGTCGACAAGCTCACGATCAACATGCAGAACGGGTTCACGTCGGTCGCGTACTTCTTCCAGCCGAAGGGGACCGCGACCAAGCTGGTTATCGCCCAGCAAGGCCATTGGGACGATTTCGACTCGGGCGGTCTGGGCGATACCATCCGGGAGTTGGTCCAGCAGGGTGTGGCGGTGGTGGCTTTCCGCATGCCGCTGATGGGACAGAACACCGGTCCCTTGACTTTCCCGCACAGCAATCTTGCCGCGTACGATTCGGCGAGCTTTGCGGCGCTCCGCCTGTTCGTGGAGCCGGTGCATGTGGCTCTGAACTACCTGCTGATCAAGCCATATGACACCGTCGGGATGATCGGTGTGTCCGGCGGCGGGTGGACGACGGTTTTGGCAGCAGCCATCGATACCCGCATCAAGGTCAGCTACCAGGTGGCCGGCAGCTATCCGATGTCGTTCCCGGCAGGCAATTCGCCCCGGGACTGGGAACAACTCAGCACGCACGGACCGTTGTACGACAGCATCGGCTATCTCGATCTCTACGTGCTCGGATCCGTCGGTGCCGGGCGCAAGCAGGTGCAGAGCCTGAACGTCACCGATCCGGTGGCGTTCAGCGGGACGTACTGGCAGGTCTATCAACCTGGCATCAGCGCCCTCGCCACGTCGTTGGGCGGCTCGTTCCAGGTGAACCAGTACGAGACCAATGTCCACGCGATCGACCAGTCGACGCGGCAGCGCTTCCTGCAGGATCTCGGCGTCGCTCCTGTCACGCTGCCCTACCTGACCCAGATCATCAACAACGGGGGCACCGGCTACAGCACGACCGGGGTATGGACGAGCTGGGTCGGGCAGGGGTACCTCAGCAACGTGCAGCAGACGCAGGCGTCCGATCCCCTGAGCGTCGCGACGTGGCAGTTCAGCGGCTTGGCGAGCGGCCAGTACCAGGTGGCGGCGACGTGGAGCACCAACGCCAATCGCGCGACCAACGCGCCGTACAGCGTCAACGGCGGGGCGGCGGTGCTGGTGAACCAGCAGCTGACGCCGGGCAGCTTCAATTCCGATGGCGCCGACTGGGCCATCCTGGGCGTGGTGAACGTCACGAATGGCGTGATCACCGTCACCCTCTCCAACGCAGGTGTGAACGGCATGGTGATCGCCGATGCCGTCGGTATCGTGCGGCTGGGCGATGTGACCAATCCGACGCCTGCACCGGCGCTGAGCAACCTGAGCCCGAACACGGGCGTGGCGGGCGTTGGGGTGGTGCTGAGCGGGACGAACTTCGGTGCGACGCAGGGCAGCAGCGTGGTGTAT